>Ga0209573_1000214_pt1 | contig 146710 bp, 137 predicted proteins | sample TNRBio252014_DNA_FD_185870 | JGI IMG/M metagenome (GOLD analysis project Ga0209573, IMG submission 185870) | Wastewater treatment Type I Accumulibacter community from EBPR Bioreactor in Madison, WI, USA - TNR Reactor_6/25/2014_ DNA (SPAdes)... | ecosystem: Engineered > Bioreactor > EBPR >...
ACAACCGCTTCGTCCGGTGGCGGAAGCTGGGCGTGTGGGATCGGATTTTCGAAGCGGTTTCAGCCGGCTACGACGGGGACCTGCAGATGATCGACGCCTCGTCGATCCCTCGGCGACGGGCAGATCCTGCTGGCCGACCGCGGATACGACAGCGACAGCCTGCGGCAGACGCTGGCGGCGCGCGGCGCCTGGGCCAACGTCAAGCCGATGCCCAACCGCAAGAACATCCCCGCCTTCAGCCCGTACCTCTATCGCTACCGCAATCTCGTCGAGCGCTTCTTCAACACGCTCAAACACGTCCGAGCCGTCGCCACCCGCTACGAAAAGCACGACGCCAACGACCTCGCCCTCGTCAAACTCGCCGCAGCCAGACTCTGGATGCGGTTTATGAGTCGGTGACCTGGACGGCCGAGTTCGAACCCCACTGGATCGGAATGTGCGAAGGCCGGTACTTGCGCGCACAGGGCCGGTTCAACGGCCGGCCCTGTGCGCGCGAACACCGTGTCCGCCTCGGATCAGCGCGAGTGCAACGGCAGCTCCGGCCGCGCCGGCCGCCGCCATCGGCAGGAAGGCACCAGCCGCAAATCGGGCGTAGAGCAGCCCCGCCACCCACAGCATCGGGCCGAGGAAGACACCCCACACCACCGCCGAGTACAGGCTCTGCGCCGTCGCCGACAGGCCGGGCGGCACGTGCCGCACCATCCAGTGCATCGCCCCCAGGTGGGCGGCGCCGAAGCTGACCGCGTGCAGCGCCTGCAGCAGGGCGAGCGGCAGCAGCGCGTCGGTCGCCGCGGTGCCGATCCAGCGCACGGTCGCGGCCAGGCCGGCGAGCGCGATCATTCGCTCCGCACCCAGGCGGTGGACCAGCGTCGCTCCGAAGGCGAACAGCACGACCTCGCAGATGACGCCCTCCGCCCACAGGGCGCCGATCACGTCCTCGGTGTAGCCCGCGGCGCGCCAGTGGATGGCACCGAACGCGTAGTAGACCGCATGGCTACCCTGAATCAGCCCGCAGGCGATCATCATCAACATGAAGGGGCGCCGCCGCAGCAGTGCGAGGACCGGCAGGCCGTGCCCGGTGCTGGGCTCCGAGCGCCGGTCCGGCAGTCGCAGGGTGGTGATCGCAGTCAGCGCCACGCCGGCCAGGATGATCCAGAACACCGCATCCGCCGGCAGCCGTGTCAGCACGGCGCCCGCGAACAGCGCCGTGACGATGAAGGCGATCGACCCCCACAGCCGTACTCGGCCGTACTGGAAGCTGCCGTCGTGGGCGGCGGCGATGGTCAGGCTTTCCGCGAGCGACATCACCGGCGGCCAGAGCGAGAAGAAGACGAGGCTCACCAGCACGATCGGCCAGAACCCGTCGGCGATCGCAAACAGCGCCCAGGCGAGAACGCTTGCGGTTGCGAGCAGGGCGATCAGTCGCTGCCGTTCACCGGTTCGGTCGGCGACGTGCGCGGCGATCGGCAGGCCGAACACCTTCACGCCGATGCCGATGGCGAGGACCAGACCGATTTCCGCGGCATCGAGCGCCTTCGCTTCCAGCCACAGGGGCCAGAATGGCTGCAGCGTGCCGACGACGGTGAAGAAGGCGCCATAGAACACCGCAAGGCGGACGGCGGCCGGGTGCGGACGGGAGTACAAGGGGCTCGACTCGCGGCGGCGGAAAACGGGGCCGGCGGGACGCCGGTTCAACCGGTTGAAGACGAGGCCGACGGGGCGCCGGTGGTGTCCGGCCCCACTCTACGGCACATGGGGCGCGGTCACCTCCACCGATCCGGGGAGCCCGGAGGCCGGGCTGCGGGTCGGTCAGTAGCGGGCGTCGGAGCGGAACAGCCAGTCGGTCAGGTGGGCTGCATCCAGCGACGCCTGCTGGTAGAGGAATTCCAGCGCGTCGCGCCGCGCCACCAGGCCGGCGAGCTTGCTGCCCTCGACCACCGGCATGTGGCGGATGCCCTTGTCGGCCATCTGCACGAGAACGTCCTCGAGGTTGTCGTCGAGCGAGCAGGAGATGACACCGGTGGTCATGACCTCCTTCACCAGCATGTGGACGGCCTTTTCCTCGTGCTCGCCCACGGCCGCGGCGATGTCGCCCAACGAGATGACGCCGACCACCTGGTCGTCGTGGTTCGTGACGACGGCAAGCGAGAATCGCCGCCCGCCGACCGATTTGACGAAGCGCCGGGCCGCTTCGGCGAGAGTGAAGTCCGGATGCACGGTCAGCACCAGCATGCCGTGCAGTTTCAGCAGCTTCGAAACCTTCATGACCATCCTCCCCTGACAACTTCGTGTTTTCCCTGGGCCGGCTCGGGACTCCGGCGCGAGACCACGGGCATGGTAGCGGAGAACCGGGGGCTTTTCGACCGGCAAGCCGGTCACTCAACGGTCGGAAGCGATGAACCGCGCCAGGTAGGCGAGACCGGCGATCGCACGGCTGCCGTACCACGACACCATCTCGCCGTCGATCAGCCGCGCCTTGTCGGCATGGGCCGGCCGGCGGGCGCGGAACTGATCCAGGTGCCGTTCGCCGAACGGGAACGGTTCGGTGGCGAACAAAATCTGCTCGCAAGCTTCCAGCAACGCCTCGTCCAGGGCGATCACCGGGTATCGGGCCTCACTGACCGCGGGCAGCGTGTGCAGTCCGGCCAGCGCCAGCATCCGCGAGACGTAGGTGTCCCGCGACACCGTCATCCACGGATCCTTCCAGATCAGGTACAGCACCCGCTGCGCCGGCTGCGCCGCCGCTGCCTGCTGCAGGGCGGCGTGCGCATCCTCGAAGCGCCGGCAGAGTTCCTCGGCCTCCCGGACCCGATCGAAGAGGCCCCCGATCAGCCGGTACAGGGGAAGATTGTCCGCCACTTCGATCGGGTGGGTCACGACTACCGTCCAGCCCTCGGCGGCCAGCTCCTGGGCCAGCGCCCGCGGCGTCTCGTCCACGTTCACCAGCACGTGCGTCGGCTCCAGCCGGCGCAGCTTCTCGAGCCGGACCGTCTTGGTGCCGCCGACGCTCTTCGCCGCCCGGACACGGCCGGCCGGATGAATGCAGAAGGCAGTGCGGCCGACCACTTGGTCGCCCAGACCCAGGTCGAACAGCAGCTCCGTCAGGCTGGGGACGAGGGAGACGATACGCGCCGCCGGTGCCGGCTCGTGCCGGACGCCGGCGGCGTCCGGCAGTTCGGACAACCCCTCTGTACGGTCGCGATTGCGGCCGGACGCGTTGGCCATTTCCACACCTCTGATTGTAGAAGGAGCTGGCTCAGATTTTTCTCGATTGTGACACTGATCACAGTTTGGGGGGCTCAGGTCAGGCATACTTCCGCGTGGATGGACTTTTCATCCGGAGTTCTCCCTTCCCTCAAGAGCACCAACTGGGGCCGGCATTGCCGGCCCGATTTTTTTTGCGCTTCCGCGGTCTGCCGCGTGCGCCGGCGGCCGTCGTTGCATCGCGGACCGATCCGGTCGCCGCGTAACACGGGACGCAAGGGAACGATGCATGGTCACGACCGGCGAGACCAGCTATCTGTTTCTCGGGCTCGTCGCTGACGCTGATCCGGACGGCACATGCAGAACGGGGTTCGGACGGGTGAGGTCGATCCGCCGCCGGCGGAGACGGATCACTGGGCTGTCCTCATGGCACTGGCGCAGGCGGGAGACGCAGCGGCCTATCGTCGCCTGCTGACCGAGCTGCTGCCGTACCTGCGTCGGGCGGTCGCGCGGTCCGTCCGCGATCGAGACGAAGCTGAAGACGTCGTGCAGGACATCCTGCTGACGCTGCACCGGGTGCGCGCCACCTTCGATCCGGCACGGCCGTTCAGGCCGTGGCTGATCGGCATCGCCCGCCGGCGCATCATCGACCGGCATCGTCACCGCATGCGCATTGCCGCCAACGAAGTGATGATCGACTTTGCCGATGAAACCAACTCCGCTCTTGCAGCGAACGGTTCTCATGAGGACATGTCACTGCACCAGGTGCAGGCTGCGGTCGAACGGCTTTCCGTTGGACAGCGACGGGCGTTCGAAGCGGTTCGGGTGCGTGGCCTGTCCCTGAAGGAGGCGGCGGTGGAGACGGGCATGTCGGTGGGTGCGCTGAAGGTGGCAGTGCATCGGGCGATCCGAACGCTGCGGGCGACCCTGCTCGGCTCGTCGGACCGCTGATGAGAACGGAAGAACTGATCGCGCAGCTTGGCACGGAGCTGACGCCGGTGCGGCCACTGCCGCCACCAGGCCGCCGGGCTCTCGTCTGGCTCGCGCTCGCGAGCCTGCTGCTCGGGGGCATTGTCCTGGCACACGGGCTGCGGCCCGATCTCCTGGAACAGATATCGCGGGCGTCCGTGCTGCTGGAGTGGGTGGGCTCGGTGCTGACCGGCGTGCTGGCGGCGGTCGCTGCCTTTCACCTGGCACTGCCCGACCGCTCGTCCCGGTGGGCGCTGCTGCCGCTACCAGCTGCGGTACTGTGGCTCTCGGGCCTCGGCATCGGCTGTGTGGGCGAGGTGCTGCGGGAGGGTGCGAGTGGCGCACAACTCGGAACCAGCTTCAGCTGTCTCGGCTTCATCATCGGCACCAGCGTGCCGCTCGGCGTCCTGATGCTGCTGATGCTGCGGCACGCCGGACCCATCCGCCCGCGCCCGGTGGCGCTCCTCGCCGCACTCGCCTCGGCGGCGCTGTGTTCGGCAGCGCTGAGCCTGTTCCACGGGCTGGATTCGGCGTTGATGGTGCTGATCTGGCACGGCGGCGCGGTCGCACTGCTGCTGGTCGTCGCCGGTTCGCTGGCGCGCCTGCTGTACGGCGAGCGGCCCGCGCGACCGTCCGCCCTCGGCGGATGATCGTACCGGCTCGCCGCTCAGCCGAGCCTGCGGGCGATCAAAGCGTCGAGAGAGAAGCCACCGGCGCCGCGGGCCAGCAGGACCAGCAGCATCGCCGCCCACTGCAGGTGGGTCGGCCAGGCTCCGGGATAGACGAAGACCTGGATGACGACCGTCATCCCGAGCAACACCGCCGCCGCTCCCCGCGTCGCCAGCCCCAGGACCAGCAGCACCGGCGCTGCGAGCTCGGTCGCTGTCGCCAGGTATGCGGCCAGTTCCGGCGGCAGCAGCGGCACCTTGTACTCCTCCTGGAACAGCAGAACTGTCGTCTCCCAGTTCGGCAGCTTGGTCATCGCCGAGCGCCAGAACACGGCGGCGACAGCCAGCCGCAGCGGAATCGCCAGCAGCGAATGGGGGATCTGCTCGAGTGCGCCCACGACCCGGCGGATCGGTGCGGCAAGCGTGCACGGGCGGGACGGTGCAAGGGGCGTGCTCATCGGGGTTGCTCCTCGGGGAAAGCGTCGGCGGCGGACGCCCGGCGGAAGCTGGGGCCCGCCAGGAGCAGGGCCAGCGTCCCGCCGTCCGCCTCCTCGGGTACCTGCTGCAACGCGCAGCCGAGGCTCGCGCCGTCCATCAGCAGGCGGGTGAAGCGGAACGCGGGTTCGGCGAGACGGATGATTTCGGCTGCGGCACCGTCCAGGGTGCCCCGGATCAGCAGGCGGACGGGCTCGTTCAGGCGGAGCCGCTGCAACGTCCCCTCGTCCGCGGCGAGCGTCGCCGTCTGCAGCGCGTCGACGGGAAAGGGGCTTTGCAGCAGCCGCAGCGACGGATGTGCCTCGAAGCGCAGTGCTGCTGCGCCATTGGTGTCGAGACCTGCCAGGTCGGCGGGCAGGAGGGCCGGATGCGGGTCGACCATTGCCGCGACTGCCGCGGCGCGCTCAAGACGCGCCAGGTCGGCCAGGTAGGGCAGTCCGCCTGCCGGCGCGAACGTGGCGATGAAGGCGGGGAAATCCTCGCCGTAGGCGTCGAGCCAGGCGGACCGGGGGTGCGCCTGGCGCACGAACGAGATTGCCATCGCCTCGAAGAAGTCGGTGCCCACCAACCCTTCCACTGCCGGAAATCCCAGCGCCAGGGCCCGGGTCAGCGCGTGCAGCATGTTGTTGCGGTGGATGGAGACGGCACCGGCCGGCAAACCGGCAGCACCCGGGGCGCTGTCCGCAGGAGCGGTGCTTAGGGCGTCGTGGATCGCCTGCTGCGTCTCAAGCAGCGACGGCATCGCTTCGCTCCGCGTGCCTCGACGCATCCCGCTCCGCGAGGGTGGCATCGGCGATCGCCTGCGCCTGCAGCGCCTCGCCTCGCAGCATATCCAGGTCCGGGACGTCGGTGTCCCACTCGATCAGCGTCGGCTTCGGCCCGAAGCGGCGGATCGCTTCGGCGTAAAGCGCCCACACCTCGGGGCGAACCGGCGATCCGTGGTCGTCCAGGCGGACGACGCGCCCGTCGGCAAGCGGTTTCAGCGCGTGCCCCGCGAGGTGGATCTCACCGATGGCGGCACCGGGCAGGCCATTCAACCAGCCCAGCGGGTCCAGGCCGAGATTGCAGGCACTGACCCAGATGTTGTTGACGTCGCACAGGATGCCGCAGCCGGTCCGGGCGGCCACGGCGGCGAGGAAATCCCACTCCGGGATGGTCGAATGCGGGAACGCGCCGTAGGTGGAGGGGTTTTCCAGCAGCAGCGTTCGACCCAGCGCGTCCTGCGCATGCGCGACGTTGCGGCAGACGATCCCGAGCGCTTCCTCGGTCAGCGGCAGCGGCAGCAGCTCGCCCAGATAGACGCCGCCGAACGTGCTCCAGGACAGGTGATCGGAGACGAGGGACGGCTCGATGCGGGCCACGAGTGCGGCCACACGTCGCAGGTGTTCAGGATCGAGGCCATCGGCGCTGCCCAGTGACAGCCCAACGCAGTGGCACGAGACCGGGTAGTCGTGGCGCAGGGTCTCCAGAGTCGCCAGGCCTTCGCCCGCGAAGTAGTTCTCCGAATGCACTTCCAGCCAGGCGATCGGTGGCCGCAGCGCCAACATATCGCGGTGATGGCGGGCCCGAAGCCCGATCCCGGCATGCGCCGGGATCGGATTCGTGCGGACGGTTCGACCGCCCACGATCGTGATTTCCAAGTCGGAAGCGTTTACTTGCCCGCCTCCAGGCTGCCGCCGGCCAGCTTCTCGCACAGACCCTTCGGGACGAACAGCCACGACGCCTTGTCGTAGTCCTTGGTGGCCGTGCCGGCGCAGGAATGAGTGCCGGAGGCGCAATCGTTCTTGCCGGCCTTGGAGACGCCGTAGCACTTTTCCTTGCCATCCTCGGCGGCCTGAGCGGGGGCGGCCGACCACGGAGCGGCCGCAATGCCGAGGGCGGCGGCGAGGGCGGAAGCGGCAACGAGCTTGTTCATGATCGAACTCCAGTCGAACGGTGAAGTGTCGTCGGCATCCGTTGCCGACCCATTCCCATTTCGACCGGGCCGCGCGGGAGGTTACGCCGGGGTGTGATTAATTCTCATCCGGAGGCGGCCGGGGCGCCTGCCGGCGGGACTGCGGCGCCGCCGGATCGGGGGTTATCGCTTGGTCGCTTGTCAGCGCACATGCAAGGCGGCTATAAGGCGCGCGCTTCGGCCCGAGGGAGATCGGCTGAGGGCTCCGCCCGTGCGCGACGCCGAACTGCGCGCGGTGCAAAGGCCGCCGACTGCGACGAGAAGCAAGGGAGGGACCCCGCCATGGCCATCGAACGCACGCTGTCGATCATCAAACCGGACGCCACTGCCCGCAACATCACGGGCAAGATCAATGCCTTCTTCGAGGAAGGGGGCTTGCGCGTCGTCGCCCAGAAGCGGCTGCGGCTGACCAAGGAGCACGCGCAGATGTTCTATGCCGTGCACGCCGAACGCGCGTTCTACGACGAGCTGTGCGACTACATGTGCTCCGGGCCGGTGGTGGTGCAGGTGCTCGAAGGCGAGAACGCCGTGGTGCGCAATCGCGAAATCATGGGCGCCACCAACCCGGCGAATGCCGCCGAAGGCACTGTCCGCAAGGCGCTCGGCCTGAACGTGCAGGAGAATTCGGTGCACGGCTCCGACTCGCCGGAGAATGCGGCGAAGGAAATTTCGTTCTTCTTCAGCGATATCGAAATCGCCGGCTGATTCGACGTCGTTCACTGCGGCCGCCGGCGTCTTCCTGCCGGCGCGCCCGGTGGCGGATGCCCGGTGGCGGGTGCCCGCCTTCAGGCGGCTTCCGGATTGATCAACGCGTTCGCCGGTCCGCGTGCGCCGTCGATCACCACCCGATCGGCTTCGATCCGCACCCGTCCTTCGGCGATTAGCCGGACCGCGAGCGGGAAAACGCGGTGCTCCTCGGCCAGCACCCGGGCGGCGAGGATGTCGGCGTCGTCGTCGCACTGCACCGGCACGGCCGCCTGCACGATGATCGGCCCGTCGTCCATCGCCGGACGGACGAAATGCACCGTGCAGCCGGTGAAGCGGGCGCCGTAGGCGATGACCCGCTCGTGCACGTGCAGGCCGCGGAACGCCGGCAGCAGCGACGGGTGAATGTTGATCAGCCGGTCGTGCCAGCGGCTGACGAAGCCGTCGGTCAGCAGCCGCATGAAGCCCGCGAGGCAAACCAGCTCGACGCCTGCTCCTGCCAGGGCTTCGTTCAGGGCGTCCTCGAAGCCGGCCCGGTCGGCAAAGGCCTTGTGCTCGATCACCACGACCGGGATATCGGCACGGGCGGCGCGTTCCAGTCCCGCGACGCCCGGGACATTGGAGATCACGAGTGCGATGGTCGCCGGGAACAGGGGATCGGCACAGGCGTCGATCAGCGCCTGCAGGTTGCTGCCACGCCCGGAGATCAGCACGGCCAGTTTCAGCGCCGCCACGCCTGCTCCATCCCCAGGATGCGGACGCGCGGACCGTCTTCCTCGGCGGCGACGATGCAGCCGATGCCGAACACCTGTTCGCCAGCGGCTTCCAGGGCAGCGGCCACGGCCGCCGCCCGGTCTGGCGCCACCACCGCCATCATGCCGATCCCGCAGTTGAAGGTCCGCGCCAGCTCCGTGTCGCCGAGCGTCCCCTGTCGCGCGAGCCAGCCGAATACCGGCGGCAGCGCCCAGCTTGTCGCGTCGATCTCGCAGGCGACGCCCGCGGGCAGCACGCGGGGGATATTCTCCAGCAATCCGCCGCCGGTGATGTGTGCCAGCGCCTTCAACCCGCCGGTTTCGTGCGCCGCGAGGCACGAACGGACATAGATGCGCGTCGGCGTCAACAGCGCCTCGCCCAGCGGCCGATCGGGTGCGAAGGGTGCGGGCGCGCACCAGTCGAGGCGGGCCTGCTCGACGACGCGGCGGACCAGCGAGAAGCCGTTCGAGTGCAGGCCGCTCGATGCCAGGCCGAGGACGAGATCGCCGGCGCAGACATCGCGCCCGGTCAACAGCCTGTCCCGCTCGACGGCACCCACGGCGAAGCCCGCGAGGTCGTAGTCGGCGCCGGCGTACAGGCCCGGCATCTCCGCCGTCTCGCCGCCGATCAGCGCGCAGCCCGCCTGCCGGCAGCCTTCGGCGATCCCGGCGACGACGTCGCGGCCGTGCTCCGCCCGCAGCCGGCCGCTAGCGAAGTAGTCGAGGAAGAACAGCGGCACGGCGCCCTGGACGACCAGGTCGTTGACACACATGGCGACCAGATCGATGCCGACGGTGTCGTGCCGGTCGCACGCGATCGCGATCTTCAGCTTGGTCCCGACGCCGTCGGTGCTGGCGACGAGCAGCGGATCGCGGAAGCCCGCCGCGCGCAGGTCGAACAGCGCGCCGAAGCCGCCAATCTCGTCCACGACGCCCGGTCGCCGCGTCGTCGCCGCCAGCGGCCGGATGGCGGCTACCAGCCGCTCGCCCTCGTCGATATCGACGCCTGCGTCCCTGTAGGTCAGCCCGGGAATGGGTTTTACTCGCGTGACGTGGTACCGTGTGCCCGCCCGTCGCGGGAAGGCTCCCCGGACAATACTGGATAGGGACGTTTGCGCAATGTTGCTGTGCTGGTGCCGGCTGCGGGCGGGTCTGCTGGTGGTCCTCATGGTGATCGGCGCGCAGGTGGTACCTACGCCCGCCGTTGCGGGCGACGATCTGTTCGAGGTGCTGGACGTGCGGGTCGACGAGACCGACCAGACGGCGGCAGCAGCCCGCGACAAGGCGTTGGCGATCGGCGAGCGCCGGGCCTGGGATATGCTGGTGCAGCGCCTCGTCGACCCGACGCAGAAGGCGCCACTGCCCGAATACTCCAACGCCGACATCGGCGATGCGGTGAAGGATTTCTGGGTCAGCGAGGAGAAGACGTCGCCGGTACGCTACATTGCCACGCTCAACTATAATTTCCGCCCGGACAAGGTGCGCCGGCTGCTGTCGCGGCGGGGCGTTCGCTTCTCGACGACGCCATCGCCGCCGGTGGTCATCATTCCCGTGTACGACGCGGACGGCAGTCTTCGGCTGTGGGATGACCCGAACCCGTGGCGGGAGGCGTGGCGGGCCGTTCGTGCCCGGGGAATGGTGCCGATCCGGCTTCCCGTGGGCGACCTGCTCGATCTGTCGATGCTCAGTGCCACGGCCGCCGTCGCCGGCGACGGGGCCGGGCTGGCGCAGGTGCAGGAGCGGCACGGCGCCGGTGCTGCGCTGGTGACGGTGGCGAAGGTCGAAGGCGAGGGCAAGGCGCGGCAGCTCAAGGTGACGAGTGTTCGCCACGGTTCGGGCTTGGCACAGCCGCTGGGGGAAAGGACCTATCCGGTGGAGGGGAGCCAGCCGAGCGCCGAGCTGCTGCAGCAGGCGGCGATCGCGTCGGCGCAAGAACTGGAGATCGGCTGGCGACGGGGCACGACCGTGAGCGCGCCCAGACCGTCGTCGGCGACGAACATCGTGGTCCCCACCGGATCGCTCGAGGAGTGGGTCCGGCTGCGCCATCAGCTGGAGTCACTGCCGCAGATCGAGCGAATGCAGGTCCAGTCGCTGCAGCGCCAGCAGACGCGGGTCACCATCGTCTATGCCGGGGGCACGGAACAGCTCACCACGGCACTGGCGCAGCAGGGATTCGCCCTGCGCAGCGAAAACGGCGGGTGGGTGCTGATTCCGGCAAGCGGCGCAACCGTGCCGGCGCGACAGGTCGAACCGTAATGAACATGGAACCTACATTGAGCCGCGAGCGGCGTCTCTTCCTCTGGCTGCTGGTCTTCGCCGCCGTCGCCGCGACACTCTACCTGTTGCGCGCGTCCCTGCTGCCGTTCGTCGTCGGCATGGCGGTCGCCTACCTGCTCGACCCGCTGGCGGACCGGCTGGAGCGCCTGGGGTGCCCACGCGGTCTGGCGGCATTTTCGATCGTCTTCACGTTTCTGCTCGCGATCGCGGTTGCGCTCGTTGTGCTGGTCCCGGTGCTGAGCGATCAGGTGGCCGGTCTGGTGGCGATGGTTCCCGACTACGTGGACGCGTTGCGGCGGGAGTCGGCACCGCTGCTGCGCCGGCTCCGCTCGAGCCTGACGCCCGGGCAGGCGAAGCAGATCGACGAAGCAATCCAGTCCCACGCCGGCGAGGTGATCGGCTGGGTCGGCCAGATCGTGGGCGGCATCCTCACCGGCGGGGCTGCGGTGCTGAGCGTCCTCGGGCTGATGTTCATCATGCCCGTCGTCGCCTTCTACATGATCCGCGACTGGGATCGGATCGTGGCCTACCTGAACTCGCTGCTGCCGCTCAAGGGTGGCGAGACTGTGCGCACGCTGCTGATCGAGATCGACGACCGGCTGAGCGGCTTCGTCCGCGGCCAGGCGATCGTCTGCCTGCTGCTGGCAACCTGGTACGCCACCGGCCTGACGTTGATCGGCCTCGATTTCGCGCTGCTGCTGGGCTTCTGCGCCGGCATCCTGTCGATCATCCCCTATCTGGGCAACATCGTGGGGCTGTCGCTGAGTGTGCTGCTGGCGATTGCCCAGTTCGACAGCTGGCTGCAGCCGGGTCTCGTGGTTGCGGTGTTCCTCTCCGGCCAGGTGCTGGAGGGCAACTTCGTCACGCCGAAGATCGTGGGCGACCGGGTCGGTCTGCATCCGGTGTGGCTGCTGTTCGCCGTCACCGCCGGCGGTACCTTGCTGGGGATCACCGGCGCCCTGCTGGCGGTGCCGGTCGCGGCAGCACTCGGTGTCATCGTCCGCTACGCCGTCCGCCAGTACCAGGAGAGCGCGCTCTACCGGGAAGGCGACGGTGCCGCCGTCTCCCGCTCGGACCCTGGAGGTGGCAGCCCGTGAGCGACTGGCGGCAATTGCCGCTGGCGTTGACTCATGCGCCGTCGCTCGACGACGAGGACTTTCTGGTCGGGCCCTGCAATGCGGATGCGGTTCGCTGGCTCGACCGCTGGCCAGACTGGCCGTCGCCGGCGCTCGTTCTGTTCGGCCCCCCCGGCTGCGGCAAGACGCACTTGCTGCACGGGTTCCTCACCCGCTCCCGCGGCATGCACGTCGCCGTGGAAGCCCTCGCCTCCGACCTGGCGATCGACGTCGCGGCGCACGCACCGGCGTGTGCCGTGGACGACGCCGATCGGGCGATCGCCCAGGGCTACGAAACGCCGCTGCTCCACTTGCACAATGTTCTGTGCGAGGCCGGGCGGCAATTCCTGCTCACCGCGGAGACTCCGCCCTCGCGCTGGAACACCCGGCTCGCCGATCTGCGATCGCGGCTGAACGCCGCCCCGTCGGTTGGCATCAACGAGCCCGACGACGAGTTGATCGCAGGGTTGCTGGTCAAGCTGTTCGCCGACCGACGGCTCAAGGTGGACGACGACGTGATCCTCTACGCCCTGCCGCGAATCGAACGCTCGTTCGATGCGGCCCGGCGGCTGGTGGCCGACCTGGATGCGGCCGCCCTCGGCGCACGACGCAGGATCAGCGTCGCCCTGTTGCGGGACGTGCTGCGGACGCACCGCGACTCGAACTGAGACGACGGCCAGCGGTTCGGCGTACTGTGTAATGCCCCAAGTGCGGTTAATTTGACCCCAAATAGCGCGCCGTTGCCTTCAAACGGGTTGTGTCGTAGGATGGCCGTCGCAATCAGCTGATGCCCAGGTCGAACTCAACACCGGGTGCGTGGTCACGCCGGAGAGGAAAGCCACGCCTTCCCGACGGGGGGACGGAACATGCGCAACCGTGCAAGCAGTGAGATTTGGAGAGCGGCCGGATTCGGGCTCCTGGTCGCCCTGCAGCTCGGCAGTGCACCGGCGCGGGCGGAATCCGCCGAGCACATCCCGGTAGACGGTCTGTCGGCCCCGGTCTGGCTGCAACGGGACGAGAACGGCATCCTCCATATCGTGGGTGAGCAGGAACGCCAGCTGATTTTCGCCCAGGGATGGGCGCATGCCCGCGACCGGCTGTTCCAGATGGACGTCTTCCGGCGGCTGGCGGCGGGCACGCTCGCCGAACTCTTGGGGCCGGCGGCGCTCGCCGACGACGTCGAGCTGCGGACGCTGGGCCTTCGCCGCGCCGCGGAGGCATCGATGGGGGCATTCCCCGCCGACATGCGGGCATCGCTGGAGGCATATGCGGCCGGCGTCAACGCCTGGCTCGCCGCCAATCCGCTGCCCGCCGAGTACGAGAGCCTGCGGATCACCTCGATCCCGCCCTGGGAGCCGCTCGACAGCGTCGCGGTGGGCAAGTTGATCGTTTTCCAGCTCTCGTTCGATCTGGGCGACATCCAGCGCAGCCTTGACCTGCAGGCGTATCAGGCGGCGCTCGGGCCGGAGCGGGGCAGCGCGATGTTCTTCGAGGACATCTACCGGATCGCGCCATTCGAGGACGAAGCGACGGTGCCGCCGCCCGCCCTGCAGCGGGCCGCCGCTGCCGCGTCCGCGGCGCAGACACCGGGAACAACGCCGCCGGCGGCCGTACCGCTGGCGCAAGCCTACCTGCGCCGGCTCGGCCGCACGGACCTGGTGCGCCGGATGCTGCGCACCCACGAAACGGGCGGCGGCAGCAACGCCTTCGTCGTCGGTGGCCACCTGACACGCAGCCGGCAGCCGCTGCTGGCGAACGACCCGCACCTGGACCTGTCGGCGCCGTCGGTTTTCTATCCGCTCAGGATGCGCGGCGTGGGTGACGGCTTCTTCGCGGCAGGCGTCGGGTTTGCCGGACTGCCCTACATCATGCTCGGCTTCAACCGCCACTTCGCCTGGGGGGCGACGGCGAGCGCCGTGGACGTCACCGACGTCTATCTCGATCAGGTGCTGCCCGATCCGTCCACACCGGGCGGGCTCGCCATGCGCTACCGTGGCGAGGTGCGGCCGCTCGTCGCCATCCCGCAGACGTTCTACGCCAACGTCGACGGGCAGCGGGTCGAGATGCCCGTCCCTCCCGAGAGCGGCGGCGTCACGCTGGTCACGCCGCGGCCGGACGGCGGGCCGATCCTGCAGCTGCAGCCGGGCGGCCAGGCGCTCAGCGTGCAGTGGACTGGCCATGCCGCCACCCGCGAGTTGGAAGCCTTCCGGGACATCAACCGGGCACGCGGCTGGCGGGAGTTTCGCGAAGCGCTGACCCGATTCGATGCCGGCTCCGAGAACTTCTTCTATGCCGACCAGACCGGCACCATTGCCTACATCCTGTCCGGCGAGATCCCGTTGCGCGAGGACCTGCAGGCGGTCGCCGCCGGCGATGTGGATGCCACCGCCCGGCTCGTGCCGCCGTTCCTGATCCGCGAGGCCGAGGGCCGCGAGTGGCAGGCGCTGACGGTGCCGCGTGCGGAGGAGCACGCGTTGCAGTCGGCCGTCCTGCCGGCGGACGAGATGCCCCGCGTCGTCAACCCTGCGGGCGGCGTGCTGATCAGCGCCAACAACGATCCGACCGGCGACACCTTCGACAACCGGGCACTCAACCAGTTCCGCACCGGCGGCGGCGTGCGCTACCTGGGCGCCGACTTCGATTCCGGCATCCGCGCCCGGCGCATCGCCCGGCTGATCGACGAGCGGTTGGCACAGGGCCGCGTCGATCTGGGCGACCTGCAACGCATCCAGGCGGATGCGGCTCTGCCGGATGCGTTCGTGTTCGTGCCCCGTATCCTGGCGGCCTTTACAAACCCACAGGCGCTGGCACAGCTCGACGACCCGGGGGCGGTTGCGGCGGCGGTTGGGAGGCTCGTCCGCTGGGTTTCGGGCGAGTCCGGCGCCGGGGCACCGACCGGTGTCGAAGAGGGCTTCGACGCCGGCGACTGCCTGGACGGATCGCAGACGCCGCCGGCGGAGGACGAAGTCGCCGCCAGCGTCGCCACCAGTATCTTCTCCCTCTGGCGGGCGCAGATGGTGGCGGACGGCATCGACGCCCCGCTCGCCCGCCTGGGACTGCCGCGGCCGCCCAGCCGCTACGCCCACAAGGCGCTTCGCCACCTCATCGATCGCGCCGGCATGGGCGTCTCGGGAGTGGATTTCTTCGCTGCCTCCACTGCCGGAGCCGGTACCGCCGAGCGATCCCTGCGCCGCGACATCCTGATCTTGCGCAGCCTGGAGACGGCACTGGCGCAGCTGACGCGGGCGTTCGGCTCGGCCGACCCGCGGACCTGGCGCTGGGGCCGGCTGCATCGGGTGCAGCTGCCGCATCCGCTGGGCGACGCCTTCAGCCCGATCAGCGCCGGCTCGCCGTTTCCGCCGCCCTATCCGGGCCTGGCCGGAGTGCCGGTGGACGGCGGCTTCGAGGCGGTGGACCGTTCCACTCACGACGTGCGCGCCGGGTTGGTCGATCCGCACTCGGAGTTCGTCTTCAGCATGGGCCCGGCGCAGCGGTTGGTCGCCCGCGTCGGTCCGAACGGCATCCACGCGGAGACCGCGCTGCCGGGCGGTGTGAGCGCCGACCCCGACAGCCCCTGGTTCGCCAACCTGCTCGGCCCCTGGCTGGTCAACCGCACCGTGGCGCTCGCTCCGGGCGCCGCGGGCGACGGCGTGCTGCTTGTCCCCAATCGGCCGAACACCGGTACTGCGCGCGCGACCGCTGCACGGGCACCTTGAAACACTTGAAGCAAAGCGCACGGCGGGGGGACATCCGCCGGAAATGAAGCCCTGCACACTTGTGCCCTGGCGAGGCGTGGACATCCGGTCCGCGCCGCAGCTCGGGAGAGACAAGAGCATGGCCACGATCATCGGGTCAGTGGGTAACGATCGGATCGACGGGACGACAGGGGCGACGGACCTGGCCGACAGCATCGCCGGATTGGCCGGTGACGACACCCTGTTCGGCCTCGGCGGCGACGACACGATCGACGGCGGGAACGGCAACGACTACATCGAGGGCGGCCTCGGCGCCGACAGTATCCGCGGCGGCGGCGGCAACGACTCCATCTACACCGGCGACGGCGCCAACACCGCCGACGGCGGCGGCGGCAACGACACCGTCGTCGGCGGTTTCGACAACGACAGTCTCCGCGGTGGGGTCGGCAACGATTCGATCGAAGGCGGCCAGGGCAACAACACGCTGGACGGCGGCGACGGCGCGGACACGCTCGTTTGTGGCAGCGACGACGATCTTCTGCGCGGTGGTGCCGGCAACGATTTCCTCGACGGCGGCGGCGGCAACGACACGATGAGCGGCGGCACCGGGGCGGACTTCATGCGCGGCAACTTCGGCGACGACGTCTACGTCGTCGACAATGCGCTGGACGTGGTTGAAGAGTTCATCGGCGACGGCTTCGACATCGTCGAGAGTTCGATCTCCTACACCCTGACCAACAATGTCGAAGTCCTGGAGCTGACCGGAACCGCCGCCATCAACGGCACCGGCAACACTGACAACAACTACATCGCCGGCAACACCGCGGCCAACCGGCTGACCGGCGGCGGCGGCGACGATTATCTTTACGGCGACGCCGGCGCTGATACGCTCGTCGGCGGCAGCGGCGAGGATATCTTCCGGTACATTGCAGTCGGCGAATCGACGGGAGCGCTCGTCGACCACATCATCGGCTTCGACGGCGCAGGTGACCCGAAAGGGGGCGATCTGATCGACCTGTCCTGGATCGATGCAAACGTCAATTTCTACGGCCACCAGCAGTTCGTGCTCGGCGGGCCATTCACTGCCGGACATCTGCGGCTGACCAACGTCGGCGGCAACACCGTCCTGGAGGCCAACCTGGACGGGGATGCCCTGGCCGAATTCAAGGTGATCATCGAAGACGGCGCCGTCAGCGCCACCGACTACACGGTCGACGACTTCATCCTGCAGCTGGTCGCCTGATCGGGCGGCGCGCCTGGAGCACGGTTTGATCAGGTCGAACCGATCTGATCAAACGGTTGTGCTCCAACTGTTTGATTTTTGGAGCAAGTCAATCCGATCAAGCGATTCCGCCCGATCGGATGTTGCTCTAGTCGCTGCCGGCCTTCTTCGGCTGCGGCAGGTCGAGGCGGATGTGGAGTTCGCGCAGGCGGCGCGGCTCCACCTCCGCCGGCGCCCCCATCAGCAGGTCCTCCGCCCGCTGGTTCATCGGAAAGGCGATGACCTCGCGGATGTTGGGCTCGTCGGCCAGCAGCATGACGATCCGGTCGATGCCGGGCGCCGAGCCGCCATGCGGTGGGGCGCCGAACTCGAAGGCGTGATACATGCCGCCGAAGCGGCGTTTCACCTCGTCGGCCCCGTAACCTGCGATGGCGAACGCCTTCAGCATCAGGTCCGGGCGATGGTTACGGATGGCTCCCGACGACAGTTCGACGCCGTTGCAGACGATGTCGTACTGGAACGCCTTGATGGTCAGCGGATCCTGCGTCGTCAGCGCCTGCATCCCGCCCTGCGGCATGGAGAACGGGTTGTGGCTGAACTCGATCGCCTGCGTCTCCTCGTTGAATTCGTACATCGGGAAATCGACGATCCAGCAGAAGCGGAACGCATCCTTCTCACGCAGCTCGAGTGCGTCGCATACCCGCTCGCGCACCTGGCCTGCGAACTTCTCCGCCTTCGCTTTCGGTTGGCAGACGAGGAAGACGGCGTCACCGGCGCCCACGCCCGCGGCCGCGGATACCGCTGCCACCCGGTCGGCTTCCAAGTTCTTGGCGATCGGCCCCTTGGCGCCTTCGGCTTCGAAGATGATGTAGCCCAGCCCGCCCATGCCCTCCTCGCGCGCCCACTCGTTCAGCTTGTCGAAGAACGCCCGCGGCTTGCCGGCAGCGCCCGGTGCGGGAATGGCGCGGACCACCGAGCCCTGGGTGATCAGCTTGGCGAACAACCCGAAGCCCGAGTCGCGGAACGGCTCGGTGGCATCCGCGATGCGCAGCGGGTTGCGCAGGTCCGGTTTGTCGGAACCGTAGTGCAGCAGGCTCTCGTCGAAGGGGATGCGTGGGAACGGCAGCGGGGTGACGGCGCGGCCGGAGCCGAACTCCTCGAACACCCCGGCCAGCACCGGTTCGATCGCCGCGAACACGTCGTCCTGGGTGGCGAACGCCATCTCGAAGTCCAGCTGATAGAACTCGCCCGGCGAGCGGTCGGCGCGCGCATCCTCGTCGCGGAAGCAGGGCGCGATCTGGAAGTAGCGGTCGAAGCCGGACGCCATCAGCAGCTGCTTGAACTGCTGCGGCGCCTGCGGCAGGGCGTAGAACTTGCCCGGGTGATTGCGCGCCGGCACCAGGTAGTCGCGCGCGCCCTCCGGCGACGAGGCGGTGAGAATCGGCGTCTGGAACTCCATGAATCCCGCCTCGATCATCCGCCGCCGCAGCGAGGCGATCACCGCGCTGCGCAGGACGATGTTGCGGTGCAGACGCTCGCGCCGCAGGTCGAGGAAGCGATAGCGCAGCCGGATCTCCTCGCCGAAGTCGCCCTCGCCCGCCACCTGCATCGGCAGCGTCTCGGCCGGCGATTCGACGGCGAAGTCGTCGATGCGCACCTCGACCTCGCCCGTGTCCAGCAGCGGGTTGACGGTCTCAGAGGTGCGCGGCACCACCCGGCCTGTCACCGTCACCACGCTCTCCGGCCGCACCGCCGTTGCGGCATCGAATGCGGGATGCGCCGAATCGATGACGCACTGGGTGATGCCGTAGTGGTCGCGCAGGTCGAGGAACAGCAGGTTGCCGTGGTCGCGCTTGCGGTGCACCCAGCCGGAGAGCCGGACCGGCGTTCCGGCTTCGGCGTCGGTCGGGCGCAGCGCGGCGCAGGTGTGGGTGCGAAAGGGATGCATGATGGTCACCTTGGCCGGTCGGCAGCAGCTGGACAACGGCCGCGCGGACACCCGTGCGGCGACCGCGTAGAGCGCATGGGGCAAAGCCGCTTGTCAAGCTGCGCGGTATCGGGGCTGCAACCGCTGATGTGTTCGCAGCCGGCGGCGTCTCGGGGCTTTGCCCGCCGCCGATTTGCGGTATAGCTTCGGGCATGACTCTGATCAAAGAACCCTCTGAACTGGCGGCCTTTTGCGAACGGCTTGCGGGCGCCGAACTGATCGCCGTCGACACCGAGTTCATGCGTGAGCGCACCTACTGGCCGAAGCTCTGCCTGGTGCAGGTCGCGGGGCCTTCGGAGGCGGCGGCCATCGATCCACTGGCCGAAGGCATGGACCTGGCGCCGCTGTTCGCCCTGATGCGCGCACCGGAGACGCTGAAAGTCTTCCATGCCGCGCGCCAGGACCTGGAGATCTTCCATCGGTTGATGGACGGCACACTACCGAAGCCGGTGTTCGACAGCCAGGTGGCGGCGATGGTCTGTGGCTTCGGCGACCAGGTGTCGTACGAGACGCTGGTGGGAAAGCTGGCCAAGGCGCGTATCGACAAGAGCTCCCGGTTCACCGACTGGTCGCTGCGGCCGCTGTCCTCGCGCCAGATCGACTACGCCATCGCCGACGTGGTCCACCTCGTTCCAGTCTATCGCAAGCTGGCCGCCCGGCTGCAGCAGAGCGGCCGCGCCGACTGGCTGGCAGAGGAGATGGCGACGCTCACCAACCCCGCGACTTATGCCGTGGACCCGCTGCTGGCATTCCGCCGGGTGAAGAGCCGCAGCGGCAACGGCCGGATGCTGGCGGTGCTGCGCGAGCTGGCTGCCTGGCGGGAGCGGGAGGCGCAGACACGCGATGTGCCGCGCGCCTGGGTGCTGCGCGACGAAGCACTGCTGGAGATCGCCCACCATACGCCGATGACGCCGGACGACCTCGCCCGCACCAGGGGGCTCGCGAAGAAATTCGCCGAGAGTGCCACCGGTGCCGACGTCATCGCCGCGGTCGCCCGCGGCCTCGGGGTGCCGGAGATGGAATGTCCCGAGACGGACGTGCGGCGCGAGATCCCGCGCGGAGTGGCTGCCGTCGCCGACGTGCTCAAGGTGGTGCTGCGGATGAAGTGCGATGAAGCCGACGTGGCGCAGCGGCTGGTCGCCTCGTCCGACGACGTGGAGCAGATCGCCGCGCTGGGAGAGGAGGCCGAGGTGCCGACCCTGCAGGGCTGGCGCCGCCAGGTGTTCGGCGAAGCGGCGCTGAAGGTGCGCTCGGGCGAACTGGCGCTGGTGGTGCAGGGGCGCAAGCTGGTGCTGGCGCCGACCGGTCCGGGCTGATCGGTCGGCGCACGAGCCGCGCTCAGCCGTCGGCGTGTGGCATGCCGGGGAAGTGATGCAGTGCCGGATCCATCGCATCCCACGGCTGTGCGTGCGCGGTGAACACCACCAGCGTGGGCGCGAAGCGGCCGGGATCGTCCAGGGTGCCGGCGGTGAGGAACAGCATCTCCGGCCATGATGACGTCCGGAAGAGCAGCGACGAGCCGCACACCGGGCAGAAGCCGCGGATCGTCGCGGCACCGCTATCGGACCGTGTCCGGTACTCCCGCACCTCGCCCTCGATCGTCACCGTGGCCGCTGGCACGACCACATGCGAGGAATGCCCGGTGCCGGTCTCGCGCTGGCAGGTGCGGCACTGGCAATGTGCCGCCGCCACCGGCTCGCCCGTAGTACGGTAACGCACTCCCTCGCAGTTGCACCCACCGGTCATTTCCGTGATCATTGGCGTTTCGCCTTCTGCAGGTTCGCTGCGTTTCTGCCTCCGCGAACGTCTTGTCCTAACGCCGAAATACTCGCAAACAAGTGTTATTATGAACTTGCTTGCCGTTCTGGTCGAAAATGTATCACCGGACTCTCGCCATGAACCCAGATTTGATACGCAAACGATTTTTTGCTGACATATCGCTTGTCGGCCGAACGAGTGGCGAGAGAGAAATTGACTTCTATTCGATTTGTCCGATATCGGACGGCGCGAATGTTCTGGATTCCAGCTTCGTTGACGTGCCAAGCAGAGACCTGTACTTGCATAATGTTGGGTGAAATCAACACCAATTCTTTAAAGTCGGGTGTCTGGTACGTTTCATCGCCAATATGGAGATGAATTTGGCTAAGCCTAAACTCGCATGGGTGAGGTCCGACATTGCGTGTGCTGATTCTCACCTCGAAAGCTGTGCCGTCTAGAAAAGGTTCAGCGCTAACATCGGGTACGACATATGGACGATATTTATTCCTGTATTCTCGACACAGAAACAAAGCCGTAGCCGAAGCAATTATTAATGCTCCCAACGCAGCGATGGCGCTGACTGCGTTAGCATAGTGTGTCGAAAAGTCCTTTATGGTATGAAGCACGTCTAGAAGGCTCGGCATAGAGTGCACCACATTCGGCCCGCTTGCTCCTTAAAGCAAGACCGACCATCCGATTCTATATTTCTCTCCGTTGCCGTCAACGAGATCTGTTTTCCGAAGTCACTTAGCCGGTAACAGTGGCTATCTGGGCGAGAAGCGCGCGCCTGTGCAACAGGCATGTGCAGGCGTCGTGCACTTCGCCTCAGTCGCCGCGGCCCAACAACGGCTCCGCGCGCTCCGCCTTCCGGTAGGCAACCGACATCGTTGCGATCTCGATTCTGAAGCGGCGGATCGAGGCGCGGGTGCGCGCCGGCGCGAAGCACGAGTTGCCAAGGAGCAGCCGCACTCGCAGCGGCGCCCACTTATTCGAAAATTTTCCTGATGATATTCAATCATAAGTGTTGTCACCTCCAGCAAGATCAATCACCGCGTGGTGACTAATCACCTACTATAGAAATAGAAGTTTAAATAAGGGTCCCGACCGGCGTTTGAATTTTAGGTTGAAAAGAAAGACATAGTATGTTTATGATCTCGATCTGGATGGCTGCTCTGGCGACATATCTCTGCTTCTTTACTGGGGCAGCGTGGCGCCCAATTGCGGCATTTGACGGGGTTACTTCTGGCTGTCCGACACAAGGCCAGTCCCGTCGCGGTCACCAGGGATTGAGCCCCACAACGCCCTCAGGCCATCCGAGCGACAGGGGAGAGGGAGGACACGTTCGTGGGGACATTCACAGGGACATCCGCCGACGAAATCATCACGCCGGGCACAGTCAGCGGAACGGTGCTGCGAAGCCCGCAGGGTGCGAAGCCGGGGAGTGGTGCCGACACCATTGATGGAGCGGCCGGCAACGACTCGATCGACGGTGCAGGTGGCAACAATTCGCTGCTCGGCGGCGCCGGCAACGATACGCTGACGGCCGGCTCCGGCAGCGACACCATTTCCGGGGGCGACGACGACGACACGATAAACGCCGGCGGCGGCAACGACCGGGTGCTGGGCGGCAGCGGCCGCGACTCGATCGTCGGCGCCGGCGGGGCGGACACCCTGTTCGGTGACGACGGAAACGACACGCTGATGGGCGGCAACGGCAACGATTGGCTGGCCGGAGGCAGCGGCGACGACAGACTGTGGGGTGGCGCCGGCAACGACACCATGATCGGGGACGCCGGCGTCGATACGTTCGTCTGGACCGCGACCGCCTTTGCCGGCGGCGACATCGCCGCTGGTGCTGCGGATTCCGTCGTCGCCGCGGCGGCCGACGGCGACCGGCTGGATTTTACCTCGGCCTTCGAGGGTTTGCTGCGGGTCGATGGTGTGACCCTCGCTGCGGCGGCAAACGATGTGGCGATTGGCGGCGATTTCGTGCCGGGTGCCACCAACCTTCGCTTCACCGGATCCGCCCTGCAGATAGACCTGAACGGCAGCAATGCGTTCGAGTCGGCTGGGGATTTTCAGATCCTGCTGTCGGGCATTTCGGCGGTGACCTACGAGGTGGCAACCAAGACCTTCCTGCTGCACGATGCGGTCGGAGGTCGGGTCATTATCGGAACCGACGGCAACGACTCGCTGACCGGCGGTGGCGCCAACGACACGATCATCGGCGGTGGCGGCAGCGACACGATCGCCGGCGGTGACGGCGACGACGTGATGTCCGGCGGCGAGGGATTTGATTACCTTAACGGGGGATCCGGTAGCGATACTGTCGACTACAGCTATCGCGATACCGGCGGGTCGATCGCACTCTGGCGAGGGCGGGCTGATTTCGCCGTCGATCTCGACGGCCTTTCCAACATCGAGAACGTCATCGGCACGCGCGGAAACGACAATATCAGCGGCACCGTTGGAACGAACCGGCTGGAAGGTGGCGAAGGCAATGATTGGCTGAGCGGCGGCAGCGGCGACGATACCCTCATCGGCGGATACGGCAACGACACTCTGAACGGCGAAAGCGGCAGTGATCTGTTCGTCTGGACTGCCACTGATCTGGGCGACGGCGACATCGCAGCCGGAGCGGTCGACTCCGTCATCGCCGCGGCGGCCGACGGCGACCGGCTTGACTTCGCGGCCTCCGTCGAGGCGTCACTCCAGGTCGCCGGGGCCGCTCTGGGCAGCAGGGCCGGCAACGTCGCGATCGGGACAGACTTCTCCCCCGGATTGACGAACGTCCGCTTCACGGGCTCGGCGCTGCAGTTCGACCTGGACGGTGACGGTTCATTCGCGGCGGCCAGCGACTTCCAGGTCCTGCTTACCGGCGTTTCCGTTGTTACCTACGACGCGCAGGCGGACATCTTCCTGCTCGGCTAAGGATCGTCCCGCGCAGCGGCCGTGCCGCCGGGCGGTTCGGCTGCTGCGCGACAGCCGGCGCCTTCCCGAGCACAACTCGCGCATCGAATGGACGAAACGCGTGCAGAGACGGTCCCGCCGGCTCACGCCATCAGTGTCGGCTTGACGCCCAGCGCCCGGGCCAGCCGTCCGAAGCGGCGCTCGACGGCTTCGCTGAGGAAGATCGCACCATCTTGCGGCGTTTCCAGGGTCAAGACTTTATCGGAGAGACGTAGCCGGGTCTGCGGCAGCAATCCGGGGGCGCCGCCGCAGACGGTGTGCGCCAGCCGCAAGCCGAGCCCCGCGACTCGTGCCCGGTTCAGCCGGCGATCGTCCAGCAGGGTGCGTACCGGCGCCACCATCCGGTCCTGCTCGACTCCGCCGTAACGGATCAGGATCGCGAGCGCCATCTCCGCCCGGTCCGAGTGCGACAGGCCGGGGTAGGGGACGCGCAGTACCCGGTGATAGGCGTGCAGGGCGCGATAATCGGGGTGCTCACTCCAGCCGATGTCGCTCAGCAGGCAGGTGGCGAGACGCAGCCGGCGGTCGCTTTCCGTTTCGGTCGGGAACAGCGGCGTCAGCCAGTCGAGCAGTTCCTTGCCGTGAATATAGAAGCGGCCGGTGCGCTCCGCCGCCTGCTCGCACGCACTGACCAGCGGGTCCTGCCGGCGCAGCGCCGACGGCAGCAGCTCCAGCATCTGGCCCTCGCGCATGCCGTAGGCGGAGAACACCACCTCCTTCGGCTTCGCGGCGTGCAGCAGCGCCGAGAGTGCGGCCGCCGCGAAGGGCAGCGACTGCTGCCGTGCCGCATCCATGCCGGGCAGCTTTTCCATCGTGCTGGCGCTCAGCTGCGCCATCAACTCGGAGAGCTTGAGCGCCGGGAAGAAGCCGATGCAGTAGTTGTCGACGACGTGCAGCGGGTGGTGCGTCTGGTCGATGAAGATGCGCGCCAGTGCCCGCCAGGAGCCGCCGACACAGTAGACGCTGCGCCCGCCCATCTCTGAGAGCCACGACACCTGCGACAGCCGTTCCTCCAGAAGGCGTTTCGCCTTCGCCCGGTCGCCGCCGGACTCCTCCGCCAGCCGCAGGTGGCCGAGCGGCAGCGTGGCAAACCGGCCGACGCCGCCCAGATCCAGGCTGACCAGGTCCAGGCTGCCGCCGCCGAGGTCACCCAGCACGCCATCGGCGCCGGGCACACCGTTGAGCAGGCCCACGGCGGCGAGCCGCGCCTCCTCGGCGCCGGAAAGCACGTGCACCGGCAGGCCGCAGGCGCGCTCAACACGGGCGACGAAACGGGGGCCGTCCTCTGCGTCGCGCACCGCGGCGGTCGCCACGAGCTGCAACTGATCGACACCCATCGCGGCGGCGAGGCGGACGAAGCGGGCGAGGCTGCGCAGCGCCTCCTCCACTCCCTTGGGATTGAGGCGGCCGGTCTTGCCGAGGCCCAGGCCAAGGGCGCACTGGGCCTTTTCGTTGAAAAGCGGCATCGGCAGGCGGGTCGGCACGTCGTACACGACGAGGCGGACGGTGTTCGAGCCGATGTCGATCACGCCCACCCGGCCGTGCTCGGTGCGGTCCTGGACCCGGTCCTGTCCCGGCTCCGGGTGGGTGCCGCGGCCCGGTTCGGCGCGCACGAGGGGCGAGATCTGCCAGGTACTGGTATGGCGCCGGCCCTCGACCCCGGGGCCTGGTACCTCGCTGTCTCCGTTCATCCCCGACCATCCGTCATTCGCCGGACGCCGCGCCGCTTCCGCGCGCCACAACCGGCGCACAGGCAAGGGAAGACAACCCGACTGCGAACGTTTACCATACGCCGCACCGACAGGGACTGGAAAATGTTCAGAACAGCCGAACTCGGGCGGACCGTCTCCAAGGACGAGTTCCACGATGCCGCCCCCGTCCTGCGCGCCGGCTTGCTGGACGCGCAGCAGCACCTGCGCTCCGCGCCGTTCCCGGTGATCCTGGTGTTCGGCGGCGTCGACAAGGGCGGCAAGAGCGAGACCATCAATCTGCTCAACGAATGGATGGATCCGCGCTGGCTCATTACCCGGGCCTATGGCGCCCCGTCGGACGAGATGGTGGAGCGCCCCGAATACTGGCGCTACTGGCGGGACCTGCCACCGAAGGGTCGGACCGGCCTGTTCCTGAGCTGCTGGTACTCCCGACCGCTGATCGACCGGGTGTTCGGTCGAACCAGCGAGGCGGACTTCGACGAGACCCTCGACCGGATCATCGCCTTCGAGCAGTGCCTTGCGGACGACAACGCGCTGATCCTCAAGTTCTGGATGCACCTGGGCAAGAAGGCGCAGCAGGAACGGCTGACGAAGCTGGAGAAGAACCCGCTCACCCGCTGGCGGGTCACCCAGAGCGACTGGGACCACTGGCACATGTACGAGTCGTTCGTCGCCGCGGCGGAACGGCTGATCATGCGCACCTCGACCGGCAAGGCGCCGTGGCAGATCGTCGAGGGCTACGACAAGCGCTATCGCAGCCTGACCGTGGGCCAGGCGGTGCTGGAGGGCATCCGGCGGCACTGCGAGGACATCGACCTGCATCACCAGGTGATTGCCGAACGCAAGGCACGCAGCCGTCCCTCCGTCACAGCGACGAACGATGCGACGGCGGCGCAGGCATCGGAGGGCGCCGGCTCGATGCCGATAGCGGCGCGGACGGGCGGGCCGGGCGACTCCGCTGCCAAGGTGATCCGCATGCCGCATGTGAGCATCCTGAGCCGTCTGGAGCCGGATGCCATCCCCGACAAGAAGACGTATGAAAAGCAGCTCGAAGAGCAGCAGGGTCGGCTCAACGCGCTCTGTCGGCAGGCGAAAGGCCTGGGGGTTTCTACCATCCTGGTGTTTGAGGGCTGGGACGCCGCCGGCAAGGGAGGTGCGATCCGGCGCATTACCGCGGCTCTGGACGCCCGCGACTACCAGGTCATTCCCGTCGCCGCACCGACCGACGAGGAGCGGGCGCACCACTACCTCTGGCGCTTCTGGCGGCACCTGTCACGCGCCGGACGCCTCACCATCTACGATCGCAGCTGGTACGGCCGGGTGCTGGTGGAGCGCGTCGAGGGCTTCGCCCAGGAAGCCGAATGGAAGCGGGCCTATGCGGAGATCAACGACTTTGAGGATCAGCTGGTCCGCCACGGCATCGTGCTGTGCAAGTACTGGCTGCACATCACCAAGGACGAACAGCTGAAGCGCTTCAAGGAGCGGGAAGGGATCGAGTACAAGCGCTGGAAGCTCACCGACGAGGACTGGCGCAACCGCGAGAAGTGGGACGATTACGAACGCGCCGTCGACGACATGGTGGAGCACACCTCGACGACGCTGGCGCCGTGGACACTGGTGGCCGCCAACGACAAGCGGTCGGCCCGGATCAAGGTTCTGACGACCGCTTGCGAGCGGCTTGCGGCCGGCATCGCCCGTAGCGAGGCGGCCGGCGCCCGCGCGCTGCGCGCCGCCAAGATGGAGAAGGCAGGATGAGCGAAACACCCCAGGCCCGCCCCGAGTCGGCGCCGCACGAGGACGAGGGCCTGCAAGCTTTTGTCGCTGCCGCCGCAGAGATGAACGAAAGCGAAGCGCTGGAAGGCCGCGACGCGGACGGCACGATTGCGACCGGAATCGCGATCGCCGACCCTCCGCATGGAGGTGCGCCGGCGGCATCGCGCAGCCCCGCGATGCTGCGGGCGCCGGAGCTGTACCTAAACAGAGAATTAACATGGTTACAGTTCAACTTTCGGGTACTGAACGAGGCCCGCGACCGGCGCACGCCGCTGCTGGAGCGAGTGAAATTCCTGGCGATCGCCGCGTCCAACATGGACGAGTTCTTCATGAAGCGAATCGGCGGCCTGAAGCAGCAGATTGGCGCCGGTGTCCACAGGCTCACCGTCGACGGCCGTTCTCCCAGCCAGCAGCTGGACGAATGCCGGATCGTCATGGCCGAGTTCCGCCGCCAACAGCGGGATGTGTTTCAGGAACTGAACAAGGACCTGAAACGGCAGAAGATCCACATCGTGTCGTTCACCGAACTTCCGGGCGACGCCCAGGCGACGATCCGTGCCCACTATCATGAGAACATCTTCCCGCTGGTCACGCCGCTGGCGATGGATCCGGCGCACCCCTTCCCGTTCATCTCCAACCTCTCGCTCAACCTGCTGGTGACGTTGCGCTTCCCGCACGAGCGGCAGTTGACCATGGCCCGTGTGAAGGTACCCGTCGGCGGCGGCGTGCCGCGCTTCCTGCGGGTGGGCTCCGAGAACACGTTCGTGCTGCTGGAGGACGTGATGGCGAACTGCCTCGCCGATCTGTTCCCCGGCATGGAGGTGGCCTCGGTGGAGCTGTTCCGGGTCACCCGCAACTCCAATACCGAGCGCGGCGAGGAGCAGGCCGATGATCTGGTGCAGATGATCGAGGCGGAGCTGCGCGACCGCCGGTTCGCGCCGATCGTTCGCCTCGAGGTGGAGAAGGGGATCTCCGCCAACCACCGGGGCATGCTGGCGGCCGAATTGGGTCTGGACGAGGACCTGGACGTCTACGAAACCGACGTGATGATGGGCATGCGCGACCTCTGGGACCTGGCACGCCTCGACATCCCGGAGCTGCACGACTCCCAGCACCAGCCGATCGACAACGTCAAGCTGCTGGACCGGGACAGCATCTTCCACATCATTCGCGAGAACGGCCCGATCCTGCTGCACCATCCCTACGAATCGTTCGCCACCTCGGTGGTTCGATTCGTGCGCGAAGCGGCCGAGGATCCGAAGGTGCTCGCGATCAAGATGACGCTGTACCGCACGTCGGAAACGACGATGATCATCGACCATCTGATCGATGCCGCCGAAAACGGCAAGCAGGTGGCAGTGAACGTGGAACTCAAGGCGCGCTTCGACGAGGCGGCCAACCTGCGCTGGGCGAGCCGGCTGGAAGAGGCGGGCATCCACGTCACCTACGGCGTGCTGGGGCTGAAGACGCACGCCAAGGCGATCCTCGTGGTGCGCCGCGACTACAATGGCCTGCGCCGGTACGCGCACATCGGCACGGGCAACTATCACGGGGGAACGGCGCGCCAGTACTGCGACCTGGGTATTCTCACCTGCGACCGGGACCTCGGCCTCGACCTGACCGAACTGTTCAACTACCTGACCACCGGCTGCCGGCCGGCGCACAGCTACCGCAAGCTGCTGGCTGCACCCCATCTGGCGAAGAAGGGACTGCTGAGCAAGATCGATCGGGAGATCGCCGTCCACTCTGCCGAGCAGCCGGGGCTGATCCGGCTGAAGGCCAACGCACTCGAGGACGCGGACATCGTCGAAGCGCTGTATCGGGCGAGCCAGGCGGGCGTGAAGGTGCAACTGATCATCCGCGATACCTGTCGGCTGCGGCCGGGCCTGCCGGGGATCTCCGAGACGATCACGGTGACGAGCATCGTCGGCCGCTTCCTGGAGCACGCGCGCATCTACTACTTCCAGAACGGCGGCGACGAGGAGTACTTCATCGGCTCCGCCGACCTGATGACCCGCAACCTGGAGAGCCGGGTCGAGATCCTGGTGCCGATCGAGAACGCCGGCCTGCGCAGGGAGCTGCACGCGCTGCTGGAGACGCAGCTGGGGGACCAGCGCAGCGCCTGGGACATGCAGCCGGACGGAAGCTACGTGCAGCGCAAGCCCCGCGGCGGCTCCCGCGGGCGGCCCTCGCACGAAATCCTGATCGAAGCCTCGCGCCTGCGCGCCGAACGCGCCCGACGGTTGCGGAAGGTGAAGCCGCGAGCGTTTGCGCGGCGGGGGCCGAAGTAGATCGAACGTGCCTCCAAGATGGGCTGATGGCGCCTTCGGCAATTTCCATCTGGCGGGAACGACCGACGCTTTCCTCGGACGGCCGAACGCGGGCGGCTCGGACGTGGTTCTTTCCAAGCTCGATGCTGACGGCGAGGTCGTGTCCGCCCGGCACGCCGGCAGCAGCGGCGACGACGCTCCGATCGCCGTCGTCGCGGGGCATGACGGCAGCGAGGAAACCAATGCTTCAAGGGCCTTGCCGCACGGGAGGTGCAGGCTTGATGCCGCATGAGGGTCGCCCTACCATCTGCGGATGGTGACAGGGAGCAGTGGCGGGACACAGACCGGCCGGGCACTGCACGCTCCGGACGAGAGACGCGAAGTACGGTTCGTGTTGTTCGAAGGATGCGAGAGCCGGGTCGAGGAGAAGACGTACGCCGATCTTGCGAGCGCCTGCGCCGATGATGGGTTACGAATACTGGCCGCCATGCCCGTCCGCATAAGGGCTGATCCGAAATGAAGACGCTTTACCTGCTGCGGCACGCCAAGTCGTCGTGGAAGAATGACGGGATCGACGACTTCGAACGACCGCTCAACAAGCGCGGCCGCGCCACAGCGGCGGCGATGGGGGCTTACCTGGCAAAGCGGGAAGTCGTGCCGGCGCAGGTGCTCTGCTCGTCGTCGAAGCGCACCCGCGAGACGTGGGCGCACCTGCAGGTCGCGCTCGGCCCGGTAGCAGTGCCGGTGCGGTTCGAGAAGGGGATCTACCTGGCAGAACCGGCGGTGCTTCTGCGTCGCGTCCGCCGGCTGGACGACTCGCTCGGCTCGGTGATGCTGATCGGCCACAATCCGGGCCTGGAACTGCTGGCCGTCTCGCTCGCCGCGGCTGGCGACGACGACCTGCGCCGGCAGCTGGCGACAAAGTTCCCGACCGGCACGCTGGCGGTGCTGGAGGCCGGGATCGACCGGTGGAGCGACCTTCGCCCCGGCTGCTGCAGCCTGACCGACTTTGTCCGCGGCCGCGACCTGACGAAGGCTTGAGGCCGGACGCGAGCGGGCGTGCCCACTCCCGCCGCCCCGTGTGCTCCGCCGTCACCAGGTGCTGGCCCGTGTGGACCGCACATCGGCGGTCGGTATCCTCCGGCGAAGTGTGGATGACGCGGTCGAGGGTGTTGGTCAGGACGCTCAAGGGGCGTGGCCGGATGGCTTCACATCGCCTGGACTTCCCCAACAAGGCCGTAGGAGTGCCCGGCGGTGGTCTCGATGCCGGGCAGCGCTGCTAGCGCGTCGGAACCGGCACGTCGGTGGAATAGTCGTAGAAGCCGCGGCCGGTCTTGCGCCCCAGCCAGCCGGCTTCGACGTACTTCACCAGCAGTGGGCAAGGCCGGTACTTGGAGTCCGACAGCCCGTCATGCAGCGTGTGCATGACGCCGAGGCAGGTGTCCAGGCCGATGAAATCGGCCAGCTCCAGCGGGCCCATCGGGTGGTGGGTGCCGAGCCGCATCGCCCGGTCGATGCTCTCCACCGATCCCACACCCTCGTAGAGCGTGTAGATCGCCTCGTTGATCATCGGCATCAGGATGCGGTTGACGACGAAGGCCGGGAAGTCCTCGGCGCTGATCGGGATCTTGCCCAGGTGCAGCGCGAAGTCGTGCATCTCCCGGTAGGTGGGCTCCTCGGTGGCGATGCCTCGGATCAGCTCGACGAGCTCCATCTTCGGCACCGGATTCATGAAGTGCGTGCCGAGGAACTGGCCCGGCCGGTCGGTCTGGGCAGCGAGCCGGGTGATCGACAGCGTCGATGTGTTCGTGCCGATGATCGCGTCCTTGGGCAGGACGGCGCAGAGCTGCTTGAGGATCGATTTCTTGACCGCTTCGTCCTCGATCGCGGCTTCGATCACCAGCTGCCGGTCGGCCATCGGCTCGTAGCTGGTACCGGTGCGGATGCGGGCGAAGGCAGCTTCCGCGTTCTCGACGGGAACCCTGCCCTTCTCCACCTGGCGATGCAGGTTCTCGCGGATCAAAACCAGCGCTTCGCCGAGCTTCGGCTCGTCCACGTCCATGAGATAGACGTCGAGTCCGGCCGACGCGCACACCTCGGCGATGCCGGCGCCCATCGGGCCCGCGCCAACCACGCCCACGCGTTCGATTGCCAAGACTGCCCTCGCTTCCGTCGGTCCGTCGCGCCGCTATTTCAGCCCGGCCGCCAGCTCCGGCAGTGCCTGGAACAGGTCGGCGACGAGCCCGTAGTCCGCCACCTGGAAGATCGGCGCTTCCTCGTCCTTGTTGATGGCGACGATGATCTTCGAATCCTTCATCCCCGCCAAGTGCTGGATCGCACCGGAAATGCCGACGGCGATGTAGAGTTCCGGGGCGACCACCTTGCCGGTCTGACCCACCTGGTAGTCGTTGGGCACGAAGCCGGCATCGACCGCAGCGCGCGACGCGCCGACGGCTGCCCCCAGCTTGTCGGCCACCGCTTCGATCAGCTTGAAGTTCTCGCCGTTGCCCATGCCGCGGCCGCCGGAGACGATGACCCGGGCGGACGTGAGTTCCGGTCGCTCGCTCTTCGTCAGCTCCTGGCCGAGCAGCTTGCTCAGGCCCGGGTCGCTGCCGGCATCCACCGCCTCGATGGCGGCCGCTCCGCCTTCGGCCGGTGCGGCATCGAAGCCGGTGGTGCGCACGGTCATCACCTTGATGGCGTCGCTGCTCTGCACCGTGGCGAGCGCGTTGCCGGCGTAGATCGGGCGCACGAAGGTATCGGCACCGGCGACGGCACAGACGTCCGAAAGCATCGCCACGTCCAGCAGGGCGGCCACCCGCGGCAGCAGGTTCTTGCCGAAGGTGGTGGCGGGGGCGAGGACGTGGCTGTAGCCGCCTGCGAGCCCGGCCACCAGCGGTGCGGCGGCTTCCGCAAGCACGTGCGCGTGGAACGGCGCGTCGGCCACCAGCACCTTGTCCACGCCCGCGACCTTGGCAGCCGCCCCGGCCGCAGCGGCGCATCCGGCACCAATGACGAGCATCGCCACGGGGCCGGGCAGGGCACGCGCGGCGGTGACGGTGTTGAGGGTGGCGGCCTTCAGGCCCTGGTTGTCGTGTTCGGCAATGACGAGAACGCTCATCAGATGACCTTCGCCTCGTTCTTGAGTTTATCGATCAGTTCGGCGACGCTCGCCACCTTCACCCCGCCCTTGCGCTTCGGCGGCTCCTCCACCTTCAGCGTCTTCAGCCGCGGAGTGACGTCGATGCCGGTCGCGGCCAGCTTGACGACCTCGATCGGCTTCTTCTTCGCCTTCATGATGTTGGGCAGGCTGGCGTAGCGCGGCGTGTTCATCCGCAGGTCGACGGTGAGGATCGCCGGCAGCTTCAGCGCCAGCGTCTCGAGCCCGCCGTCCACCTCGCGGGTGACGGTGGCACCCTCGCCGTCCAGCACCAGCTTCGATGCGAAGGTCGCCTGCGGCCAGCCGAGCAGGCCGGCCAGCATCTGGCCGGTCTGGTTGCTGTCGTCGTCGATCGCCTGCTTGCCGAGGATGACCAGCGCCGGCTGCTCCTTCTCGACCATCGCCTTCAGCAGCTTGGCGACGGCCAGCGGCTGCAGCTCCTGGTCGGCCTCGATCAGGATGCCGCGGTCGGCGCCGATGGCGAGCGCAGTGCGGATGGTTTCCTGTGCCTGGGTCGGCCCCATCGAGACGGCGACGATCTCCGTGGCCTTGCCCGCCTCCTTCAGACGGACGGCCTCTTCGACGGCGATTTCGTCGAAGGGGTTCATCGACATCTTGACGTTCGCCAGCTCGACGCCGGACTGATCGGCCTTGACCCGGACCTTGACGTTGTAATCGACGACGCGCTTGACGCAGACGAGGACTTTCATGGACGACCCGCGCCCCTCGATGTTGCTTGTCCACACTCCCGGCGGAGCCGGAGCGGGCGGTGCGGTGTCGCGGCCGAGGGCCTTGCCGCCCACCCGTTCACGCCCTGAGCCGGCAGACTAAGGATCCCCTTATGTAACGTCAAGGCGTGGCGGGGCCTGGAAAATGGATCGCCGCGCCTCACCGCCCCGATGCGGGGATCGGGCGCTGTCCAGCCACCGCCGCCGCTGCTAAGGTGCCGGCGATGACGATGCTCGGATCAGGTGGGTCGGCCGGCCTTGCGCCGGGCGGCGGCGCTGTGGAGTGGCTGGTCAGCCGCGCGCCGGTGGACTACGAGACGGCGCTGCGGTTCATGGAGCGGCGGGTGGAGGCGATCCTCGCCGGCGCGGCGCCGGAAGCGGTGTGGCTGCTCGAACACCCGCCGATCTACACCTGTGGGACGAGCGCGCGGGACGCCGACCTGCTCGACGCCGCCCGCTTCCCGGTCTACCGGACCGGGCGCGGCGGCCGGATCACCTACCACGGTCCGGGCCAGCGGGTGGCCTACGTGATGCTCGACCTGAAGCGGCGCGGCGCCGACGTGCGCGCCTTCGTCTGCGCGCTCGAGAGCTGGCTGATCGCCACGCTCGCGTCGTTCGGCATCGCCGCCCGCCGAAGCGACGGCAAGGTCGGCGTCTGGGTGGACACGGCCGCGGGCGGCGAGGCGAAGATCGCCGCCCTCGGCGTGCGCGTGCGCCGCTGGGTCAGCTTCCACGGCGTCGCACTGAACGTCGATCCGGACCTCACGCACTTCACCGGCATCGTGCCCTGCGGCCTCGCCGGCAGTGCGGTGACGTCGATGCGGGCGGAGGGTGTGGCGGTGGGGATGGCGGAGGTGGACGAGGCGTTGCGAGCGCACTTCATGCGGGCGTTTTCGCGCGCGATTGCTGCAGGTGGTGGCTCGGGTTGAGAGGGCGCGCATCGCCAATGGCGTCAATTCAAGATGGCGCAGTGCGGACATCCAGATCAGTGTTCTGAATGTGAAGCGGACCCCGAGTAATGAAACCTCGAATAGGATGGATCGCGATCCGCCGAATGCCGCAAGTTGCCTTCCGTCGGCGGCTAGCCGGGTCGCCATTCTTGAGGCATCGATTCTTCGCCACCGTTGCATCGTTGGTTAACGGTCTGGCGTGGCTTGATGGTTGCTATGCGCGCTGCGCCGCCACCCTTGCCGGCGCCGTCACCGTCTCCAGCGGCCCGACGCTCTTGCACTTCCGTAGCAGCAGGAGCCCCATGCATTCGGCACAGCCCGATCGGCATGCCCGTCTTCTATTAGCCCGTCGACATACGCCAAAAACCGCGATGCACTCCCGGTGCTCGCCATCGTCGCCTCGGATACAGCCAGATCCACTCGACAACCACCAAATCCTGCCCAAGCGAGCGCCCATACTAGACACACGAGAAACACAACGTTATTGGTTTTCGATAACCTTTGCGTTGATCTGCGATCGGTGGGGCGTCCCTGTGTCTATCACGCCAGAGCAATGCCGCATGGCGCGTGCGGGGCTTCAAATCAGCCAAGCGGACCTCGCCCGCAGGGCGAACGTCGCGCCCGCGACCATCACCGAGTTCGAGAAAGGGCGAAGGACGCCCTATGACCGCACCGTTCGCGACATTCAGCGTGTCCTTGAAGAGGCGGGTGTGACCTTTGTAGATGGCGGTGTGACGATCGCGGCGGAGCAGGAAAAGTGACCAATAGTGCGATTACGACACCCACCGACGTGCCGTTGGAAGACACGACGAAAATCAGTGTCGATTGGCTCAAGCTCGACCGGGACAATCCGCGTCTTGTTGGCGTAAGCGCCCGCACGACCGAAATGAGCATCGTCGCCCAGCTTTATCGCGGCGAGGAGTTGGGCGAGCTTCTTCAGTCGATTGCGGCGAACGGTTATCTAGACATAGAACCATTGATTGTCCTTCTGGACCCTGCCGATCAAAAATTAACGGTACTTGAAGGCAACCGCAGACTCGCGGCCATCAGGCTTTTCCGCGAGCCTGCACTTGTCGAGAATATTGCCAAGAGTGAGGGCCTCAAGATTGGTGTGCCCGGGATCACGCCTGAGGCACTGGCGACGCTCAGCGAGGTGTCGGTCTATCGTGTTCCCGATCGGGATGCAGCGCGTTCGTTTATCGGCTTCAAGCATATAAATGGTGCAGCGAAATGGGAATCTTACGCGAAAGCAAAGTTTGCTGCCGAGTGGTATGGAGCGGGCAATGTTTCGCTCGAACAAATTTCCGAGAAGATCGGCGACCGGCACGATACCATCAAAAGGATGGTTGCGGCGATTTATGTTTTGGAGCAGGCCGAGCGCGAAAATCTATTTTCACTGTTGGACAGAAAGATCACGAAATTTAACTTTTCTCATCTCTATACAGCGCTATCACGAACAACTTATATGACATATTTGGGTCTGGAAAGCGCGTGGTCCCGTTATGATCCCAAGGCCGATCCGGTTCCCGCCGACAAACTGGAGCGACTCCGCGAGGTCTTGGTGTGGATTTACGGATCGAAGGAAGACGACAAAGAGCCTGTCGTTCAATCACAAAATCCCGACATCAAGAACCTTGGGGAAACGCTCGCGAGCGCCGAGGGCCTCCACATCCTAAGAGCAGGTGGGACACTGGCGGAAGCACACGCAAGCACGCGCCCCGCCGGCGAGACGCTTTCAGCGGCGCTCATCAGGGCGCGCAGCACGCTTCGCGAGGCCGCCAATAACTTGCGCGGCTATGACGGCCGCGACCAGTCGCTATTGAACATCGCGGAGGATGTCACGGAAACCGCCCAATCGATTTTTGATCGAATGAGGAAAAAGCACCAAGGCGCTATGGGGGGATAATGTGGCGGTCAAATTGTATCTTCCTAAGGACGAGATTGATTCGGGTAAACCCAACTTCGACTTGGCTGCCGACTATCTGGAGCTTACTGCATTTTTTTCGGAGCAGTTGACCTCGTTCACAAAAGACCTGATCAACGCGGCAGAAATAGGCGCCGAGGACGACTACAGCGACGTTGATGAAGAAATGACCAACCGGGAGGAGATCGTCTCCGGTGCGGTCGGGAGGATTGATGGCAGGCGTCGCGCACTCTGTGGCTCCTACCCATTCGGTTTGGACGAAAACGGTGATGTCCTGACGTTCGTCGGTCAGAACCTCTCATATGGGCAGGCGGCTTATATTCTTTCGTTGATCCTCTCTCATCTGAAGGCCGTTTCTCCGATTCTGGACGGTTCGACGATTTACCCCACGGACGCGGAGATCGTAGAACTGCGGAAATTTTTCCAATATTTCGCGACAGCGGCCTTGGCGGCCGAAGTGAATGGGCGAGCCTGGTCGTTTGGACATCCGAGGCCGGACCACACCAATTTCCACACGAAACTCGGCGAGATTTGGGGTGTTTTCCGCGACGGCATTTTGCAATCCGCCGTCGGGGTGCCCGAAAGGCCGCAGGATGACCAGATAGATGTATTCGCCGCACGTCTGCATCCAGATGGCCTGCCCGGCTTCCTGCTTGCAGCCGGGCAGGTAGCGACGGGCAAGAACTGGCGCGAGAAGTCCCTTCGCGCCCATCTACGGGACGTATTTCCGAGCCGCTGGTTCGGACAGCAGCCGGTGACGATGATGATGTGCTACCACATCATCCCGTTTACTCGGCCGGATGACGAGTTCTTCGACGACTGCCGTGTCCTCGGGAACGTCCTTCACCGTCTACGGGTGCCTTATCGTGTCGCGGAGGCGCAAAGGCTCCACGCGCAAGGAACGGCGATCGAAGCTTTCGACCAACTTGCCGCAGCGGTGGCCTGGATAAAAGCCTACGCGACGAGGGGAGTGGTGGCGGCATGAGGCATCGCTTCCATTCCATCTGCCCCTATTTCGCCATGTTCCCCGAGGCGTTCGTGGAGAAGCACCTTGCCGCTTCTCGGTATGACGGCGTGGTTTTCGATCCGTTTTGCGGCCGGGGAACCAGCGTTTTCCAGGCATTGTTAGACGGCAGGGAGGCTGCTGGTTGCGATCTTCACCCAGTGGCTGTCTGCATCACAGGCGCCAAATGCAATCCTCCGACACGAGAGGAAACACTTGCTCGGATAAAACAACTGGAAACGTCGCTATCGGCCTTGCCTCAGCCTTCTCTTGGCGAGGAAATGGATGAATTTTTTGCGATCTGTTTCCACAACGAAACAAATGAGCAAGTCCGCTTCCTTCGCGCGAAGCTAGATTGGCGGAATGACCGGACGGACTGTTTCATAGCTGCTCTTTGCCTGGGGGCACTTCATGGCGAATCCCATCGGAGTCCGAATTATTTTAGCAACCGGATGCCGCGCACGATCAGTACTAAGCCGGCCTATTCTGTGCGCTGGTGGTATAAGCATGGCTATGTCGCACCGCGCCGTGACGTTTTCGCCATTCTGCGCCATATGACGGATTTTCGTTTCCGGACTCCGCCACCGGAAAGGCACGGCAAAATTGTCGAGTCCGATGCGCGCAACGCAAGTGCGGTCTTCCCGCATCTGGCGGGCAGAGTAACGGACATCATCACCTCGCCGCCTTATCTCGACACGACCAATTATCGCGAAGATCAGTGGCTTCGCCTCTGGTTCCTGGGTGAAGAGCCAAGGAGCGCCCAAAGCCGTGATGACGGGCGACACTACAATAAGATTGGATATTGGAGCTTCTTGCGGGAAGCCTGGGAAGGGGTCGCCCCTCTTCTGGCTCACCAGGCAAGATTGGTCGTGCGGATCGGGGGAAGAAGGCTTTCCAAGGAAGAGATGTTCTCTGGCCTGCTGGCCAGCCTCAAGGAAGCGACGAGGCGCTCCGTGCATCCCGCCGACGACGGGGTGACGACGCCAGTCAAAAGGACGCAGGCCAACAGCTTCCGCGGCGACAAGGCGACCCCTATCGTCGAACACGACTTCTGTTTTCTTGTCCAATGATGGCCCATCCGAATGGCAGCACTGATCGCAAAATGGCGTAATACCAAGTCACATTGATTAGGATGCATGTGCACACTTGCGGCAGCCGATGGAGATGATTTTCCAGGGGTGCTCCAGGCGGCGCAGCAGCAAGCGTAGCCCGCGGGGCCGTCCACTCCAACGGATGCAGCGGGGCGAAATCCGGGGTTGCCTGCTGCGAAGGTTGCCGAATTTAGCTCCGCTCCTGCGGGTTATCAGTCGAGATGCGCAGCTTACCGAACTTCCTCTCGGCGCACACCGTGATGTCCGGTTGTGGGATAAACCGCACGAAGCGGCTCGGCGGCGCGCTCCCCGGTCCGGCGGGTTGACCCGGGCGGCGGGCGGGCGGAGCATGGGGGTGGGTGCTTGTCCGGCGCGGGCGTGCCGGGTGCCCGGCTGTGGACTGCTTTCCGTTCGGCTTCCGGTGATCGGGCCGGTCCGGCGTCGGGAGGCATGGGGCTCCGCGGCGTGCAACCACCGTGCCGGGCGGCCCGGCGGCGCCGGGGGTGGGGCCGAGCGGGGAATGACGACAAATGACGACATTTGACGACAAACGACGACACGCGGACGACCGGAATGACGACGCGTGTCGTCATTTCCGGCCCTTCGGAATCAATGGGTTACGCGCGAAATGACGACAAATGACGACAAATGACGACAGTTTCGCGGCCGGTGGCGGACTCCGCGCCGCGGACCCGCGGAGTTCGGCGGGCTGCCTGGTGCCGGCAGGACTACCGGCTGCCGCCCGGCACCCAGAGCACGTCGCGCTCGCCTTTGGCGTTTTCGAAGCGGGCGAGGACGAAGAAGTGGTCGGACAGTCGGTTGATGTAGCGCACCGCCGCCGGATTGACCTGTTCCAGCTCCGCCAGTTCGCAGATCAGCCGCTCCGCCCGGCGCGAGACGGTGCGCGCCAGGTGCAGGTGGGCCGACGCCGCGGTGCCGCCCGGCAGCACGAACGAGGTGAGCGGGGCGAGTTCGGCGTTCATCGCGTCGATTTCGCGTTCCAGGCGGTCCACCTGGGCATCGACGATCCGCAGCGCCCCTTCCGCCTTGCGGCCGTCCTCCGGCGTGCACAGGTCGGCGCCCAGGTCGAACAGGTCGTTCTGGATGCGGGCCAGCATGGCGTCCGCATCGCCCTGGGTATGCAGGCGGGCCAAGCCCACGACGGCGTTGGTTTCGTCCGCGGTCCCGTAGGCGGCGACGCGGAGCGCGTGCTTTCTTACCCGGCTGCCGTCGCCGAGCGACGTCTCACCCTTATCGCCGCCGCGGGTGTAGATGCGGGTCAGCGTCACCATCCGCCGGCGCTCCTTCGCGTCGCAGGAAATCAGATCACGTAGAACACGACGAACAGGCCGAACAGCGCCACGGCGATGCCCTGGCAGACGACGCGGGCGGCCATCAGCCGGGTTGCATACTTCTGATTCATTTTCGTGCCGGCCGCGAACGAAATGACGCCGGCGAACAGCACGCCCAGCGTCGCCAGCATGGCGACGGCGAGCATCACGGGAAGAACGGTTTCCATCATTCGGATATAGAACGCAGCCGCGCCCGGGTCACCAGGAAAAGACGGCCTCCGGACCGCCGGCCCGGGCCGGAACCGCCGCCGCCGCTTCCATCCCGGATGCCTCCCGGCCTCGGCGGCTGTGTCGCGGCGGCGCCGACGGCGCGCCCGGGCCATTCGGAGCCAATCGGATCTGGGCGCACCCGTCGCGCGGGATGGTTCCGTCAGGTCAGGGTCGGAAAGCAGGCCGCCGTCTTACGGGTCGGCCGCTCGTCGAGGTGGTGGTCCGGAATTCCCTAGCCGTGCATCGATCGACCGAGGGCGGAAATCACCCACGCCGCCAATGTGGTCGGCGAGAACCCGGCCGCCGCCAGCCCGACGATCGCGGCCAGTGACGCCACTCCCGTCATGATTCCGGCGTCACAAGTGCTGGCTCCGCCTTCATGCTTCCACAGATCATAAACAAACATTTCCAGCATTCCCCGCTCGGCCCGGTAGATAACTTTCGTCGACGATGCAGTCACTGTACAGTATGACTTGGTTGAAAGGCAAAACATGATTTCATGATTATTCTATTTATAAATTATGCGGGAACTGTTGATGATTTGTCGGATTTTCATGCCACTTCAGCGGCGTGAACCCCGAAGAGAACGTCGCACCGCCGTCGGGGCGCCGGCTTGCGAATCACCCTGCCGCGGTGTCTGCCAGGATATTCCAACCGGATGATCTCCGCATATGCCGGCTGATGAGCTGTCATCCGCGCTCTCGCTGCCGGCGGCCGCACAGGGGGCAGGCGCATTGGCGATCGAGCGGTGCCACAACGCACGCCGGCCATATCAGGCGCCGATGGCGGTGTGGTGGTCCCGCCGACGGGGGCCACTTCGGATTACCGACCCCGAGTCTGAGGTGGCGTTCGCATCGGGGAATACGTTACAACGGCCAGACGGTCGCGCTTCGCGTTACGGCGCGTGGATCTGAGACGGGCCGAAGGCCGCCAGGATCGGAGGACGAGCGGAAGCAATGTGGGATTGGACGCTCAACTGGGGCCGGATACGTGATGGCCTGTTCATCGGTTCCTGCCCTATGACGACAAAGGACATCGACCGCATTCGAACGGAAACGGGTGCGACCGCGCTGCTCTCGCTTCAGACCGATGCTTGCCGACGACCGTTCGGTATCGACTGGGAGGAGTTGCGCGCGCACAGTGAGCAAATCGAGCTGGCGATGGTCAACTCTCCGATGCTCGACTTCGATCCTCCCGACCAGCGACGCAACCTCCCGAAGGCGGTCCGAAACCTTCATGATCTGTTGGCAGCCGGCCACATCGTCTACGTTCACGATACGGCGAGCCGCAGTCGCGCGCCGCTGACCACATTGGGCTACATGACCTTTGTGGAAATGCGACGTCCGGACGACGCAATGGGTGAGATTCTCGAAGCTCGGCCGGACTCGATACCATCCTGGGAGGCATATGAAGGCTGCCGCGGTGATCTTCTGGAGGCCCTTCGCGACTACGTGATGGTGCGCGCCTACTACTTGGCGCAGGAAGAAACGGAGCGTTCCCCGGACGATCACTGGCTGCGTGCCGAGCGCGAAATGATCCGCGATTCCTTTGTAATCGGCCGGTCGCTGCCTCCCTGGCGTCTCGATCCCAACCGATGCGAAACCGATGCCGAGATGCGGCGTGAATCTTTCGCAGCATGAGGGAGTTCGGCCCGGGGTCATGCCCGGGGCATGGCTGGACGCAGGCCCGGGTCCTGCCGTTGAACGATCAATCAGGAACATGGTCCTGGTAAGTCGCTGACGTCCGGTAGACTGCGGCCTTTCGATCAACTCCCGTGCAAATCAAGGGTGCTGGGTACCGGACTGCGTGGGGATGCCGGCGGGGTGGTCCGGTTCATCCGCCTAGAGCAACATCCGATCAAGCGGAATCGCGTGATCGGATGTTGCTTCAAAAATCAAACAGTTGGAGCACGACCGTTTGATCAGATCGGTTCGATCTGATCAAACCGCGCTCTGGGCCTGATGCGGGCGCCCTTCGAGGGAGACCCGGGACAGAGGGTGCTTTCCCGGGGCAGCAAACGTCATTCACCATGGCAGACGAAAGCAGGCTTGCCGTGGCGGCGCGAATCCGCCCCGCGCTCCGACTTCACCGTCGGTGCTCGGCTCTGGCCTCATTTCTTGGCGCGGCAGCCGGGTAACCCAGATCCACGATTGCCGGCGTGCGACGACCAGCAGCGGGCAGCATCGGCGGCGGGCGCGCGGGTCGACGGGGCGGCTCGCCCACCGCGTCGCGGTCAGTTGATGGCGATGTCGCGTTGTGCTGTCGACAGGCTGACGGTGAAGCCGGCGATGACGTCGATCAGGGTGAACGCGGTGATGATCAGGAAGACGCTGGTGCCGCAGGCCGGGACCAGCAGGAACTCCAGCAGGCAGACGACGAACAGGACCATCGACAGCGCATGGTCGATGCCGGCGCGGCGGGTTCGCCCGGCCTTGACGATCTCGAAGAACAGCAGGCCGATGCCGACGAGGATCAGCAGGTCGCCGGTGGTGAGCGTCCAGATGGCGCCGGACGGCAACGGGATCGACAGCAGTCCGCTGCCCAGCCCGGAGTCGCTCACCATGACGACGACGTTGTAGGCGATGACGACGATCGCCAGGAACGGGATGGCCTTGAACATGGGTTCGTCCTCGTTATGAAGCCGGCCGGCTTCAGGACCCGGCCCGCGGGACGTCGTGGGTTTCCGATTGGACCACCGCAGGCGGCTGCATCGCGCGGACGAACTCGCCGGCACCGGTCCCCCACTTCGAGAATACCCCGATGGCCTTGGTGAACGGAATGTCCACCGGATGCACCCGGTCGCGCGTCAGGATGTAGATGCTGCCGGCCATCGGCGTCGGAGCCGACGGAACCAGGACCGTGTACGAGCCGTCCTCCAGCTCCTCGACGATGAACGCCGGGACCAGCGCGTCCTCGATCTCGACCAGTGCCGGCTGCATTGTCTGCTCGTTGTCCTGGCCGGTCAGCCGACGGGCCAACCCGCGCAGGAAGGTATAGCCGGGCAGCTTCTGCAGGATCGCGCGCTCGAGGGCGTTCTTGGCGCGCCGTCCCGGCCCGGTGCGCACGATCAGGCCGACGACGAAGCAAAGTGCCACCAGCAGCAGAACGGCGACGACTTGCCGGAAGTGGACGGCGGCCGGAATCTGCGCCGTCACCGGTGCCAGCAATCCCAGCAGCCCGTTGACCGTCTTCGCCAGCAGCAGCACGGCGACGTAAATCGGCAGGATGACCAGCACGCCGCCGATCAGAGTGGTTCTGGTGAATTCCGCGAGCGTCTTCATCGAACGAGCGCCTCTCCCGCGCGGCAGTGGCCGCGAACGCCCGGCAGCAGAAACCGGGTTTCCGACGATTCTAGCGGGAGATCATCCCGGGACACAGCCGGAAAAGGTGATTCTGAGGCGATGGAATTCCACTTCTCGACGCGACAGGGGCGCCCAGGCGCGGGATGCCGGACGCGTTCGCCGCAGCGTTCAGGCGGCGCGGCCGGCCTTCTTGCGCTCGTGCTCCTTGAGGAACTTCTTGCGGATGCGGATCGACTTGGGCGTGACCTCGACCAGCTCGTCGTCGTTGATGAACTCGAGGCTGTATTCCAGCGTGGTGGCGATCGGCGGCACCAGGATGATGTTCTCGTCCGAGCCCGCGGCGCGGATGTTGGTCAGCTGCTTGGTCTTCAGCGGGTTGACGCACAAGTCGTTGCCGCGGGAGTGAATGCCGACCACCATGCCCTCGTAGACGTCGGTGTTGTGGCCGACGAACAGCCGGCCCCGGTCCTGCAGGCCCCACAGCGCATACGCCACCGCCTTGCCCGTCGCCATCGACACCAGCGCGCCGTTGCTGCGGCGCCCCAGTTCGCCCGCAGCCCGCGGCCCGTAGCGCTCGAAGGCGTGGTACATCAGGCCGGTGCCGGACGTGAGCGTCAGGAATTCCGACCGGAAGCCGATCAGCCCGCGAGTGGGGATGAGGTAGTCCAGGCGGACCCGTCCGCGGCCGTCCGGCACCATGTCCTTGAGCTCGCCGCGCCGCTCGCCCAGCTTCTCCATCACCGCGCCCTGGTGCTGCTCCTCGACGTCGATGGTCAGCGTCTCCCACGGCTCGCAAACCTCGTCGTCGATGGTCTTTATGATCACTTCCGGCCGGGAGATGGCGAGCTCGTAGCCCTCGCGGCGCATGTTCTCGATCAGCACTGCCAGGTGGAGTTCGCCGCGGCCGGAGACCTTGAACTTGTCGGCGCTGTCGGTGGGCTCGACCCGCAGGGCCACGTTGTGGATCAGTTCCTCGTCGAGGCGCTCGCGCAGGTTGCGACTGGTGACGTACTTGCCCTCGCGGCCCCCGAGCGGCGAGTCGTTGACCTGGAACGTCATGCTGATGGTGGGCTCGTCGACGGTGAGGGCCGGCAGCGGCTCGACGGCTTCCGGATCGCAGATGGTATCCGAGATTTTCAGCCCGTCGATGCCGGTAAAGCAGACGATGTCGCCGGCCGCCGCTTCGTCCCGTTCGATCCGCTCCAGGCCGTGAAAGGCGAGGATTTGCAGGATCCGTCCGCGCCGCACGTTGCCGTCGGCGCCGGCAACGGCGACCTGGCTGTTGCGGCGGACGCGCCCGCGGCGGATGCGGCCGATGCCGATGACGCCCACGTAGCTGGAGTAGTCCAGCGCGCTCACCTGCAGTTGGAACGGGCCTTCCGGATCCACATCCGGCGGCGAGACGTAGTCGACGATGGTCTGGAACAGCGCCGTCATGCCGCCGTCGCGCTGATCCGGGTCCGCGGACGCCCAGCCCTCGATGGCCGAGGCGTAGATGACGGGGAAGTCCATCTGGTCGTGGGTGGCGCCCAGGCGGTCGAACAGGTCGAACGTCTGCTCGACCACCCAGTGCGGCCGGGCGGCCGCCCGGTCCACCTTGTTGACGACGACGATCGGGTGCAGCCCGCGGGACAGCGCCTTGCGGGTGACGAAGGTGGTCTGCGGCATCGGGCCTTCCACGGCGTCGACCAGCAGCAGCACCGAGTCCACCATCGACAGCGCGCGTTCCACCTCGCCGCCGAAGTCGGCATGGCCCGGTGTATCGACGATGTTGATGCGCCAGCCCTGCCAGTCGATCGCCGTATTCTTGGCGAGAATGGTGATGCCGCGCTCCTTCTCCAGATCGTTGGAGTCCATCACCCGTTCGCCCACGTCGCCGTGGGTGCGCAGGCTTCCGGACTGCTGCAGCAGCTTGTCCACCAGCGTCGTCTTGCCGTGGTCCACGTGCGCCACGATGGCGACGTTGCGGATGTGATCGGCGGAACCGGCCATGGGGTCGCTCCGTAGGGCTTCAAATTGTCAGGAACGCGAGGGCACCAGCGCCCGTTCGGCATCCGGGGTGGCAGCCTCGGGGGCGCACCTCGCTGCCCCGCCCGGCCCGCCCGCGCCGTCGTCGCGCCGCTTATACTCCGGATCGGGGCACCCGGTCTACGGCGCAGGCGCAGGATTGCCCGCCGTGTGGCCCGCAGCACCCGCCGTGCTCCTTGCTTGCAATCGAACAGAGTGGTTCTCGGCAGGGCTGCAGGCTGCGGACGGCATGCAGACTCCCCGAATGGGTTGTCGCGCGTGTAGTGAGCAAAATCTCTTCCTGTAACTACTCGCTGAATGTCGGCAAGCCGTGACGTCCGATCTACTCGGCGTGCTCGCGCCTAGGCGCGACTTGTCGCCGCAGAAGGGTGTCATGCCAAGTAATAATTCAGGAGTAATGTAAATTACTTTGCAATTTTCCCGCATATACCGCAAATGCAGTACAGAACTATATCGTCAATGAAGGGGCGTGTACCGCATAATTGACTTCTTAATCATTTTATAATAAATATCGTATCGGGTGGTCGCCCGTAGACCATTTGTGTTATGCTTTCATAAACTCAAGAGGGTGGGTATGGGCTGGGCGGTTCTGCGTGTTTCCTTCTGTCTCCTGGCTGTTTCGATGGCGATCGAAGCCAGTGCGCAATCGACGCCCGCCGATCCTCCGGGTCTGCGCGTGATCAACCCCGCGATCGTCAAGGAGACGGACCGGCGCGCTCCGGTGGACTACGGGTACGGGCCAGGCATCCGGCCGGAGAGCCGGGCGGCGGCTTCGCGCGCACTGGCGATCCCGCCCACCTCGGCCGTGCCCAACGGCGGCGCCGCCGCCGGGACGCAAGGCTTCTTCGGTGCGGCGGTTCCCTGGCCGATCATCGGGCTGCACGCCGTTCTGCTGCCCGACGGCCGGGTGATGAACTACGGCACCGACGAGAACGGCCAACAGGGCGCACAGCTGATCTATTCCGTCTGGGATCCGGCCGAGGGGACGGGGCCGTCGTCGCACATGGTCCTGCCCAACACCACCGGCACCGACTTGTTCTGCAGTGCCCAGACGGTACTGCAGAACGGCCAGGTTCTGATCACCGGCGGCGACGTGACGATCAACGGAGTGCGGAACTATTCCGCCCAGGAAACCCAGATCTTCGATCCGGCGGCGAACACGCTGAGCCAGAACGGAGCGATGGCGTTCGCCCGCTGGTACCCGACCATCATCAACATGCCGAACGGCGACGCGGTGATCCTGGGCGGACGTCAGAACTACGACGTCGCCGCCTCGATGCCGGAGGTGTTCAATTCGAACACCGGCTGGCGGACGCTGCCCAACGCGACGAGCGAGGCCGCCTACGGCATGCCGGACGGCAACTGGTACTACCCGAAGGCCTTCCTCACCCCACGCGGCAAGATCTTCGTGCTCGGCAACTGGGTCGACACCTACATGCTCGATACTGCAGGCGCCGGCACGATCACCAAACTGGCGGTGCAGGCATCCCGGGGCGACTACGAGCTGCCCTCGGTGATGTACGCGCCGGGCAAGGTGCTCTCGCTGCGCTACGACCGGAAGGTCGATCTGGTCAACCTGAGCCCGGTGACGCCGGCGATCACCCGGACGGCCGATATCGATCAGGTGCGCTACTGGTCGAACATGACGGTGCTGGCCGACGGCCAGGTGCTGGTGAACGGCGGATCGGCGGTGGGCAACGAGCTCACCGGGGTTGCCTACACCACCCAGATCTGGAACCCGGCGACCGGCACCTGGTCCACCGGGGCGGCGGCCACCAAGGCCCGGCTCTACCACTCCATCGCCCTGCTGCTGCCGGACGGCAGCGTGCTGACCGGCGCCGGCGGAGCCCCGGGCCCGGTCAACAACCTCAATTCCGAGATCTATTATCCGTCCTACCTCTACAAGAAGAACGGCTCGGGGCAAGCGGCGCCGCGCCCGACCCTGCTGAACGCGTCCGCCATCGCCCGCACGGGCCAGACGTTTACCGCCACTGTGGGCACCACCGACACCGTCGGTCGCGTCACCATGGTGCGCACCGGATCGGTCACCCACTCCTTCAACCCCGACCAGCGGTTCCTGCGCATCCCCTTCACCCAGAGCGGCCAGCAGCTGACGCTCACCATGCCCAGTGATCCGGACGTGGCGCTGCCGGGCTACTACATGCTGTTCGTCTTCAGGAACGGGGTGCCGTCGATAGCAAGGATCGTGCGCGTGACCACCTGACGCCGCGAACCGGCGGCACATCGAACCCTCACCATTCGGGCGCAGCTCGTGTCCTCGGTTCCACGCGGCGACTGTTCCCCATCCTGTGTGCGAATTCCGCAGGATGATCGGCCTGAGTGCCTGGATGGAGGGTGGCGAAGGGAGCCGTGGATGAGCACGAACTGTTACTCCACTCTGGCAAACACGTCTCCGGACCGGCCGGACCTGGCTCGGCGCGAGCTCGAGGAGGCGAGGTTCCGCCAGGGCGAGGAGCGCACCAGGCTCGAGAAGGAGGCGGCAGAAGTGCTCGCCTCGCTTCGGCTCGCCGACTTGCTTTGTTTATGATCAAATCGACGCCAGCCAGCAGGTGATTGCAGGGAGCGACGGGCTGGCGATGGATATCGAACGGGAATACAGGGAAGCCCAGTAGTTCACGGATACTGCCACGGGTGGTGAGGCTTGTGCTCGGATCGTATTTCGGCGCCGACAGGAGGGACGAACGCCTTCCATTCAGTTCCCCTATTCGCATCCTTAAGGCGACAGCGCCCGCCGCTCACCCCCGCGCAAGGACACTGGCAAGTGCGAGAGCAGAGGCGGCGGCGAGTGCGAGGGTCAGGCCGTGGCGGTTCAGCCAGCGGTCGATGTGGTCGCGCACCCATTCCAATTCGTCGAAGTCCATCGGGCGGGTCCTCGGCAGGCGGGGTAGGAACGCCTGCGAGTGTATGCCGGTGCGCCGATGAAGTAAGCTTATTTTCCTATTATAGGCGCGTTGTCTACCAAATTCGGCAGGGCCGGCATTCCATCGCCGCTGTGGCCGCGGCAGTGATCGAAACGATCCCGGAGGAGGGGTGCGTCCCGGGCAGCCGCCGGGGCCTAATCGTTCGACTTCGAGGAGTTCGAGCGCTGGGGCACGTCACCGTGGATGCGCTGGCGCTGGCGGACGCCGTAGACCTCCTGCGTCGCCGGGGCGTCCGGAACGTAGCGTCCCTGTCGGCCGGACCAGCGGGCGCAGGAGCCGGTGGCGTTGTCGCAACGCACCTCCCCTTCCGGATAGTAGTAGCGCGCCTTCCCGACCTTCTCGTAGGCCGGTTCCCGCTCACGGTATACCGGCCGGCGATCCGGATACCGGCGGTAGTAGTCCCGGTCCCAGTAGGGCTCGCGGTAATGCGAGTTCTGTCGATCCTCGCCGTCGTCGTAGTAGAGAGTCGTGCCGGGCGTGGTGTAGACCTGGGTGCTGGTTCCCGTCCGCGTGGTGGTCTCGGACGTGGTCACCGACGGCATCTGCTGCGCTGGCTCCGGATACAGCTCGGAGATGCGCGGCCGGGTGGTCATGCAGCCGGCGAGGAGCAGGCTCGTCGTCGAGAGCGACAGTATCGCAGCGGTTCGCAATGCCGTCCGTTTCCCTCGCATGCATTACAAATGCGGCGGCCGGGCTGGCGAGTCCAGAACAGATTGCGAGATGGGCGGTACTACAAAATCAACCATTCATCGCATTGTGGCTTGCACGTCGGCACGGTGCATACGACCTTCCCGTGAAACACGCCGCACCGTGCCGAACGCATTTCGCGGCGGGCCGGAAGCCGAGGGAGAGCAACGATGGTGAATGCGACGGACCTTCTGGGACAGCTGTTGCAGGCCGGGATGAGCGGTTCGGCCAACGAGCGAGTTGGCCATGCGATGGGCCCGCAGGGGCTGGGACGGGGCGGCAATCCCCTGGGCGACCTGCTCGGCGGCCTGCTGGGTGGCGGCGCCGGGGGGCTGGGCGGTGGTGGTGGATTGGGCGGTGGCGGTGGATTGGGCGGCCTGCTGGGCGGAGGCGGCCTCGCCGACGTGGCCGGTCGGGCCGAGCAGATGTTCCCCGGCGCCGGCCGCACGCTGCAGGACCCGAAGCAGTTGCAGATCGGCGGGCTCGCTGCGCTCGCCGGCGCCCTCCTCGGCGGCCGCCGGGCGGGCATGGGTGGTGCCGTCGGCGGCGGCCTGCTGGCACTGCTGGGCAGCCTCGCCTATTCCGCCTGGAAGAACCGGGACGCGGGCGGCGCGATGCCCGCGTCGACGGACGAACTGGCGCGCGAGGCACCGCTGGGGCTGCGCGAACCGCGGAACCCCGAGGAGGAAGCAAAGCTGGAGAACACGGCGCTGCTCGCCGTCCGGGCGATGATCAATGCCGCCAAGGCAGATGGTGCCATCGACGGCGGCGAGATGGGCAAGATCATGGGCAAGCTGAAGGAGCTGGGCAGCGACGACGAGGCCCGCGACTTCGTCATGGCCGAGCTGCAGAAGCCGTTCGATCTGGATGGGCTGATCGCCGGCATCGACAGCGCCGAACTCGCCGTCCAGGTCTACGGCGCGTCGCTGCTGGCGATCGAGGTCGATACCGCGGCGGAGCGAGACTACCTGCGACAGCTCGCGGGCAAGCTGGGCCTGGATGCCGAGACCGTCCGCCACATCCACGACACTCTGGGCGTCCCGGTCGCCTAGGGGCTCATCGTTGCGGGCCGACTCCCGTTCGGCAGGCGGCCCGCAGCGCCTGAATCAACTCCGTCGCTCAGTCGGCGACGACGATTTCATCGATCTCGAACTGGACGGTTTTGCGTGTCCCGTCCTTGTACTGGACGACGGCCTCGCCCTTGATCACGTCGAGCTCGACGATCCGGCCTTCCGCGTACATCGCCGAAAGCCGGTTGAGAGCCATCGTCTCCACGACCCCCTGCACCGACTGGCCGGGCTCCATCCGCGACATGACTTCCTTGCGGTCTTCCGGGCTCAGCTCCTTCAGGATCTGCCGATCCTGGGCCGACAGCTTCGGTTGCGCCGCCGCCGCGACACCGCTCATCGCCAGAATCGCGCACGCTGCAATCATCAGTTTCCGCATGACGTGTATTCTCCCCTCCGGTTCCCGGGTCGGCTCCCTCCGCCACCCGAACCCGCTTAACTCACGGGCGTCTCGCTTGCAATCGCCAAGCACGGGCAACGGCGCGCCCAGGGATAGTTGAACCACGACATGCACATCGCGAGCCCGCGGCGCGCGGCGGAATGTTAAGCTGCGCGGAACGGATGCGGCGTCCGAATTGGCGCGGAACGGGGAAGGACAGTGCTCGACCTGACCAGTGTGGTACTGCTCATCGCCGGACTGCTGGTCGTCATCGGCGCCCTGCAGCCGCTCGCCCATCGCCTCAACCTGCCGTCTTCGGTGCTGCTGGCCGCGGTCGGCGTCGGCATCGGGGCGTTTGCCTCGTTCCTGCTGTACACGCCGCTGACCGACCGGTTCAACGAGCTGGTGGCGCCGATCGTCCAGCTGCCGATCCGCTCCTCCACCTTCATCTATGTCTTTCTACCGCTGCTGCTGTTCCAGGCGGCACTCACCATCGACGTGGCACGCATGAAGGAGGACGCGGCACCGATCCTGCTGCTCGCCGTCGTCGCCGTCGTCGTCACCACCGTTGTCTCCGGCGTCAGCCTGCACGGGCTGTTCGGCATCCCGTTGGTCGCCTGTCTGTTGCTGGGCTCGATCATCGCCACCACCGACCCGGCGGCGGTGGTCGCCATCTTCCGCGACATCGGCGCGCCCGCCCGACTCACGAGGCTGGTGGAAGGCGAAAGCCTCCTCAACGACGCGGCGGCCATCGCCCTGTTCACACTGCTGCTGGGGTTGCTGGTTCAGGGCCGGCCACTCGACGCGGTGGCCGGCACGCTGCAGTTCTTCACCTCGTTCTGCGGAGGCGTGCTGGTCGGGCTCGTGGCGGGCAAGCTGCTGGTGCTGGCGCTGCGCTGCTGCGCCGGGCTGAAGGCGGCGGAAGCCACGCTGACGGTGGCGGCACCCTACGTGGTGTTCATCGTGGGCGATCACTTCCTGGACGTCTCCGGCGTCGTCGCCGTCGTGATCATGGGGCTGTGCGTCAGCACCTGGGGCCGGGCGGCGGTCTCACCGGAAAACTGGCAGCATCTGGACAACGTCTGGGAGCAGATCGCGTTCTGGGCGGGCTCGCTGGTGTTCATCCTGGCGGCGATCCTGGTGCCTCGGCTGTTGGTCAACGTTCGGCCGATCGACGCCCTGATCATCCTGGCACTGGTCGTGGCCGCAACCGTCGCCCGGGCATTGGTGCTGTTCTGGTTGTTGCCGTTGCTGAGCTTGGCACGGCTGACCAAACCGGTAACGCACCCCTACAAGGCGGCGATCCTGTGGGGCGGACTGCGCGGCGCGGTTACGCTGGCGCTGGCCCTCGCCGTGGTGGAGAACCCGGCGCTGACCCCGGAGATCAAGCACTTCGTGGCAGTGACGGCAACGGGCTTCGTGCTGGTTACCCTCTTCGTCAACGGTACGACGCTGCGTACGGTCATCCGCGCCCTGAAGCTGGACCGTCTGACGGCGCGCGACCGGCTGTTGCGCGATCAGGTTCTGGCGCTGTCTTTGGCCGAGGTGCGCGATGCGGTGCGTGAAGACGGCTCGCGTTACGAGATAGCGGATGCGGCGCTGACGCCGGTCCTCCAACACTATGGCCGGCGGATGGCGGAGGTCGCCGAACGCGCCGAAGCCGTGGCGCAGGATTCGCTGCTGGACCGGGAGCGATTTGCCGTCGCCCTGACCGCGCTCGCCAACCGAGAGAGGGAACTGATCCTCGAGCACCACGGCCACGAAACGACGTCGCCGCTGGTGATCGACAAGCTGCTGCGCCACGCCGAGCGCATCGTCGACGGTGCGCGCACCGAAGGCCGCACGGGCTACAACCGGGCGGCCCGGCAGGTGACCGAGTTCCAGAGAACGTTTCGAATAGCCCACTTCCTGCACCGCAATCTGCGCCTGCAGGCGCCACTGGCGGCACAGTTGGCGGCACGTCTGGAAATGATGCTGGTGGTGGGTCTCGTGCTCGACGAACTGGTCGGATTCAACCGGGATCGGTTGACGCCGTTGTTCGGGCAGCGCATCGGTGAGTTGATCGGCGAAATGCTGGAGACGCGCGTCGAGGCGACCTTGCGGGCCGTGGATGCCCTGCGCCTGCAATACCCGGAATATGCTCGTGCGCTGGAGCGACGTTTCGTCTGGCAGCGGGCAGAGCGTTTCGAGCTCGCGGAGTACGACATGCTGCGCCGCGAGGGGCTGCTCAGCGGCGATCTGCATGACGACCTGCGCCGCGGAGGTCGGCAGGCGCGAAGGCTGGCGGAGCCGCGTCCGCGCCTCGACCTGGGCCTGAAAATTCCGGAGATGGTCTCGCGACTGGAGCTCCTTCAGGGGCTCGATGCACATCAGATCGACGAGGTCTGCCGGCTGTTCCGTCCGCAGCTGGCGGTGCCCGGCGAGTTCATCGTCCGCAAGGGCGAACGTGGCACCCGCGTCTACTTCATCTCGTCGGGGGCGGTCGAGATCCGGCTGCCGGGGCGCACGATCCTCCACGGCCGCGGCGACTTTTTCGGCGAGTTGGCGCTGCTGGGCAACCGGCGGCGCAGCGCCGACATCGTTGCCCTGACCTACTGCCAACTACTTTCCCTGGACAGCGCCGAATTCCGGAGCTTCCTCAGCCTCAATCCCTCGATCCGAACGCACATCGAGCGGGTGGCGGAGGAGCGCACCGCTGCCCTCGCCGACGCCGACGCCACCGCCTGAGTGCGGGGCGTCGTCTCGGGGGAGCAGGCGCTACTGCGCGCTGGTGATCAGCGCCTTCGCCTGCGACTCGCAGCCGTGATCGGCCATCCAGACGGCACGGTTGATCTCGCCGGACAACCCGTCGGGAACGACGCGCAGACTCAGGGTGGTTTTCCAGGCATCGGCGGAGTCGCGCAGCACGTAGTTTCCGTCCTGCACCGGAACGCCGCCGGGCCAGGCGACCGACTGGGCGCCGGCCGAAAAGCGCACCAGTCCGCCCGGCCCGTCGGGCAGCCGCTGCACCGCCACGGTCGCCTCCCGAACCGCGTCCGGTCGCCACAGCATCGGCTGGGTCCGGGGCTGGATGCACTGATCGCCACCGCGCTGCACGTTGATTGCCCACAGGTCGGGGGCCGACGGGTCGCCGGTCGAGCCGGTGCCGCGGAAGCCGCTCATCTGCGGCTCGGCGCTGCGGAAGGTACCGAGTGCCGCCGTCTCCGTCGGCGACGTGAACAGCTTCGACAGGGTATTGACTACCGCGGGGTCGCCGCCGGCCTGAGCCGGGCCACCCCCGAGGGTTCCGGAAAAGGGCCCCTCGACTTTCTGCATCCGGCCGTCGTCACCGACGAGGGTGACCTTGGCGCCCGGGGGGAGGATGACCGGCGTGCCGGCGGTGAGGACCTTTCCCGGTGCCAGCTCGGGAACGGTCGAGTCGACCACCACCAGCTGCCGGGCGGATGCGACATTCGCCGACACCAGGAAGATGAATGCGGTGATCATCACGCTTGCAATCCGCATATTCACTTTTCCTTCAGAACCAGAAGCGTCCCCGTTTCGCCCCTCGCCAGACGTCCGGCATGTAGAGCATAGAGCCAGTCGTCGGGAAAGCTTGCCGCAAGATGCTGGAAAGCGCGGAGCGACCCAGGATCATCGTCCCGCATCATTGCGTATGCCTCAAGATAATTCGCCGAGCGGGATAGTTCCGCTGCGGGGTTGTCGGTCGGCAGCGGCTCGAACGCGTCGATGGGGACCTGCTTGCCGACGACGAGCAGGGCGCCGACGGGACGGAACTGCAGCTCCGGGCACTGGCAGGCAGTGGCACCGCTGACGGAGACCGACCCGCCGAGCGCCTTGTTGGCCCCTTCGAGGCGGGCAGCCGTGTTCACCGTGTCGCCATAGGCGGTGTAGTGGAAGAAGCGGGAGCCGCCGAAATTGCCCACCACCGCAGGCCCGGAGTGCACGCCGATGCGAGTCTTGCCGAAGTGCACGCCCCGTGCCTGCTGCAGCTTGGCGAAGGCGCGGCTGAACGCGTCCATCGCCAGTGCGCAGCGGACCGCACGGGCCGCCTGGTCCGGCTGATCGACCGGGGCGCCGAACAGCACGTGCAGGGCATCGCCGATGATCTTGTCGAGGGTGCCGCCGTGATCGAAGGCGACCTGGGACATCCCGCTCAGGTATTCCCTTAGGATCGCGAGCGCCTCCTGCGGATCGGAACGCTCGAACCACGACGTGAACCCGGCGACATCAGTGAACAGGCTGGTGATCTCCCGTTTCTCGCCGCCCAGCCGCAGCAGGCTGGGATCGGCGATCAGCCGGTCGACGACGGCGGGTGCGGTGAACTGGGAGAAGGCCTGGCGGATGAACTCCCGCTGCCGCCAGGCGGTGCCGCGCCAGTGGGCATTGCCGGCGGCCCAGGCCAGTGCGAAGGAGATGCTCATGGCGATCAGCGGCACCATCATCCCCGCCGCGGCATAGAGGCCGAAACCTGCTGCCCAGAGCACGGCCATCCCGGCGACGGCGCTCGCCACCTGCAGCCCCACGGACAGCGTGAACGACGCGAGCAGCAGCCCGAAGAGCGAGGCGACGGTCAGCGTCGTCCATGCGCCGGCAAGACCCAGGCGGGGCGGGCTGTGCGGGTCCAGCAGCTGCGCCAGCGCCTGCGCATGGACGGCGACGCCCGCCTCGGCGCCGGCCTGGGCGCCGAGGACAGCAGCCCAGGGAGTGCGGTGGCGGTCGCTCTGCGGCAGGTCGGCGCCGACCAGAACGACCTTCCCCTGCAGCCACTGCTTCGGCAGGAAGCGGATGGTGTGCGACGGAAAGGTGCGGAACGCCGGGGTTTCCGCATCGGGCGGCGCCCGGTAGGCGAGGGTGACCGGTTCCGACGGCGGCGCCACGCCCAGCGCATCGGCCAGTGCTCCGGCGAAACCCGGCACCTTCACGCCGTTCTCTTCCCGCCCGGGGTAAATCCAGCGCACCGTCCCCAACCGCGGATCAGTCATCAGGTTGACCAGGCCGCGCTGGCCTTCGTTCACATAGGATTCCAGGAACGCCGCCTGCCGATCCGTCAACTGGTCCTTCGTTGTTGCCCAGCCGACGACGATCGGGATCTGTGCCTCGTCCAGCACTCGGCGCAGGCGATCGTCCTTGGCCGGTTCGGTCGGCTGGTCGAGGAGGATGTCGAGGCCGATGGCGCGCACGCCCGCCTGCTGCAGGTGCTCGATCAGGCCGGCGAGGAGGTCCCGGTCCAGCGGCGAGCGGTAGGGCAGGGTCGCGAGCGTTTCCTCGGTCACGGCAGCGATGACGATATCCGGATGCTGCGGCTGCGGCCGCGACATCAAGGCGACGCGAAGGTCCTGCGTCCAGTAGGACGCGGTGGTGATGGCCGGCAGCAGTCGGACGGCGAGGTCGCCGGCCAGGACGGAGCCTGCGACCAGCAGGGCCACAATCGCCAGCTCCCGCAGCCGCCGCAAAATCCGCCGGCGGTTGCCGGTTTCCGCCTCGGGCGTCCTCGTCTGTCGGCTGTCGTGCGCGGGCTCCGCTGCGCCGCTCGCCCGTTCCGCCGGCGGCGTTGCGATACGCGGATCGGCAGGAGGAGGGGTGTCCATCCGCGCCTGATCCCGCCGCTCAGCGTTGGGCGAAGGCGGGCAGTTCCGCCACCGGAGTGCGGATGTCGAGCGCACGGTTGCCGTCTCCCACCACGGTGAAGGCGCCCCAGTTCAGCGGGTGCGACAGCTTCGGCGTATCGGCCACGGCGATCTGGCTCTGACGCAATGCCTCGTCGATCGTCAGGTCGCGATCGGCGATGTTGCGGAACAGGCCCACCATCAGGCGCACCGTGGGTTCGTCCGGGATCTGCCAGTGGGTGACCAGCAGCGTCCGGGCGCCGGCGTAGAAGAAGGCCCGCGCCAGACCCGACAGGCTCTCGCCGCCGCTCTCGCCGCCGGGGCCGGCGGTGTTGCAGGCCGAGAGCACCACCAGGTCCGCGTCCAGCTTGAGCTCGGCGATCTCGCTCGCCACCAGCAGGCCGTCACCCGCGTCCTTCACGCCGGCCGGCTTGGAGACCACGAGGGAAGGTTCCGCCCAGCAGTCGAGCTGCTGCGGCAGCAGGCCGTGGGTGGCGAGGTAGATCACCCGGTAGTCCGAGAGGTCCTTGCGCTTGATCGCGGGCTCGGAGAAATCGGAACCCAGGACGACCGCATCCGCGGGTGCGCCGAGTGTGGCGGCGACCGTCCGCACCTCGGTCGCCGTCCCGGGCAGGCGTGCCAGGTTGGCGACGGCGACGATCTCGCCGCGGCAGCCGGACGGCAGGCCGAGGTTGGCGAGGATGGCGTCCGGATCACGCGACGGGACGAAATCGCCGAACCCAAGGAATGGCCGATGTGCCTTGGAGCTGCGAGCCTGGGCGCGGAGCTGGACGAACGACTGTACCGACGGAGCGATGCTGAGCGCGTGCCGGCGAACCATCCACGCCACTCGGCTATAGTCGCCGTCGGTGACCGCGGGCGGTGGCTCGCTCACCAGGACCGCCATCGGCAGGCTGAGCAGGGCGCCGCTGGGAACCACCGTCAGATGCTGGGCGCGGGTCAGCCGCGATGCGGTGCCGCCGAACAGGATCCCGTAGAGTCCGTGCGCCGTGGCGACGTCGAACGGCGCTCCGATCGTGCTGTCGAACGGCCGCCGCAGCCGCGCCACCATCTCGCGCGCCCGTTCGGCATTCAACGGAATCTCGTAGGCTTCGATGCCGTCCTTGTCGATCAGCAAGCCGACGGCGCCGCGGTCGCCGATCAGGATCTGCACCAGCGCCTCGTTCGGGCGCAGCGCCGCCAGGGCCTGATCGACGTCGATGGGAGTATCGACCAGCTGATTATAGCGCGGTACTGCCGCCTGGACGCCCCGTTCCAGGTTGCCGACCCGGGCGTTCGCCGCCCGGAGTTGCTCCTCGACGGCAGTGATCTCCGGGGGCAGCGCGGTGGGGCTCGCCTGCACCTCCGCCAGCGTCTGGATCAGTTGATCGCGCCGCCGCCGCGCGTCCTGCAGCTCTCGGATCAGGCTTCCGCCCTCTCCTTCGCTCCCGGCCAGCCGGGCGGCCGCGAGTGCGATCGTCTGGCCGGTGACGGTGCCGCGTACGATCTGTGCTGCGGCGAACAGGGCCCGCCCGCGCGCCACCCGCTGCTCCGGTGCACGCTGCAATTCGGCCAGCGCGGTGCGAAAGTAGGGCATCGCCTCGTCGACGGGCACGCCGCCGCCCTGCTCGCGGAAGATGGTGAAGCCCTTCTCGAATTCCACGATCGCATCCGCCGGACGGTTGCGTGCGGCCAGCACCCGACCGAGCGCCATCTGCGCGCGACCCTCGGTCCTCGCCCCCGGCTGCACTGCCCGCTGGGCCTCGATGCTGGCGCGCAACATCCGCTCCGCCTGCGGCAGGTCGCCCGCCCGCTCCAGGATTTCCGCATGCAGCAGCTGGATCTGCGGCAGCCAGCGGCGCGGCGCACGCGGATCGGCCCGCAGCACCCGTTCCGCGTCCTGCAGTGCCGCTTCCGCCTCTTGACGGCGGTCGAGGCGGACCAGCATCGCTGCCTCCAGGTAGCGGCTCTGCGCCACGTCGCCGAGCGCCGTTTCCGCCTCGCCGCCGATGACGAGTTCGCCCACCCGACCGGTGCGGTCGCCGATGGCAAACTGGCCCGCTTCGGCCTCGCCGGAAAACTTACGGAACAGATCCGGCCGCGACGCCCGCGCCAGATCGAGCCGCAGCCCGCTCGCCCGCCTCGCCCAGTCCAGCGCCGGCTCGAAGCGCCGCTGGTTGGCGAAATGCAATGCCTTGTAGCTGGTCCAGCGCGCCTCGTCGGTGGCATCGGTCGAGGCGGACAGCAGCTCGCCCGCGCTGTTGAACAGCACGTCGGCCTCGCTGAAGCGCTTCTGGTTGCTGAGTTCGAGGGCCAGGTGCATGAGCACGAATGCGAGCCCGCTCTTGTCGCCCCGCAGCAGGCGCTGCTGCATGGCGAGCGCCTCGCGGTAGCGCCGCTCGGCTTCGGCGTGATTGCCGAGGAAATTGGCGTTCTGAGCGAGGCGCAGCAGGCGACGATACGCCAGCAGGTCGCCCGCGCTATAAAGCCCGTCACCGGCAGGCGATGCCGCCTTCGTCGCCTCGGGGGTCGAAGGCTGGTCGGCACCGTCGCTCACCGTCGGCTTCTCCCGGCCGGCCAGCAGGCCGATGCCACGCTGGACCGCGGGTTCGCTCGCGGGGATGGCGTCGCCCAGGAATACCTGTCCGTTCACGTTGGCGGCCACCGCCCGGTAGGGCCAGCCGCCCGGGCGCAGCGCGCAGTCCATCACCACTGCCGGAACGTCGCCCAGGATGGTGGTCGGCGCCGGATCGCGGCAGTCGGTCGCCTGCTCCAGGCGGGACCGCCACCAGCCGCCGCTCGCCAGCGCCATCGGATCGCCGTTGCCGCCCTCGACGCGAAAGATCCGGCCGCTCGGCGCCTCCCACTTGCCGCAGAACGCATCGAAGGCGGCGGCCTCGTCGGGTGTTCCCGCGTCGCGGCTGCCGAAGGTCAGCCGGCAAGGCTCGCCGATGCGGTTCACGCCCAGCGGCTGCACTTCGCCGGCGGCGACCGCTGCGCCGAGCGGCGATGCGCCGCCTCCCGCCGGCTTGCCCGTCGTCGGAGCGGAGCAGCCCGCGAGTGCCAGCAGGATCGCGCCCGCGATCCCCGTGCGGCGGCCCGGCCGACGCACGGGGATCAATTCCACAATTCGCGATTGCCGTCGTTGGAGAACAGCAGATCCTCGTTGGTCACCGGCTTCGGCGGCGGTGACGCCAGCAGGTCGGCCGGCAGTTCCGCCACCTTGGCCGCGGACTGACTGTCGGATGGCGCGGTGGCACCGCGGGTGGCGATCTGCACCTGCTTCGGATCGGGACCCACGACCGGAGCCGCCGACGCGTAGACAAAGACGTTGCCGGTGCCGGGGATGCTGTCCGGCGGGCTGGTCTCGAACGTCCGGCCGAACAACTGGGTGCCGGCGAGCCCACCCAGGGAACTGCCGACAGGGCTGTTCAGGTAGACGATGAGGCGACCGCCGCCGGGGTTGACGGCACCCGCGCCCACCCGGTTCTGGATGCTGTCCGCCACCAGCACGACGGTGGTGCCGATTCCGCCGGCGACGATCGGCTGGTCGATGACCAGCGGTCCATCGGTGCGGATATCGACCTTGCCCTGGGAGCTCACGCCCTGCAGCGTGAGCCCGCCGGAGTTCTGCACCGTGACGGACTTGAACAGCGGATCACCACCGGCCGCCTTGCCGATCGACAACTCGCGGACGTCGGTGACCAGGTTGGCGGAGAAACTGGTGAACTCCGGACCGGCCGGCTGGCCCGGCTGGAAGCCGATGCTGTTGAGCACCAGACGATCGGCGCTGATCACGCCCGCATCGGTGGTGCGGATGTCGCGGGTGGCGATGCGGATTTCGCCGCTGCTGCTGATCGGCTGGCGGACGGTGATGCCGACGCCGGCATTCAGCGTGACGTTGCGGGGGGTCGTAAAGCCGGCTGCGATGTTGATGGTGCGAGTGGCTTCGATCACCACGTCGCCGCCCGCCGCGGCGATCGCCGCCGGCGAGACGTAGGCGGTGCCATTCTGCGGTTCGTCGTCGGCGAAAATCGGCGGCACGTCGCTGCCGCCGTCGGCGATCACCACGTGCAGCGGATCGAGAAGCCATGTGCCCGGAGCGCCCTTCGGGGCACCCACGTCCACCCGGCCGGAAATGTGCAGGTTGCCGGTGGACGACGACGTCTCGACGAAGCCGCCGTCACCGCCCTCGGGACCGCCGCGCGCCGAGGCCGTGCCGGCGAACACCAGCCGGTCGTTCGCCCATACCACCACCTCGCCGCCGTTGCCGCGCCGGGTGGCGTCCGCGTTGATCCGAGCGCCGGATGCCACGACCGTCTGGCTCGCCCGCCGCCGCTCACCCTTGCCATGCCGGTCGCCGCCCACGTGCACGCTGCCGCCGCCGGCGGGACCCGAGGCATCCAGGAGGCTTGCACCGGTGAGCATCAGCTTGTCGCCCAGCACGTCGATCGCCCCGCCCTTGGCGTCCGCCTCGGCGCCGGCCGTGGACAGGGTGCCGGAGACGGTGACGACGCCGTGATCGCCGCCGTCGAGCACGATCTCGCCGGGGGCGGTCGCGAAACTGCGCGCCTCGACGATGCCGCCGGCGTTGATCACCTCGCTGACGATGCTCTCGGCGGCAGCTGCGGTGATCAGCACCTGGCCTCCGTCGACGTCGATGCGGCCGGTGTTGGTGACCAGGGCGCCGTCGGCAACCAGCCCGTCCACCACCTGCGTCGGCGTGCCGAACAGGAGCAGCCCGTCGCCCTGCAGGTCCAGAGTGAAGCCGGCGGCACCGGCCATCGCCACCTGTCCCAGCCGGCCGACGATGACGCCATCGTTGCGCACGTGCGGTGCGACCAGCGCCGCCAGACCGTGCTCGCCGAAGGTGATGGTCCCCTGGTTGATCACCGAGGCGCCCGCCACCGGGGAGGGGATCGAGAATTCATAGCTGTCGGCGAGGAAGTCCTTGTCTGCGATGTCCGCCGTGCTGGCGACGAGGCCGCCCACGTCCACCTTCGCGCCGGGGCCGAACAGCACGCCGTTCGGGTTCACCAGCCAGACGTTGCCGTTGGCCTGCAGGTTACCGAGGATCACCGAGGGATCGCCGCCGCTCACCCGGTTCAGCGCGATCGATCCGGAGCCCGGCTGGTTGAACCGTGCGGCCTCGTCGGCATTCAACCCGAACCTGCGCCAGTCGATGATCGTCTTGTCGCTGCGCTGATCGATGGTGGTGAGCTTGTCGCCCTGGCGAATGGTTGCGTCGCCGGCGGTGACGCGGCCCCCTTCCGGAGCCGCAGACGCGGCCGCCGCCAGCAGCGACAGCGCTCCGGCCATGCCGGCACCCCTCGCCATCCGCCCGCGCCGCCGTCCGACCATCGCATCCTCCCCGCGCTCAGAACCGCCCCACCGTCCGGAACAGGAACTGCGGGTCGCGCGTTCCATTCGCCCGCTGGCTGTCTGCCGCCAGCGGCTTCGCCATCGTCGCCTCCACCGTCACCGCATCGTAGGCGGCGAGCCTCACGCCGAAGCCGGCGGAAGAGATCGTCTCGGGCTCGTCCACTCCCCGATCCCACACCCGGCCGAAGTCGTAGAAGCCGAACGGTTGCAGAGAGATGGGGACGTCTTCCATCGGACGCCATGTATACCGCAACTCAATCGTGGTACCAACGCCATGATCGCCGCTGATCTCGCTGAAATCGTAGCCGCGCCCGAAGGTGGTGCCACCCACGTCGAATTGTTCCGCCGAGAGCAGGTGATCGAACGCATATTGTCCGGCCACGTCGCCGTAGAGTGCGAACGACCGGATGAGCGGTTGCAGCCGCGCCACCGAGGCACGGACGAGCCCGGCGCTGCCGGTGCCGTTTTCCCGGGACTTGTCCTCGTCCTTGCGCTTGGTGGCATCCAGGATCGGCAGCCCCTGCCGATAACTGATTTCGCCGGCGGTCGCCCCGCCCAGCGGATCGCGCCCGTCGGCGCGGATGGTGGAGTGCAGGACGCGCAGCCGGTCGCGGGAGAACGTCTCGCCGCCGAAGACGTCCGTATCTTCGTTGATGTAGTCGAAGCCCAGCCGCAGCGTCAGGTTGATGTCGCGGCTGCGGATCACCGGATAGCCGCCGGTCCCGCTCAGCAGCAGCGTCTTGCTGTCGAAGTCCAGCGCCTCCAGGTCGTCTCCCGGGTTACTGTCGCCGTATGATCCGAGGGCTTCCAGGTACGCCCCGCTGGCGCCCAGCCGCCAGGAGCCGTTGACCTGGCCGACCGCCTCGTAGTGTTCCGCCCAGGGCTCGCTGCTGAAGCCGATCACCGTCGTCTGCTCGCCCACCGGCGTGAACGAATTGGCCGACAGGCCGGCGCCGGCCTCCCATTCGCCGGTGAACTGGTCGCCGTAGTTGTCGATCGCGAGGAAGCCCGCGAACCGCTGCCGGCGCAGCGTCACCACCAGGTCGGCCGCCCCCAGTTCGCGCGCCGAGGAGCGCAGCAGCGCGGTGGCGCCGATGCCGGGCACGTCGTTGGCCAGCAGCAGCGCCCGCTCCAGGGTGCCGAGGCGGATCGGCTTCTGGCGGGTGACCGGCCGAAAGTACGACGCGATCAGGCCGGCGGCGGGGCCGATCTCGCCCTCGAACGTCACCTGGGCGATCCAGCCTTCCAGGACTCGCAGGCGGAACAGCCCGTCCCGCACCGTCTGCTCGGGTACGATGACGCGGCTCAGGAAGTAGCCGTCGTCGCGGTAGCGTTGCTGCACCTCGCGGGCCAGCGCGTACACCCGGGCAAGCGTGATCTCGCGGCCGACCTCGCCCTGCCAGATCTTCCGCAGTTCGCCCGGCGGATAGGCTTCCGCGCCCTCGAGCTGGAAACCGGCGAAGAGCAGTCGCACCGACTCGGCTCCCGCCGGTGCGCGCGACGGCGCGGTTTCCGGCACGGGGATTTCCGGAGCGGTTTGCAACGGCTTCTCCTCCGGCGCCAGCTGCTCCAGGCGGACGTCCGGGGGGACAGACGGCGGCAACGCCGGTGGCCGCTGCTGTGCCCGCGCAGCGCCGCTCATCGACCATGCCACGATCAGCGCGGCGAGGAATGCGAGCAGCGGCGGAACGGAGGTGTCCAGGCGCGGTTTCTCTCGTCGTCCCAACACCGCACTCCACCTGCGGCCCACCGCAGCGCCGCCGATGCTCCGGCCGTCCACGTCGGCCGGCAGTACGGCCCCGAAACCTGCATCATAGCGGGTCTCGGAAGGCGGGTGGCAAAAAGTTGAAAGCGATCACCTCCAGTTGCAAGCGAAACGGGCTCCCGAAAGGGACGGGGACAGTTACGGGGCGGTGGCGGGTGCGGCGGACTTGCGGCGACCCTGGCGCTCGGCGGTGCGCCACAGATACCAGCTGGCGATCGACCGGTACGGCCGCCAGCGCTCGCCCAGTTCCGCCATCTGTCGGCGGCCGGGCAACTCGTCGTAGCCGAACGCGACGCGGGTGCCGCTGCGCACGCCGAAGTCGTTCACCGGCCATACGTCGAGCCGACCCAGTGTGAAGATCAGCATCATCTCCACCGTCCAGGTGCCGACGCCACGGATTGCCGTCAGCCGGGAAATCAGCTCGGCGTCGTCGACGGTGTGCGCGCCCGCGAGATCGGGAATGGTGCCGGCGGCGGCCTCGGCGGCGATGGCCCGGATGGCGGCGACCTTGCTGCCGGAAAGGCCCGATGCCCGCAGCGCCACCGTGTCGGCGGCCAGCACGTCGGCGGGAGATGGAAACGGCGCCGGGGCGAAGAGGGCGACGAAACGGGCGAGGATCGCGTCCGCCGCCTTCCCCTGCAGTTGCTGATAGGCCACCGAGCGCACCAGGCCCTCGTAGGGCGATACGCCCCGGGACGGCAGCAGCCGGCACTCCCCTTCGCGGGTGATGATCCCGTTCAGGTGGGCGACGCCCGCCTCGACGCGGGTGCGGAACTCTTCGGGGGGCACGATCATCGGTGGATCATCTCCCGGCTCGGCGACTGGTGCACCCGGACGGCTTCGGCCACATTGGGCGCATGGCAGAGGGCAGCGTGCTCATCGTGGCCGGGCCGACCGGTTCGGGCAAGTCGGCGTTGGCATTGGCGGCGGCCGAAGTGTTCGGGGGCGTCGTCATCAACGCCGACAGCGCCCAGGTCTACCGGGAGCTCCGCGTGCTCACCGCCCGGCCGGACGCGGCCACCGATACGCGCGCACCGCACCGGCTCTACGGGGTGCTGCCGGCCGCCGAGCGTTGCTCTGCCGGCCGCTGGCTCGCACTTGCGGAGGAGGCGATCCGCGATGCCTGGGCGAGCGGGCGGTTGCCGATCGTCACCGGCGGCACCGGGCTTTACCTTCGGGCGCTGACCGACGGGCTTGCACCGGTCCCACCGGTGCCGGATGCCGTGCGCACCGAGGCCGAGGCACTCTATGCCGAGCTCGGCGGCGAGCGCTTTCGGGACGCTCTCGCCCGGCACGATCCCCGGTCGGCCGCGACCCTGCATCCGTCCGACCGGCAGCGGCTGGTGCGCGCCTTCGAGGTGGTTCGTGCCACCGGCCGTCCGCTCGGCGCCTGGCAGCAGCAACCGCCGGTGCGTGCGCTTGCTGCTGCCCGGTTCGCGACACTGGTCCTCGCGCCCGAGCGCCGGAGCCTCTACGCCGGTCTCGATGCCCGGTTCGACGCCATGCTGGAGGCGGGGGCGCTGGCCGAGGTGGCAGCCCTGCTGGACCTGCGGCTCGACCCCGGCCTGCCGGCGATGAAGGCGCTCGGCGTACGCGAACTGGCTCGGGTGCTGGCGGGCGAAGAGGAGCTGGCAACCGCAGCGGCGGTGGCCAAACAGGCGACGCGGCGGTTCGCCAAGCGGCAGATGACCTGGCTGCGTCATCAGGTGGCTGCCGACACTGTGATCAACGCGCAATATTTGGAAAGGATAAGAACAGAAAGCTTTGCGTTTATTCGCCGTCACCTATTGACCCGCGATGCCTGAGTGACTAGGTTCCCGCTCGTGCCGGGCACCGCGCCGCATAGAAGCGACCGCGAGCCGGCAGCAGGCGCCCATGATGGCTGCCGCACATGACACACGCAGGAGCAGACGATGGCCTATGAAGAAATGACCGGAGCAAAGATCCTCATTCGTGCGCTCGTCGATCAGGGCGTCACGGATGTATTCGGATACCCCGGCGGCGCCATCCTGCCCGTATACGACGAGTTGTTCCAACAGAACCACATCCGCCACATCCTGGTCCGCCAGGAGGGTGGTGCGGTGCACGGCGCCGAAGGCTACGCGCGCTCGACCGGCAAGGTGGGCGTGGTGATCGTCACCTCCGGCCCCGGTGCCACCAATGCGGTGACGGGCATTGCGGACGCACTGATGGACAGCGTGCCGCTGGTGATCTTCTGCGGTCAGGTGCCGACGCACCTGATCGGCAACGACGCGTTCCAGGAATGCGATACCACCGGCATCACCCGCCCATGCACCAAGCACAACTATCTGGTGAAGAGCACCGCCGACCTGGCGCGAACCATCCACGAGGCGTTCTACGTCGCCCGCAGCGGCCGGCCCGGCCCGGTGCTGATCGACCTGCCCAAGGACGTTTCGCTCGGCGTCGGACCCTACATCCCGCCCGGCGACATCGTCCACAAGACCTACCAGCCGAAGACCCGCGGCGATCGCAGGAAGATCGAACAGGCGGTGGCGATGATGGCGGAAGCCAAGCGGCCGATCCTCTACTGCGGCGGCGGCGTCATCAACTCCGGCCCACGGGCTTCCGAGTTGTTGACCAAGCTGGTCGATATGACCGGCTTCCCGGTGACGCTGACGCTGATGGGCCTCGGCGCGGTGCCGGCTTCGCATCCGCATTTCCTCGGCATGCTGGGGATGCACGGCACCTACGAGGCGAACCTGACGATGCACGGCTGCGACCTGATGGTCGCCATCGGCAGCCGCTTCGACGACCGGGTGACCGGCCGCCTGAACGCGTTCGCACCCGACTCGAAGAAGATCCACGTCGATATCGATCCATCCTCGATCAACAAGAACGTCGAGGTCGATCTCGGTATCATCGGCGACGTGACCGACGTGCTCGAGCAGATGATCGAGATCTGGCAGACGAGCGGTGCGAAGGCGGACAAGCGCGCACTGGAATCCTGGTGGAAGCAGATCAGCCACTGGCGGACCCGCAATTCGCTCGCCTACCGGCAGAACGGCGACATCATCAAGCCGCAGCACGCAATCAAGCGCCTCTACGAGCTGACGAAGGGCCGCGACGACGTCTTCATCACGACCGAAGTGGGCCAGCACCAGATGTGGGCGGCGCAGCACTTCGGCTTCGAGAAGCCGAACCACTGGATGACCTCGGGCGGCCTCGGCACCATGGGTTACGGCCTGCCGTCGGCGATGGGCGTGCAGCTGGCCCATCCGGACGCGCTCGTGGTCGACATCGCCGGCGAGGCGTCGATCATGATGAACATCCAGGAGATGTCGACGATCGCCCAGTACCGGCTGCCGGTGAAGGTGTTCATTCTCAACAACCAGTACATGGGCATGGTCCGGCAGTGGCAGGAGCTGCTGCACGGCGGCCGTTACTCCCAGAGCTACATGGACTCGCTGCCGGATTTCGTGAAGCTGGCGGATGCGTTCGGCGCCGTGGGGCTGCGGGCCGAGAAGGCGGACCAGCTGGACGACGTGATCCGTGAGATGATCTCGGTGCCGCGCCCGGTCATCGCCGACATTCTGGTCGACAAGGCGGAGAACTGCTTCCCGATGATCCCGTCGGGCGCCGCTCACAACGAAATGCTGATGGGCCCGGAGGACAAGGCGGAGCAGCCGATTTCCGAAGAGGGCATGGTCCTCGTCTAGTCTCTCGGCCGGGACGGGCGGAAGTCGCTCACCGCCGTCCGTCCCGGACTTCCGCGTCTCACAGGTCTCAGGGGTCCTCCGGCCGGTTTGCACCGGAGCAACGATCAGAAAAGGAATCGCCGTCATGCCCGAGCCCGCTCGGCAGGAAGCACACACCATCGCCGTGCTGGTGGACAACGAACCGGGCGTGCTCGCCCGCGTCATCGGCCTGTTCTCCGGCCGCGGCTACAACATCGAAAGCCTGACGGTCGCCGAGATCGATCCGCAGGGCAGGCTGTCGCGGATCACCATCGTCACCTCCGGCACGCCGATGGTCATCGAACAGATCAAGAACCAGCTCGGTCGGCTGGTGCCGGTGCACAAGGTCAGCGACCTGACCATCTCCGGCCCGCACGTCGAGCGTGAGATGGCGCTGGTCAAGGTGCAGGGACACGGCGAGAAGCGGGTCGAGGCGCTGCGCATCGCCGACATCTTCCGCGCCCGCGTCGTCGATTCCACCAACGAGTCGTTCGTCTTCGAGATCGTCGGCAAGACCACCAAGCTCTCGGCCTTCATCGGCCTGATGCAGCCGCTGGGTCTGGTGGACGTGGCGCGCACCGGCGTGGTCGCGATCGCCCGCGGCCCGGGTGGGTTCTGAGGAATTGACGAAGCCGCGGGAGGCGGCGTAATCAGCCGCCTCCCGCGTCAGGCGCGGACCTCATCCGCGCTTCCTCTTGGTCCGCCCGGTATCCGCCAGCGGATCGACGTGGATAGCCGGGACGAGCCGGCATGACGATACGGCGATTGATGTGTTCCGGTCGGCGCGGCGGCGCGATGCGGGTCAAGGCGAGAGGGAACGAGAAGATGCGGGTCTACTACGAACGGGATGCCGATCTGAACCTGATCAAGGGCAAGAAGGTCGCCGTCATCGGCTACGGCAGCCAGGGACACGCGCATGCGCTGAACCTGCGGGATTCCGGCGTGGCCGAGGTGGTGGTCGCGCTGCGGCCGGGCTCGGCCACCGTCAAGAAGGCGGAGAACGCCGGCCTGAAGGTCGTCTCGCCGTCGGAAGCGGGGGCCTGGGCCGACGTGGTGATGATCCTCACGCCGGACGAGCTGCAGGGCGCGCTCTATCGCGACCATCTGGCCGGCACGCTGCGCGAGGGTGCGGCGCTGGCCTTCGCGCACGGGCTCAACATCCACTTCCGGCTGATCGAGCCGCGCCCGGACCTCGACGTGTTCATGGTCGCCCCCAAGGGGCCGGGCCACACCGTGCGTTCCGAATATCAGCGCGGCGCGGGCGTCCCCTCGCTGGTCGCGGTCGCTCAGAATGCCAGCGGCAATGCCCTGGAACTCGCACTGTCGTATGCCTCCGGTCTTGGCTCCGGGCGCTCGGGGATCATTGAGACGACGTTCCGCGAAGAGTGCGAGACCGACCTGTTCGGCGAGCAGAGCGTGCTGTGCGGCGGGCTGACCTCGCTGATCCTCGCCGGCTACGAGACGCTGGTCGAGGCCGGCTACGCACCGGAGATGGCCTACTTCGAGTGCCTGCACGAGGTGAAGCTGATCGTCGATCTGATCTACGAAGGCGGCATCGCCAACATGCGCTATTCGATCTCGAACACCGCCGAATACGGCGACTACATCAGCGGGCCGCGCCTGATCGACGCGTCGGTGAAGGCGCGGATGAAGCAGGTGCTGGACGATATCCAGTCCGGCCGTTTCGCCAAGGACTGGATGCTGGAGAACGCCGCCGGCCAGCCCAGCTTCAAGGCGATGCGCCGCCGCGCCGCCGAGCACCCGAGCAGGTCGGCGAGCGCCTGCGCGCGATGATGCCCTGGATCGCCGAGAAGCGGCTGGTGGACAAGTCGAAGAATTAAGAGTGCTGGTGGCGGAACGTGCCGTTTCGCACCGAGTACTTGGAAGCGATGAAAGTGATCGCACGGGTATTCGACCACTACGAGGCGCGGACGCAGTTTCGGCCAATCCTGGTCGGCGGCGCTGCAGTTGAGTACTACACAGGCGGAGATATCGTATCGGGGGGTTTCGACGTCATCGCTCCGGATGAGCCGGCGTTCAGCGAGGCAATGCTGGCTAACGGCTTTCAGCGCGAGAACCGACCAGGGCATGTGCTTCGTGGCTGGTACCACGACGCACTGGAGATTGGAGTAGAATTGGTTTCCGGGCCTTTGTTCGAAGGCCGCACCGATCACTCGCGGATTCCGGTCGTGCTTGTGGAAGGTTCACCGCGGGTGCGTATCCCGCCGATCGAGGACTTGATCGCCGATAGGCTCGCTCAGTTCGAGGCGTCGGATCGGCGTGACCAGGAGATGTTGAATCAGGCACACCTTCTCTTTCAGCTTGCAGAAGACGTGGATTCCGCGTACCTAGAAAGGCGGATCAGCGAGGAAGGCGCCGACCCGGCGCTGTTGCATGTCGATGCGGATTCTTCTGAGCCTTGAAGAGCAAGCGGGACGCTTGGACGAACGCAAGCGTTTGCTCGGCATCACGCCAGAGCGATTGCAGGCCTGCCGCAACAGCGGCAGGAGGCGGACGCTTGCCAAGCGCGCACTCCTGAAGCTGATCGAAGAGCGCGCCGCCGCCCAAGGTCGCAAACCAGCGTTCACGGCCCATTTCTGATCCTGGCGGATTGAGCATATTCACCGCGACGGCCGAGGTCAGCGTTATCGCGTCGTCCTCTCCAGCACCGCGCTCACCACCACAGGTGGCTCGCCCTCGTCCAGGCGGGTGAACCTGAGGTCGAGGCCGCCCGCGCGCAGCGTTCGGTCATAGACCTGCAGGTCGTAGCCGCCGTCGTCGGTGATGGTCAGTGCGTACACCGTCAACGTCGCATCGACGATCCGGCACCAGACGAACGGATCCCCCTTCAGCGGATCGAGCGGCACGGCATTGCCGAACATGTCGGTGCGCATCGCCGAGGCGAAGATGCCGGGGCGCGGCGTCGGCGTGAAAACGATGGAATAGGACTTGCGCTTGGACTCGCCGTCGGATCGGCGAATGATCGTGCTCCAGTTGATGCGGAAGTGGTCGCTGCCCCCGGCAACCGTCTCGATCGTGACCTCGAGATCCCGCATCGTGGTCTCGCCGTCGCCGTCGATGATCGTCCGCCCCTCGTAGTGACCAAAGAAAGGCGCGATCGCGGCCGTCTCCGCCGCCAGCGACAGCGCGGGCGCAACGCCGGTCAGTACGACCAGTACCACCAGAGCGATTGACGCGTTTCGATGCAGACGCATGCGATCACCGCTTCCACATTAGTGTAGCCCTGCAGACCGGGCTGGTCCACGACACCTTGGAAAGCGCGGATGCTTCGCAGTCATTCCCTTCCGATCCAATGCGCCGCCGCTGCTGAAGTTGCTCCCTACCGAACCGGGTGGGGCGAGGCGAACTGTGATCCGGCTGACAGTTCTGCCGTGAGGGCAGGGCTAGGATTTCTGTCAGATCAAAGCTGGAGCACGTGGATGAACGCCTGTCTGGTCATTGGTCTCATGGTGGCCCTGGGGCTGCTGGTCGTCGGAACCGGTCGTCCGTCCGTCAGCGTCGGCTGCGCCATCGGCGTCACGATCGTCGCCATCTCCTCCGTCCTCTGATCTCCGGCGGAGGTCACGGCTCGCAAGGCACCGTCGCCTGCATCGACGGCCGGGTCATGAACATGCTGTACCAGTCGGCCAGCATCGGCCGGCCGATGCGCCAGTCCTCGTCGGGAAAGCGGAAATCGAGCCAGTCGAGGCAGGAGCCGACAGTGACTTGGCCGATGGTGATTTCGCGGGCGAACCGCGGTACTTCCCGCTCCAGCATGTCGAGCCCGCGCGAGACCTTCACCTTCTGGCGTTCGATCCAAGTGGGCGACTGTTCCTTCGCCGCCCGCAGTGTCTCCATCCGCCGCAGCACCGCCGCATCCAGGATGCCGTCCCCCAGCGCCATCAGGCGCAGGGTCCGCCAGCGCTGCGGAACCGCGACGGGATACAGCTTGTGGCCGCCGTGCAGACTGTCCAGGTACTCGCAGATGACGGGTGAATCGAACAGCACGAGGCCGTCGTCGGTGGTCAGCGCCGGCACCTTGCCCAGTGGATTGTCCGCGAGGAAGTCCTCGGCGGGTTCCCGGATGTCGGTGGTCACCCGTTCGATCCGTTCGTCCAGTCCGGTCTCGATGGCGGTGACCGTGACCTTCCGGACGTAGGGCGAAGTCGGCGAGTAGCGCAGTTTCATCGTCCCGTCCCCTCTCAACCGGTGGCTTTGTCCGCAACGTAAGCGGCCCCGCCCGGCGGCGCAACGCCGCCGCGGTCGGGATGCAAGACTTTCACACCTCGCCTCTTCGCCGCCATATGCTGAGGCGCGTCGGGCGCAAACGTCGTTCGACGGTCGGGAGGTGCATACTGCAGCGCGACGAAGCCCACGACGACACCTGCATCCTGCTCGACGACGCGGTGGCTCGCGACGGCGGCGCCTGGCTGCTGCGCGCGCCCCGCGAACTGGTCGTCTGCCACGAGCCGGGCGAGGTCGAGGCGGGACTCGAGGCTATCGATGCCGGTCTCTCCCGGGGCCTGCATGCGGCGGGCTTCCTCGCCTACGAGCTGGGATACCTGTTCGAGCCGGTGCTGGCGCCGCTGCTGCCGGAACGCCGTGACGTGCCGCTGATTTGGATGGGACTGTTCGATGCGCCGCTGCGGCTCGACGCCGCAGGCGTTGCCGACTTCCTCGCCGAGCGGGTGCACGGGCCGCATCGGCTGGGAGCACTCCGGCCGTCCTTCGACCGCGAGACCTACCGCCAGGCCTTCTGGCGCGCGCGGGGTCTGATCGAGGCGGGCGACGTCTACCAGATCAACCTGACGTTCAAGCTCGCCTTCGATTTCGAGGGCGATCCGATCAGCTTCTACCGGGCACTACGCCGCCGTCAGCGGGTCGCCTGCGGCGGTATGATTGCGAGCCCCGACCTGCACGTCCTGTCCCTGTCCCCGGAAGTCTTCCTGCAGGTGGCAGCCGACCGTGCCCTGGTGCGGCCGATGAAGGGGACGGCACCTCGCGGCGCCACGCCGGGCGAGGACGAAGGGGAGCGACAGCGGCTGCGCCGTGACGCGAAGTCGCGGGCCGAGAACCTGATGATCGTCGATCTGATGCGCAACGACCTGGGGCGGTTGGCGCAGACCGGCGGTGTGCGGGTCACCGACCTGTTCACCGTCGAGACGTTCGCGAGCCTGCACCAGATGACCTCGGGCATCGAAGCGGACCTGCGCCCGGACGTGCGGATTCCGGCATTGCTGAGGGCGTTGTTCCCGTGCGGCTCGGTCACCGGCGCACCGAAGATCCGGGCGATGCAGATCATTCGCGAGCTGGAGCGCACTCCGCGCGGCGTCTACACCGGCTCGCTGGCCCTGTTCGCACCGGATGGCCGGGCGATGCTGAACGTCGCCATCCGTACGCTGGTGCTGCACGGCGCCGCCCCCGGCCGGCAGTGCGGCGAACTCGGCATCGGCAGCGGCCTCGTCTACGATTCCGAGCCGGACACCGAGTACGACGAGTGCCTGCTGAAGGCCGCCTTCCTCAGCCGTTCGGATCCGCCCGGGTTGATCGAGACGCTGCGCTGGGATGCGGGCTGCGGCTACGCGCTGCTCGATCGTCACCTGGCGCGGCTCGCGGCGTCGGCGGCGTTCTTCGGCCTGGCGGAGCCCGTGGGCGCCGCGGCCGAGCTCGCACGCGCAGCGGCGGAGTTCGGCGGGCAGACGATGCGGGTGCGCCTGACGCTGGACGCGGACGGACGGCTGGAGGTGACCGCAGCCCCCCTGCCGCCGCGGCCGGAGGTGTTGGGCTACACGCTGTCCGACCGGCCGGTCAGCTCCGCCGATCCGTTGCGCTATCACAAGACGGCGCGGCGCGCATTCGTCGACGGCGAACTCGATCGCCTGCGGAATGCCACCGGCTGCGACGAGGTTCTGTTCGTCAACGAACGCGGTGAACTCACCGAAGGCTCCTGGACCAACCTGTTCGTCCGCCGCGGCGGGATGCTGCTGACGCCACCCGTCGCCTGCGGCCTGCTGGACGGCACGCTGCGGCGGGAGCTGTTGGAGACGCGGCTGGGCGAAGTGGTGGAGGCGGTGCTGCGACCGGCCGATCTGGACAGTGCCGACGAAGTGCTGCTCGGCAACTCGGTGCGCGGTCTGCTCCCCGCCCTGCCGGTCCCCTGCGTCGCCGGAGCCCCCGGGCGCGGTCCTGCTCAGAAACCCCGCGCAATCAGTCGCACCAAATCGCTCTGACGGCGGCAGCCAGTCTTGGCCAGCACCTGCTTCATCTGGAAGCGCGCGGTGCCGACGCTTACACCCCGCTCTTCGGCATACTCGCGGGTCGTGCTGCCCTGGCCGATCGCTTGCGCCAGTCGTGCTTCTGCCGGTGTGAGCCCGAAGCGTCGGCGCAGTTCGTCTGCGGGCCGTCCGGCCGGCTGCAGCGGATCGTGCAGCACCGCCAGCAGCGCCGTTCGGTGCGCAGGGCCGGGGCTGCTCCGGCCCGGCAGCGGCAGAAGTTCCAGTCGGTACGGTGCCAGGCCCGACGGCCGCCCCACGCTGATGCGACTCGTATCGTCGCTGCGGGCGGTATCCGGCAGCGAGAAGGTCGCTTCGCGCAGGCGCCGCTCCACCTCGCGCGCCGCCTCGGGGTCGGTGATCGAAAGGCGGCCCTGCGCCACACCGATACCGTCCCGCCCGGCCAGCGCCCTCTGTGCCGCGGCATTCGCGCGGATGACCCGGGCCGTGCCGTCGAGCACCATCGCAGGTAACGACAGGTGCACGAATGCGTCGTTCATCAGTGTCGCCTGCTGCTCCAGTTCCAGCAGCCGCAACTGCAGCAGCACGGCGCGCTCGAAGTGCGGCACATACAGCGCGAGCAGCCGGCGCTGGCGGGTGTCGAACTCGCCGCGAGCGGTCGCCTGGGCGCAGGTGACGATGGCGGTATGCCGCAAGGACTGGGCGATGTTGACGTGCAGCAGGTGACCGAGGCCGTAGCGCGGCACCCATTCGTTGTGAAAGGGGCTACGTCTGCGTTCGTCCTCACTGATCAGTTGGGCGTCGTCGAGGACGGCACGACGAGCTGCAAGAGCGACGCGCGGTACGCGAACATCGGTTGCCAGATAGTTGTGCAGGTAGTCCCGGTCGGAGCCGTCGACCATGCCGCCGCCGACGCCGGCCATCACTTCGCCCTCGGGCTGGCTGACCAGCTTGAAGTACGCGGCATCGCAACCGAGCTCGCGCGCCAGCGTGTCCATCACCCCTCGCAGGCGCGCGGATGGATCGGCTACGGCGTCGTAAATGTCTCCCACAAGGTGCGAATTGAGCCAGATATCGTCGTCACGCACGCATTGTACCCGCTCTGCCGGCTCCGGCGCCGGTCAGGTCCGTACTATTCCATATCCCAGGTGGGAGATGAAGCGCACCGTCGAAATTCCTACGGTGCAGACAGTTTCGCAGGTCAGGTACCGCATCCGCTGCGCGCTTCGCCTTTTTGGTCTCATGTGGGGGGTGAAAGACGACGGGGAGGTTTGCCGCGCAGGGCGTTCGAACGAGGCGCGCACTCAGCACGATATGCACGCCAGCCGTCAAGAACCCCCTGGGGGGTAGATGGCGATGAACTCCAGCCGGTGGGAGAGCCCGCAGAGCAACCTCTCCGTCGTCTCACTCTCGACTGGCCACCGCTGGCAAGATAATTGGCAACACCTTGGACGGGATTACCCGGAGTCGCCCGGCGGCACCGCCGCCGGCGGCCGCCAGTCCGGAGTGGTCTCCTCAACGGGATGCTGGAAACTGCGCACCCGGGTGCGACGGTCGGCCTCCATGCTCTCCTCGGTACGGGAACAGGGCAGGGCGCGGATCCGATCCAGCCAGGGAATCCGGCTTTCCGTGCCATAGTGGCACAGTGGCGGCACGTCCTCCGGCCGGTCGAGCGAGCCGATGGTCACGTCGATCCATGCGCCGACGCCGCCGTCGTCACCCGGCCCATCCAGGTAGCGGAAGGTCAGTGGGGTTCCACAGGCGGCGCAGTAGTCTCTCGCCGCCACCGTTGAGCTGCGGAAGGTTGCGGGTGCGCTCCGCGTCCAGGCGAAGTCGTCGAGCCGGACCGGTGCGAGTGCCGCGAACGGCCCGCCGACCGCCTTCTGGCACATTCGGCAGTGGCACAGATGCGCACCCTCCGGCTTCGCGAAGAGTGCGTAGCGGACGGCTCCGCACTGGCAGCCGCCGGTGAGCAGCGCCGGCCGCGACGACGATCCGTTCATCCGTGCCCGCCCGCGTCGTGCGCGCGTTCGACCAGCCAGTCCATCAGCGCCAGGAACACACCCGAAACGACGAACGCCACATGGATGATCACCTGCCAGCGAATTTGCTCCTCCGGCACGTTGCCGACGTTCATGAACGTCTTCAGCAGATGAATGGCCGAGATGGCGACGATCGAGGCGACCAGCTTCATCTTCAACCCGCCGAAATCCACCTTGCCCATCCACTCGGGCCGGTCCTCGTGATCACCCACCTCGATCTTCGAGACGAAGCTTTCGTAGCCGGAGAAGATGACGATCATCAGCAGGCTGCCGGCCAGCGACAGATCGATGAGCGACAGGATGGCGAGGATGACCTCCGCCTCCTTCAGCTCCAGGACGTGGGGCAGGAGGTGAAGTAGCTCCTGGACGAACTTCACCAGCAGTACCCCGAGCGCCACCGCGAGGCCGACGTAGAACGGCGCCATCAGCCAGCGGCTGGCGAACAACAGGCTTTCCAATCGACGTTCCAGCATTCTGTCTCCTCCGCCCCTTCGTCGCGGGCTCGGCGGGTCCGATCAGCCGCCGCGATGCGGTGGTTCAGGCTCCGCCGTCGCAGTTTCCGTGGCCATGCGCGCCTTTTCGGCCGCATGCAGCACCGCGTGCAACGGGCCGTCCCGGATCCCGGTCGCATCCAGATGCCCGACGACGTTGCGCAGATAGTCGAGCGCCGTCCCGCACTCGCCGCATCCCTGCAGCACCAGTTCGGCCGCCCGCTCCGTCGACAGGCCGCGGACGTACTGCGGGTGATCCGGCCGCGCGACGAAGACCAGCGCCGAAACCCGTCCGCCGCCCTCGAGCCGCACCTTCAGGCTCAGAGGCCGGTAGACGCCATGGCTCATTTCCCGCGCCCACAGGTAGGTGCGGGCGGCTTCCACCTCCGGTGGGGCGATGCGAAAGGCGATGCCGCGGCACGCGCCACCCCGGTCGAGGCCGAGGGCGAGGCCCGGACAATCGACGGTGCCGCGATTGCGGATGGACAGGATGCACAGTGCCCGGTGCCAGCCATACAGAAGCGCCGGTCGGGCTTCCTCGTGAACGAATCCGGGGTCCCACATCAGCGAGCCGTAGCCGAACACCCACAGTCCGCCGTTCGCAGGGATTGGGAGCACCGACGAGTCATCGCCCGAGTCGGGGGAGCGTGCATCGGGACGATCAGGCACGGCTCACCAGCCCGACGCCGATCGTCGCCACGACGAGGCCGAGGATCGCCGGTACGGACAGGGTCTCACCGAACAGCAGCCAGGCGAACACGGCGGTGACGGCCGGCGTCAGATAGAACAGGCTCGCCACGCGGGCCGCAGCCCCGCGACGGATCATCAGGTGGAACAGAGTCATCGCACCCAGGGACAGGACGAACGACAGCCACAGCAGGGCGAACACGAACGATCCGGTCCACTCGACCGGACGCTGTTCGACGAGCAGCGCCAGCGGCAGCATCGCAACGCCAGCGGCGGCGAACTGCACGCACGAGCCGGTCACCAAATTCATGCTGGTGGCGTGCCGTTTCTGATAGAGCGTGCCGCCGGTGATGCCGGCCAGCGCCACGGCGGACGCGAGCACGCCGAACAGGTCGCCCTCTCGCCAGCCGAGCTTGTCGGCGACGACCAGGGCTACTCCGGCAAATCCGAGGACGAGGCCCAGCCACTGCCGGCGGTTCATCCGTTCGCCCAGATAGGGACCGGAAATGAAGGCCGTCGCCAGAGGCTGCAGGCTGACCATCAATGCCGCGATACCGGCCGGCACGCCCAGCGAGATCGCAAGAAAGACGCCGCCCAGGTATCCGCCATGGATGCAGAGGCCGACGACGGCGAGCCGGGCATACTCGCTGCGCCGGGTCGGCCAGGGAGCGCGCAGGATCACCGCCGCTGCAGCGAGCGTCGAGGTGACGACGATGAACCGGAGCAGCAGGAACGTGAACGGCGGAGCGTACGGCATGCCGAACTTGGCGCCGATGAAGCCGGTGCTCCACAACAGGACAAACAGCCCCGGTGTGACCGCGAGCCAGGGACCTGCGGCGGCCGGCGGCACTTGAGGAGGTGTGCGAGCGGAGGGCGATGGCGGCATCTGTTCCGACAAAGGCTCGATCGGCGGCGCGGCCGGACGCTAATACCCTCGCCACGCCGGACGCAACCCTCTAGAACGGCGGCACGGGCTGCTGCCGCCAACGTCCCGCGGCTTGGACGAACGGCGCGGGTGAATGGCGAGGTGCGATGCAGATCCGACCTTCAGCGGAAATGCCGCTGCCGCCACGGCGACCGATGCGGCGCCGGGCGATCCCGATCCTGCTGGCGGCACTCCTGGCGCTGCTTACCGCGGTCTACACCGGCTGGTGGCTGTCGGCGTCGGGACGCCTGCGCGACGCAGCGCTGGCGTGGATCGATCAGCGAAAGGCCGAAGGGTTCCGTCTCGACCATGGAACGCCCGCACGCGCGGGCTTTCCGCTGTCGCTGGGTGTGCGCTTTCCCGACGTCGAAGCGGCACCGCCTGGGGCCGGCTGGAGCTGGCGATCGGCCGACGTTCGGCTGTTGGCGCCACTGATCGGGCGCCGCGCGCCGACGGTGTTCCTGGAAGGCGAGCAGGCGCTGGCGATCCCGGACGGGCTGGCGGGCGGTCGCGGACGCCGCTTTGCGGGCGGTGCCGACCGTCTTGCGCTGACACTCGATCCGCAGGCTGACGGCGCGCTCGCCCGGCTGACCGTACGGCAACTGGCGATGGCGGAGGGTGGCGACGGCTTCGTGGTCGGCGACCTCGATCTTCTCGTCAGCAAGCCGACGGCGGGCGAGGGGGATAGCGCCGGCGCGCTGTCGCTGGAGGCGGACGGGGTGCGCCTGCCGGCCGCCGCTGCAACGGCGCTGGGACGCGAGGTGTCGAGGGTGGAGCTCAGGGCGCGGCTGATCGGGGCGATCGAGCCTCCGTTCGGCCCGGCCGCGGTTAAAGCGTGGCGGGACGGCGGCGGCACCGTCGAGATCGACCGGCTGCGCTGCGACTACGGCTCGGTGAACCTGGAGGCGGACGGGACCCTGGCCCTGGACGTCCGCGGGCAGCCGATCGGCGCGTTCGCCACCCACGTCCAGGGCTGGCAGGCGGCGCTCGACAGCCTGGCGGCAGCCCAGGCGATCCCGGCGCATACCGCGGCGGCGGCGAAGATCCTGATGCGCGGCCTTGCCCGCGGCAACGGCGAGCGGGGTGGAACCCTGTCGGCACCACTGTCACTGCAGGACCGGACGCTGTCTCTGGGGCCGGTGCCGCTGTTGCGCCTGCCCGAAGTGCCGTGGCTGGAGCCCCATCCCCGCTGAAGGCGGCGTGCCGAGGGCTGATCGATCGCCGCTCGCCTGCTATCATTATCCGATGTGCCATGCGGGGCGGTGATTCGTGTTCAGGGTTCTGGCGCGACTGGTGCTGGTGGCGGCGTTGCTTGCCGGGCTTGCGGGTGCCGGGCGCGCCGGCAGCACCCGATCGGCTGAATCTCCGTCGCTCGCCGGCCAGTTCCTGGTCGCGAGCCCGCAGATGCCCGACCCCCGTTTTGCGAGAACGGTGATCTACATGGTCAGCCACGATGCCCAGGGCGCAATGGGCCTGGTGGTCAACCACGGCTGGGGCACCGGCTCGCTGCGCTCGCTGCTGCAGGGCTTCGGCGTCGATGCGAAGGCGGATGGCCCGGACGCGGCGGCCACCGTCCGCCTGTACGCCGGCGGCCCGGTGGAGCAGGGGCGCGGCTTCGTCCTGCACTCCACCGACTACGCCGGGGCCAGCACGCGGGTGATCGGCAGCGGTGTCGCGCTCTCCGCCGACCCGGACGTACTGCAGGCGATGGCCGACGGCGAGGGTCCGCGCCGGCACCTGATCCTGCTCGGCTACGCCGGCTGGGGGCCGGGTCAGCTGGAGAGCGAACTCGCGCGCGACGACTGGCTCACCGCACCGGCGGACGCGAACCGCGTCTTCTCCGAAGACTTCGAGCACCTCTGGGAAGACATCCTCCGGAGCGCCGGCACGCCGCTGTAGAGTCCGCGAAGTGCGGGCAAGAGAGGAGCGCCCGAACGATTGACACGCGACACGTTACGCGTTACAGATATCCATGATCCGAACATTTCGGCATCGGGGATTGCAGAGGCTGTACGAAACGGATGATCGCCGCGGCGTGCGACCGGATCAGGCAGACAAAATTGCCCGCATTTTGGCGCGCCTCGATGAATCCAACCACCCGGCCGCGATGGACCTGCCAGGGTATCGCCTGCATCCGCTCAAGGGCGACTTGAAGGGATATTGGGCCGTCAACGTTTCGGCCAACTTGCGCATCGTCTTCCGCTTCGAAGGCGGCGACGCGCACGACGTCGATCTGATCGACTATCACTAGGAGCGTGTCAAATGACGATGGCGAATCCCCCGCATCCTGGCTTGTCGGTAAAGCAGGACTGCCTGGAGCCGCTTGGATTGAGCGTCACCCGGGCAGCACAGGTACTGGGTGTCACACGACAGACGCTCAACGCGCTCGTACACGGCCGGCGCGGCATTTCGCCGGAGATGGCGATTCGTCTCGACAAGGCCTTCGGCGGCGGGGCCGATACTTGGCTGCGGCTGCAGGCCGCCTACGACCTCGCCCAGGCGCGTCAGAACGCCGACAGGATCGACGTCAAGAGATACGTACCCGCGGGAGCGTGAACGGACATGTCGGAAAGTGAAGATATCACCGCGAGGGCGCTCGATTCCTTGGGAGCCGGTCCTGCCGCTCACGAACTTTATAAAGACTTGCTGCAACCCGCAGCACGCGAGCTGGGAAAAAGCCTATTGCCGCTGGCCAAGGCCGTGTCTTTGGCTATGACGCCTTTGCGAGGTGCCGTTTGGGGACTTGAACAGATCGAAGATTGGCTAGTTGTCAAAATAACTTAAAAGTTGTTTCGTTCAAATCCGGAAAACATTCACCCTCCAAAGATGAGCATCGCCAGACCAATTCTTCTGAACATGCATTTCTGTAAAGATGAAGCTGAACTTAAGGAACTCTTCGCTAATTTACTCGCCTCATCCATGGATAAAGACGTCTCACAATTCGTTCATCCTTCATATTCGCAGATTATTTTGCAACTATCCCCAGACGAGATAAAGGTATTGAGCTGGATATTTATGAACAAGAGACAACACAAAAGTCCTGAATCGGACTCTCGGTCCGATGACGACTATACTATGGTGTACGAACATACTTCCTGGATTGAAAAGCGATTCCGCACGCTATGTGAAGACGCAGAACTGGATTGTCCAGACCGAAGTAATTGCTACCTTGAAAATCTGATAAGGCTGAGACTCCTGTCCAGAAATTCCCTTTACTCAACGGACCTCCGCGCGGATATTTTCCCGCTTCAGCGTGATCTTGATCACCCGCGCCTGTCGGTGGGAACAGTTTATCTGACCGATTTCGGCGAGCAGTTTATCAAAGTTTGCAACCCGGCTTAGGAGATCTAAGCCTGCTTCGCCTCGACGATGCCCCGCCGGATTTCGCGGGTGCGCGTGAAGTGGTCCTGCAGGACCTCGCCCTCGCCCCAGCGGATGGCACGCTGCAGGGCGGTCAGGTCCTCGGTGAAGCGGGCGAGCATCTCCAGGACGGCGTCGCGATTGTTCAGGAAGACGTCGCGCCACATCACCGGATCGGAGGCGGCGATGCGGGTGAAGTCGCGGAAGCCGCCGGCGGAAAACTTGATGACCTCCGAGCGGGCCTCGTCGGCGAGGTCGGTGGCGGTGCCGACGATGGTGTACGCGATCAGGTGCGGCAGGTGCGAGGTGATCGCCAGCACCCGGTCGTGATGCCGGGCGTCCATCCTCTCCACCATCATTCCCGCCTGCCGCCACAGCGCTTCCACCCGTGCGATCGCCGTCGGATCGGTGCCGGTCGGCGGCGTCAGGATGCAGTAGCGTCCCTGGAACAACTCGGCGAAGCCGGCCTCCGGACCCGAATTTTCGGTTCCGGCGATGGGGTGGCCGGGAACGAAGTGCACGCCTTCGGGCAGACGCGGGCCGATGTCGGTGATCGCGCACTCCTTGGCCGAGCCCACGTCGGTCACGATGGCACCCTCCCGCAGCCCCGGCGCCATGGCGCGCGCGACCTCGCCGTAGGTGCCCAGTGGGCTGCAGATCACCACCAGGTCGGCGCCGTCCACGCAGGCGCGCGGATCGGTTGTCGTGCTGTCGGCGATGCCGAGTGCGCGGGCGGTATCCAGGGTCGCGTGCGTACGCGCGCACACGGCGATGTGCGGAGCGATACCGTCGCGGCGGACGACGCGGGCGAGCGACGAGCCGATCAGGCCGATGCCGATCAGGGCGATGCGTTCGAACCGGACGGCGGGAGCTTCGGTCATCGGTGGCCCGGGACGATCGAAGTCATCTCCGGCGCTTCGGCGCGGACGAAATCGGCGAGTGCGGCAACGCAGGTGCGCATTTCGCCGTCCAATCCGATCGAGATCCGCAATCGGTCCGGCAGCCCGTAGGAGGCGACCCGTCGGACGATGACGCCGCGCGTCTTCATATAGGCATCGGCGGCGACGGCGTCGCGCCCCAGCTCGGAGGGGAACTGCACCAGCACGAAATTGCAGTGGCTGTCCGGCACGATGAGCCCGAGTTCGCGCAGCGCTGCCGTTGTCCAGTGTCGCCAGTACCGGTTGTGCGCTTGTGCCCGTGCCACGAATTCCCGGTCGCCGAGCGCCGCCGTTGCCGCCGCCTGTGACGGGCCGGCGACGTTGAACGGCATGCGCAGTCGGTTGAGCACGTCGGCCACCGCCTCGGGACAGTAGGCCCAGCCGACGCGGGCGCCGCCCAGGCCGTAGATCTTCGAGAACGTGCGCGTGACCACGACGGTGCCGAACTCGTCGACCAGCCCGAAGCCGCAATCGTAATCCCGGGCGTCGATGTACTCGGCGTAGGCGGCGTCGATCACCAGCAGCACGGATTCCGGCAGGCCTTCGCGCAGACGGCGCATTTCCGAAGCCGGCAGGTAGGTGCCGGTGGGGTTGTTGGGGTTCGCGAGGAAGACGATGCGGGTGGCGGGGGTCACCGCACCCAGGAGCGCATCCACGTCCGCGGTCATTTCCCGCTCTTCGACCGCCACCGGCAGGGCGCCGGCGGCGCGCGTCGCGATCGGATAAATCAGGAAGCCGTGCCGGGTATAGAGCGTTTCGTCGCCAGGGCCGCAATAGGCGCGGGCCAGCAGCCCCAGCAGTTCGTCGGAGCCGGCTCCGCAGACGATGCGTTCGGGTTCCAGTTCGAACCGTTCGCCGAGTGCCTCGCGGAGCAGCTTGCAGTGGCCGTCCGGGTACCGGTGCATGGCATCCAACGTTTCGCGCATTGCGCCGACGGCCCGCGGGCTGGGGCCGAGCGCGCTCTCGTTCGAGGCCAGCTTGATCACGCGGTTGACGCCGGGGATCGCCGATTCGCCACCGACGTAGGGGGCGATCTCCAGAACCCCGGGGCGGGGGACGAGCGGGCTCACGGCGCGGCCTCCTCACTCCGCCCCGGCCGCATGCCTGTCCCCGGGGAGGCCGGGCCCAGGCTCTCCGACGGCACCGGCAGGGCATAGCCGCCCAGCAGCAGCATTCGGTTGAGCGGCCGGCCGAGCGCCTGGCCGAGCCCGCGGGAGAACAGGTCCAGGCGGTGATCGTCGGCGGTCAGGAATCCTTCGACCTCGATCAGGTAGAGCCACGCCTGCGGCGTCTCCTCCTCATGCCAGGAATTGACAAAGGTGGCATTCAGCCCTGCCTCCTGCAGCGCCCTTGCAATCGGCGCCTGGCCCAGCCGTCGCTCACTCTCCGCCGCCAGCAACGACCGGTCTCGGCCCGTAGCAACGACGACCACCGGGCAGATGGCCAGTGCCTCCAGCGTCCCGCCTCGGGGAGTGCCCCGAGCGGCGAAGGGCAGGCGGGCGATCACCTTGGGCGCATCCGGCTGAGGGGTGACCAGGTGCCGCCACCAGGGATCGGTGTCGTCGTGGCGCGGCAGCGGCAAAACACCCACCACCGCGTCCTGGCGGTGAACCGCCTCGATCACCGAGCGGACCGAGCCGTGCCGGGTCATCGGCGTGCACGGTCCGAAGTGCTCGCGCGCCAGATCCCAGTAACCGGTCTCATCCGGCGGCAGGTAGACCGCAACCGAGAACGGCCCTTCGAACGACAGCGTGGCGCAGATCAGGATTCGCCAGATGGCGACCAGGTCGCGCTTCGGGAAAGCGCCCTGGTGCCGATCGAGTAGACGGTAGACGATATCCGCCTCACGGGACGGCTGGATCTTCACGCGCCAGTCGTGTTTGATCGCACGCACTTCACGCACGAGTTCCGTGCGACGGATCAGCAGATCCTGGATCGTGTCGTCAATGGTATCGATGTCGCTGCGGACTTCGTCCAGCGTTCTGTGGCTGCTCATCTCGGCTTCCGGAAGGCGCTGCCTCGTGGACGGTCGGGCTCGCTCTCGACGATCGAACTCTCATAATGGTAGGTTGAGGCGAAAGCAAAGAAAACGTTGACGGCCGCGCGTCCGACCCGTAGCTCACTGCGCCTCGAAAGGTTGTGCCACGATTTCGATGATCACCCCCGCCGGCCTTCGCCAACCCGGGTATGGACGGAAATTTTCACTGCCTGGACATCGTGCGATCCTCGGTCGGGAACAGCCGCTTCGGCTGGACTCGGGGGCCGAGTTGCGCGACTTCCCGGTTGCCTGGCAGACATACGGCCGGTTGGCCCGGGACCGCTCCAACGCGGTGCTGGTGTGCCACGCGCTCACCGGAGACCAGTTCGTCGACGAGCGCCATCCGATCACCGGCAAGCCCGGCTGGTGGAGCCAGTTGGTGGGGCCCGGACGGACGATCGACACCAACCGCTTCTTCGTCATCTGCATCAACGTGCTGGGCGGCTGCATGGGTTCCGCCGGACCGAGCGAGATCAACCCGGCGACAGGCGGACCCTGGGGATTGGCCTTTCCCATCGTAACGATCGCCGACATGGTGCGCGCCCAGGCGATGCTGCTCGATCATCTCGGCATCGAGCGTCTGTTCGCCGTCATCGGCGGCTCGATGGGCGGCATGCAGGTGCTCGAATGGGCGTCGCTGTATCCGGACCGGGTGTTCGCGGCGGTGCCGATCGCGACCGCCCCGCACCATTCGGCACAAAATATCGCCTTTCACGAGGTCGGCCGGCAGGCGGTCATGGCCGATCCTGACTGGCAGGAGGGCGAATACTGGCGTCATGGCAAGAAGCCGGTTGCGGGCCTCGCCGTCGCTCGGATGGCAGCACACATCACCTACCTGTCCGAATTGAAGCTGCATGAGAAGTTCGGCCGCAAGCTGCAGGATCGGGACAACATCAAGTACGGATTCGACGCCGAGTTCCAGGTGGAAAGCTACCTGCGCCACCAGGGGCAGTCGTTCGTGGAGCGCTTCGACGCCAATTCGTACCTGTTCATCACCCGGGCGATGGACTACTTCGACATGGCGGCGCGGCACGACGGGGTGCTCGCCAACGCGTTCCGGGACACCCCGGTCCGTTTCTGCGTCATCGCGTTCACCTCGGACTGGTTGTACCCCACGGTGGAAAGCCGGCGTATCGTGCACGCGCTGAATGCCGTGGCCGCCAACGTCAGCTTCGCGGAGATCGTTTCCAACGCCGGCCACGACGCCTTCCTGCTCGACGAGCCGGACTTTCGCCGTGTCCTCGGCGGTTTCCTCGCCGGCGCCGCCCAGCACCGCGGCCTGCCTCTGGTGGCCGCTGCCGAATGACGTCGCCTGCAACCGCCATCCGCGTCGATCTGCAGCTGATCGCCGACATGATCGAGCCGGCGTCCCGCGTGCTGGACGTCGGCTGCGGCGACGGGGCCTTGCTGGATTACCTGGTGCAGTTCAAACAGGTGACCGGCCGTGGCATCGAACTCAGCAGCGATGGCGTGAACGCTTGCGTCGCCGCCGGCCTGTCGGTGATCCAGGGGGACGCGGATACCGATCTCTTCGACTACCCGGACCGGGCATTCGACTACGTGGTGCTGAGCCAGACGCTGCAGGCGATGCGGGCGCCGCGGACGACGCTGGCGCAACTGCTGCGCATCGGCCGGCACGCCATCGTCTCCATGCCCAACTTCGCCCACTGGCGGCTGCGCTGGCGGCTGTTGACCGAGGGTCGCATGCCGCTGAGCGATGTCCTTCCGCACCCCTGGTACGACAGCCCCAACATCCACCTGTGCAGCATCCGGGATTTCGTTTCCCTGTGCGATGCGCTGGGCGCGCGCATCGAGCGCGGCCTGTTCCTCGACCAGAACGGCACGCCACGCCGGCTCGGCCACGGGCTGACGCTCGCCAACCTGCTGGGCGAGCAGGCGGTGTTCCTGCTGTGCCGGGATGACGGCGGCGTCGGCGGCAGCGACGAGGGCGGCACCGGCTGACCCGACGACCCGCCGGTCGCCGCATTCCGGCTCGCAACCGGGCGCGCGAAGCGGCATATTCTCAGGCATGCAAACGATGCCCCGACCTGCTCCACGACTGCTGCTACTGGCACTCCTGCTCGTGGCACTGACGCTGCCCGTGGCCGGGTGCGGCCGGAAGGGCCAGCCGGAGCCGCCGCCCGGCTCCGACTTCCCGCGCACCTATCCCAGCCGCTGAGCCGGACGGGGAGGCGGCAAACGTGGACCACTTCGACTATCGCCAGGGCCGGCTGTGCGCCGAGGATGTCGATCTGGAGGAGATCGCGGCTGTCGTCGGCACGCCTGCGTACGTCTACTCCACGGCGACCCTGGAGCGGCACTACCGGGTGCTCGCAGAAGCGCTGGCCCCCCTCTCGTCCACCATCTGCTTCGCCGTCAAGGCCAACCCCAATCTGGCGGTGATCGCAACGCTCGCGCAGCTGGGCGCGGGTGCGGACGTGGTCTCCGGCGGCGAACTGGCGACGGCGCTGGCGGCAGGCGTGCCGGCGAACCGGATCGTCTTTTCCGGTGTGGGTAAGTCGGCGGAGGAGATGCGTTCGGCCCTCGCGGCCGGCGTGTTGCAGATCAACGTCGAATCCGAGCCGGAATTGGACCTGCTCGACCGGGTGGCGCGGACGATGGGCGTGCGCGCACCGACGGCGCTGCGGGTCAACCCGGACGTGGATGCGCACACCCACGACAAGATTTCGACCGGCCGGCGGGAAGACAAGTTCGGCATCGAGTGGACGGCTGCACACCGAATCTACACCCGCGCCGCCACGCTCCCCGGCCTGGATGTGGCGGGCGTCGCCGTGCACATCGGCTCCCAGCTCACCGACGTGGCCCCGTTCCGCGAAGCCTTCCGCCGCCTGCGCGACCTGGTGGCGATGCTGCGCGCCGACGGACTTTCCATCCGTAGCCTCGACCTGGGCGGCGGGCTGGGAGTGCCTTACGGCAACGAGAACGGGAGTGTCCCCACGCCCGCCGACTACGCGGCAACGGTGGCGGAGACGGTGGGCGATCTGGGCTGCCGGCTGCTGTTCGAGCCCGGCCGGATGATCGTGGGCAACGCCGGCGTGCTGCTCACCCGGGTGCTGCGCATCAAGGAAGGCTCGACGCGGACCTTCGTCATCGTCGATGCCGGTATGAACGACCTGCTGCGCCCGGCGCTGTACGACGCCTGGCACGACATCGTGCCGGTGTGCGCACCGGATCCGGCGTCCGAGCGGCTGGAAGTGGACGTGGTGGGACCGATCTGCGAGACGAGCGATTCGTTCGGCAGCGGTCGCCGCCTGCCGCCGCTTGCGGAAGGCGATCTGCTCGCCATCCGCACCGCGGGCGCCTACGGCCGGTCGATGGGTTCGGCCTATAACGTCCGGCCGCTGACGCCGGAAGTGATGGTCACGGGTTCGCGCTTCGCCGTAGTGCACGAACGGGTGAGCGTGGACCAGATGCTGGCGCGCCAGCACCTGCCGCCCTGGCTGTCGAAGGGCGCCGCGCCGGTGATCGGGCCGTCCGGCCGAACAGGCCCGGGATGAGGCGGGAGGGGCGGTCCGGGACGGCTGCGGACGCGGCACCCGGGGGCCGCCGCCTGCGCCGCCTGCTGGCTCTCGCCGCGGCCTCGCTCTGGTGGGAACGTCTGTGGCCGCGGCTATGGCCGGCCGTATGCATTGCCGGCGGCTTCCTTGCGATCGCCCTGCTCGATGTGTTGCCGCTGGTCTCGGACTGGCTGCATGTATCCGTCCTCGTCCTGTTCGCGGTCGGGCTCGCCGCCGCATTGGCCTGGGCCGCACCGGCGCTGGGACCGGTCGACCGGGCCGCGGCGCGCACGCGCCTGGAACAGGACAGCGGCCTCGATCACCGGCCGCTGGCGGCGCTCGAGGACCGGCTCGCCGCCGGCACCAATGATGCGCTTGCGGGCGCCCTGTGGCAGCGGCACCGGGAGCGGATGGCGGCGGCCGCCCGGTCGCTGCGGGTGGCCTGGCCACGCACCGACATCGCCCGGCACGAACCGTGGGGGATCCGGGCGGGCGTGCTGCTGTTGCTGGCGGTGGGGTTGGCGGCCGGCTGGCGGGACCCGACCGCCCGTCTGCTGCGTGCGGTCGATCCGGGCCTGTACGACGGGGCCGCGGCCCGGCTGGTGGAGTTGTGGATCACCCCCCCGGCTTACACCGGGCGGTCGCCGGTGTTCCTGACCACCGCACACCCGCGCCCCCCTGCTCCTGCATCGCGATCCGGTGGCCCTGGCTCCGATGCGGCTGTTGGTGCGGCCGAACCGCTGGCGGTGCCGCGCGGAAGTGCGCTGCTCGTCCGCGCCGCCGGCATGGGCCGCGCGCCGACCCTGCTCCTGGAGGGGGCGCCGGTCGATGCGATCATCTTCGCCCCCCTTTCCGGAGAGGGAGAGGGGGGACGCGCCTTCCGTGCTGAGGCGGTGATCGAGGCGGGCGAGCGCATCGCCGTCCGCTCCGGTGGCGGCACCCTCGCCGAATGGCCGATCCGGGTGCTACCCGACCTTCCGCCCCAGGCCGAGTTCACGGAGCCGCCGCGGCCCGACGGCAACGGTCTGCTGGCGCTGACCTACACGGCGGCGGACGACTACGGCGTCGCCGAGATGGTGGTGCGGATCGAACCCGCGGCGGATCAGGGTGACCAGCCGGGTGGAACACAGGAGGCCGCCGCAGGCGCCGGCGGTGTGCTGCGGGTGCCGCTCGCCTTGACGCAACCGGGTGCCGCCGAGGTCGAAGGCCGGGATGTGCTCGATCTGGCTGACCGGCCGCTCGCAGGCCAGCCGGTCCGGCTGCGGTTGGAGGCGACCGACGGCGCCGGGCAGACGGGAACAGGCGACTGGGTGGACGTGGTCCTGCCGGAACGGGGCTTCACCCACCCGGTGGCACGCGCGATCGTCGAGCAGCGCCGGCTTCTTGCCACCCCACCGCGGGAGACGGATCTGCGAACCCGCACCGATGTGGCGAACGCGCTCGTCGACATGGGGATTCGGCCGGAGCGATTCGGCAACGACGTGGTGGTCTCGCTGGCGCTTGCCGTGGCGCGCAGTCGGCTGATGCTTGATTCGGGACCGGATGCGGTCCCGTCGGTCCGGGCGCTGCTGTGGGAGACGGCGTTGCGGATCGAGCAGGGCGAGGTGCCCTTCGCCGAACGCCGGCTGGAGGAGGCCCGCCAGCGGCTGATGGATGCCTTGCGCCGCGACGCGCCGCAGAGCGAGATCGACGCGCTGATGGACCAGGTGCAGCAGGCACTCGATGCCTACCTCGCGGCGGCAGCGGCGGAGTTGGCGCGCCGGGGCCAGCAGGCCGCGCCGCTGGATGCGTCTGCCCCGATGCTGCAGTCGGACGACCTGCGCGAGATGCTGGAAGCGGCCCGGCAGATCGCGCGCGCCGGCGGGCGGGACGCGGCGATGCAGATGCTCTCCGAACTGCAGCGGATGCTGGACGGCATTCGCACCGGCCTGCGCCAGGGACAGCCCAACGGCCGGGTGGCCGAGGCGCAGGCACTGATGAAGACGCTGCGGCAGTTGGCCGAACGCCAGCAGGGCCTGCTCGACGACAGCTTCCAGAAGCTGCGCGAGCAGCGTGCCCGCCACGAGCGTTCCCTTGAACGGCCACGGGAACGTGGGCAGGCACGCCAGCCCGCCCAACCCTTCGACCGGGCGCCGGGCCAGACGCCGGGTCAGGCGCCGACCGACAACGGATACGGCACCGGACAAGGCGGCAACAGCGGGGCAGGCGGTGCGGAGGCGCAGCAGGCGCTGCGGCGCGAGCTGGGCGACCTGATGCTGAAGATGGACGGGTTCCTGGGCGGGATTCCGGCACCGCTGGGCGAGGCCGACGGGGCGATGCGCAATGCCGTGGAAGCGCTGCAGCAAGGCCGGCTGAGCGATGCCGTGCCGGGCCAGACGCGGGCCTCCGACGCGCTCTCCCGGGCGCTGGACGCAGCGGGGCAGGCGATGGCGCAGCGGTTGGGCGGAATGATGGGAGTGTCCGGCCCCGGCGGTGAGGACGGGGCCGGGGCGGGGGATCCCTTCGGCCGCGCCGGCAATGGCCGGCGTGGCTTCGCCACCGGTGACGTGCCCATCCCCGACAGGGGCGCGATCCACCGGGCGCAGGAAATCCTGGGCGAGCTGCGTCGCCGGGCGGCCGAGCGCTCCCGGCCCGCTCCGGAGCTGGACTACATCGAGCGCCTGCTGCGGCGCTTCTGATCCGCGGGTGCGAACTCGAACATGGCGACGCCGCTGAGGGGCGGGCGGACGATGGCTGCGGCGCGGGGAACCCGGGACGCCGCTCGGCTTGCGGAGGGTTCGCGACTCCGTTTCATCGTCATCCGCCCCTCCTGGTCGGTATGGTCTGGATCAGCTCTTCGGCAGCACCTTGGCGGCGACGGCTTCCGAGAAGGTGATCTCGACCAGATCGCCAACCCTCAGGTTGCTCATCCGCTGCTGCATCTCCGGATCCTTCACCCTGACGGTGTGCAAGCGACCCTCGGCGTCGCGCAGCGTTACGGTATGGTTGGCCAGGTCGATGGCAGAGACCTCGCTGACGACGACCAGTTGCTGGCCCCAGGCGCGGCCGCCCGGTTGACCCGGTGCCGTGCTGCCCACGGCCGCCGCCGCTCCCAGCGGTTCCGATCCCGGCGGCAGGATACGGATCGACAGCGATTCGTAGACGCCGATCAGTACCGTATCACCCGGCTTCAACCGGGCGAGATCGACGTCCGCCGGCACCTGGACCGTGTGCGAACGGTTCCGCGCGTCGCGGAGAATGACGGTGCGATCGACAGGGTTGATCACCTGGATGACGGCCTCGCCCTCTGCATATTCTTCCGCAAGCAGACGGGGTTCCGTCGGCTCTGTACGGGCGGCCGGCGGCTGCGGGGCCTCTGTCTTGCTGTCGCCCGCGCAGGCGGACAGCCCCAGCAGCGCGACGCTGCCAATGACGATGCCGATGCGCCGAATTGAATCAGTATTCATCATGCGCTCCCAACTCCCTCAAGAGGCCGCTCGTCATGTGCTCGACGGATCGGCGGCCGCGACGCGGCTGGACATGCGCCCGCTGCCACCGCGGCAAGCGGGCGAGCCTCTTCGGCAATACCCGTTTGCAACTCGATAATCGACCTATTGTTGGTGGTGGGCACCGGATTTTCTCTTCGTCGCGGCCGGCGGGGTTTCCGGCACGGTGGATGGCGGCGTTCGCGACGTGGGCAGGTGCGGACCGCCTCCCGGTTCCGCAAGCAAGCGTCCGCTCCCGCCTTGCCTCCCTGACAGCTGGCGGCGAAGATCGCCACAGACAGCACGAGGGGCGATGTCGTCGACCGTGCCGCAGACGACGGGGGCGAGAACGCGCGATGCCGATCAAGCTGTACAAGTTCGGAGAGGCCTGGGGATTGGCCGATCCCAGCCCGTTCTGCCTGAAGCTCGAGAGCTTCCTGCGTGAGACCGCGCTACCATTCGAACCCGTCCCGTTCGACCGCAAGCAAAGCTTCAGCCGGGCGCCCAAGGGCAAGCTGCCGTTCATCGAGGAAGAAGACGGTACGGTGGTTGGCGATTCGACGCTGATCATCGAGCGCCTGTCGAGCCGGCACGGCTTCGACCTGGACGGCCCCCTGGACGAGCGGCAGCGGGCAGTGTCACTCGCGTTCCGGCGAATGCTCGACGAGCACCTGTACTGGACCGCGGTTCACTTCCGCTGGTTCGAGGAGCCTGGATGGTCGAAGGTCCGCGCGGCGTTCTTCTCCCACATTCCGTGGCCCGTCCGACCGGTCGTCGAGGCGATGCTGAGGCGCAGGATGGCAGGCGCGTTGCGCGCCCAGGGAACGGGGCGACATTCCCTCGACGACATATGCCGGCTGGCTGTCGAGGACATCCGGGCGCTGGCCGTGCTGCTCGGTGACGACGACTACTTTTTCGGGAGCGAGCGGCCGACGCTGCTGGATCTCTGGGCCCACGCGTATGTCGCCGAGATCGTCGTCCCGCCGATCGACTCGCCACTGAAAAACGCGGTTCTCGGCCTCGCCAACCTCAACCGCCACTGCGACCGCCTGCAAGCGCGCCTGTATCCGTCCGCCTGACCGGCGCCGGCCGTCCCGGCGGTCCGTTGCTGCAGGTAAACAGCCATTGCAAGTGTCGCAAACGAGGGCAAGATACGACGAAGCGGGCGGGAATGAGGGCTGCCTCACTCGCTAGGCCAAGGCGGTCATACCGAGAGCTGGCGCGGTCAGCGAACCGCGCTTATTCCGCGAACGCTCACCCCTCATTCCGGGTCCGACTGCCGGAGCACCCGGCTGGGACCGCCCCGGTCGTCGGTGCTGGCCGGTGTGCGGATCACGGGGGCCTCCGCCGGCGGCAACTCTGCGGGCGGCAGGGGCAGTGGTGGAACATCGACCGCCGGGATTCCCGCCGGCGGGACGTCTATCGGTGGGGGTTCGGCCGGCGACGCCGCGGGTGACGCTTGATGCGCTGGAGCCGCCCGTGGGGGAAACGGCTGGGTCGTCGGGCTTCGGGCCGCCGGCCGTGAGGACGGCTTCTTCGGAAGTGCGGCCGTTGGCGGCGCCGGCTTGTGCGATCGACGCACCGCCCGGCGCAGCTCGGCCAATAACGGCTTCGACACTCGGCCAGTGGCGGTCAGCCCCCGTTCGCGTTGGAAGCGCAGGACTTCCTCGCGGGTGCGCTGGCCGGCAATCCCGTCCAACGGTCCCACGTCGCGGCCCAATTCCCGCAGCAACTGCTGTGCTTCGCGCACTTGCGGAGAGGGGGTGGCCGGGCGCTCCGCCTCTGGCCGCGTCGCGCGCGAAGGGATGGGCGCCGGCAGAGACTGGGAGGGAGTACGCCCGCCTCGCCACGTCGTCGGCTCCTCGCTCCAGTCCCGCGAGCCCATCTCGCAACCGGCCGTGAGCAGCCCTGCGAGCACTCCGCCTGCGACCAGGGTCACGGCCAGCGCCGCCGCCGGGGTGCGGGCTGTCGGCCCCCGGCCAGCTTCCGGCCAGAGGGTCTGCCATTCACCGGGCTGTCGCAGTGGCATACTCCCTGCGGTGCTTCGTCGCGTAGACCGCCGTACCCGCGAAGATTTGCTTGCTCGCCTCGAACAGGACCACCCCCGCAAATGACGTGAACCAGCGCTGACCGATCTCTTCCCAGGCGCCGGCAGAGGACAGCAGCATGCGAGAGCGAATTGGCGGCACATACAGCGCTGTCGCTGACTGGTAAGGCGTGAACAGCGCGTCCCGCAGGCCGCGGGAGAGCTGGTGTTGGGAATACGGGCGACCATGGCCGAAGGGGGTCCGCTCGAAGCGCGCCCATAGCCCCCGCCGGTTCGGCACAACGACGATCAGCCGTCCACCGTCGGCCAGCACCCGCCAGATCTCGCGCATCATCGGGCGCGTCTGGTCGCCGCATTCCAGTGCGTGCACCAGCAGTGCCCGGTCGATCGATTGGTCGGCCAGCGGCAGCGCCGCCTCGTCGGCGAGCGCAGTTAGCCCGGGCGCGTCGACCGGCCAGTGCAGCACCCCCTGTGCCGCCGGCATGAGGGCCACCACCCGCTCCGCCTCGGCGCGGAAGACGCCGAGGAACGGTGCCGCGTAGCCGAGCCCGAGAATGCTCGAGCCACGCACGTCCGGCCACAGCATCCGGATCCGCCGGCCGATCATGCGCCGCGCCACCCGGCCCAGGCTCGAGGCGTAGAAATCCCTCAGGTCGACCGCATCCGTCCACATGGCGAAGCCAATCTACCGCAGGCGCGCGGGCCGGTGTTAGTCTGGTCTCGTCGCCTCGCCTCCACCCCGCCTTCCCGGAAGCAGGGTGGAGGCCAGAATGGATGCAATCTTCGGCTGAAGCGGGCCTCGGCGGCGGGATGGCGAGGAGGACAGGCGAATGTCGGCGCTGCAGATCGAGCTGATCCCGGTGCTACGAGACAACTACGTCTACCTGATCTTCGATCCCGCGACGCGGGCGTGCGCGGCGGTCGACCCCTCGGTGGCCCCACCGGTGCTGACTGCACTCGCACGGTTGGACTGGCGGCTGACGCATATCCTCAACACTCACCATCACCACGACCATGTGGGCGGCAACGTGGAGCTCAAGGCGGCCACCGGCTGTACGATCGTCGGCCACGGGCGGGATGCCCACCGGATCCCAGGCATGGACGTTGCGGTGGAGGACGGCGGCCGCATCGCGATAGGATCGATCCAGGCCCACGTCATCGACGTCTCCGGCCACACGCTGGGCCACATCGCCTACTGGTTTGCGGACCACGCGGCGGTTTTCTGCGGAGACACCCTGTTTTCGCTGGGATGCGGCCGACTGTTCGAAGGCACGCCAGCAATGATGTGGGCGAGCCTCTGCCGGCTGCGCGCGCTGCCCGACGAGACGCGCGTCTATTGTGGCCACGAATACACCGAGAGCAATGCCCGCTTCGCCCTCACCCTTGATCCTGGCAACTCGGCTCTGCAGGCCCGCGCCGAAGAGGTTCGGGCGCTGCGGGCTCGCGGCTTGCCGACCGTTCCGTCATCGATCGGCGTCGAGCGGGCGGCCAACCCCTTCCTGCGGGCGCACACGCCGGAGTTGCAGCGGGCTGTCGGTGCCGGCGAAGGCGATACCATTGCCACCTTCGCGGAAATCCGGAGGCGAAAGGATTCCTTCTGAGGCGCCTTCTCCTGCGCTCGGGACATTCGCGTTCCGAGTTGACTCGATGCGGCTTCCCCGACTTGGGGTCGTCTCGGATATCGTTCCAGGTTCCGGACCCCTAATCCCCATTATGAGTTTGTGGCCTGGCGGCAATATGGTGGTTGCACATGCTCGCCCAGTCTGCCGTGAGGCCGGCCACGCCTGATAGTCGGCCGGGCATCAGGGGTATTTCGGAGGAAAAAGCCCGAATTTTCATTCGGGCTTTGCCTCGCGAGCAGCGATCGACCGCCACTGAAGTCAGCGGTTTCGGCGGAAGCCCGAAGGGCCGACACGCCGGCTCATCAGGTTGGTATCGAAGTAGGTGCCGTCCGCGGCGTCTACGCGGCCGTCATAGTTGAAATCGAAATCGGAGCGGTATCCCGCGTCGGTAAACACCATCCCACCCTGAATCGCCGCCTGAAGCACGCTGCGGTCGGCGCCATCAACCATCAGGTCATTGTCGTAGTCCCCGTCGCACCGATCGCCAAAGCGGTCGTTGTCGGCGTCGAATTGGCTGGCGTTCGAAACGGTGGTGCAGTTGTCGGCCGTTTGGTGCACCCCGTCAGCGTCGGTGTCGAGCACTGGCGAGCAGACGTCGGCCCGTTCGATCCAGCTGTTGATCAGGAGATGGGCGTCATCCGTCAGGTTGGTGCCCAGCGGCGGCATCTGGCCACCACCGCGCAGCTGCATGCGCGTCGGAATGATCGAGGTGGAGGGGCTCTGCGGGTCGAGCAGTCGGGCACCCGGAATACCCAGGTCGCCGACATTCGGTGCTACATCGCAGATGTTCATATCCGTTACCGGAGTTGCGAACCGCAGGTCCATGGTCGCTCGAATATCGACTCCCGGCCGGTGGCAGTACGAACAATTCGCATGCAGATAGCTCCGCGCGCGTCGGGTGTTCGAGATGTTGGTGTTCCAGTACCGCGCCAGCGACGGCAGGTCGGGCAATGCCCCCGGAAGCGGGCCGTCGAACACACCGATGTGATCCCAGGTGGCGAGCTGGTGCCCCCTTCGACCGGTGTTCGGGTAGGTGATCACGGTGTTGAGCTGGGATATCTCGGGCCCGATCGACACACCGGCGGCTTGGGTATGGCAGATCATACACTCGGAGCGGCTGGGAAAGTGCCAGTTGATAAACTGGCCGGGCGATGTCTCGATTTGAGCGTCATAGCCGTCCTTGCCCACCAGTGTCGCGTCGTTGCCCTCCCACCGGTAGGTGCTGCCGGACCACTGGCCGTTGTTGTGCAGCTTGAGCAGCCGGGTTTCGAACGGAAGGCCGCCGAACAGAAAGGTCTTCATCATCACCGTTCCAATGGGAAAGGTGAAATCGCCGTCGGGGTTGATCGTCACGTTCCGGCCATTCGGCAATGCCAGCCAGCGACGCTTGCTCGCTCCGTCCGACCAGAGCGCGCTCTCGACCGTGTAGGGGATGGTGCCAACCGCGGCGATGCGTGGATTGCTCGGCCGCACACAGCCGGTTTGCGACAGCAAAAGGGGCAAGTCCGCGGTCCCCGTGGATTGCGGTACCGCTTTCAGCTTGAACACCTTGCCTTCGACGTCGATGCCGTACAGTTCACCCCGGGCATCGGTGAAGAACGTGTTGACATTGGGGGTGGCGTCCAGGACGACCTCGGCGATGTATTCGTCACCCTGCTTGGTCAGCGTGAACAGCTGGTTCAGGCCGTAAACCCGGAACAGGTATTTTCCACTCAATGCCGGAATATCGGTCCCCCGGTAGACCCCGACGTTGATCATCGCGATCGACTGGCCGTTATGGTTGACCTCGAAAACCGGTGGAATGGTGTTGGGCTGGGGGCATTTCAACCCCAAATCCCTGGCGCGACAGGTCGTTCCCTCGTAGTAGTGCCAGCCGTAGTTTTTGCCGGCCTCGATGAGGTTCACCTCTTCCCACTGGAAATCGCCGACGTCGCCGAGCCACAGTTCGCCGGTGACGCTGTCGAACGAGAACCGCCAGGGATTGCGCAGACCGTAGGCGTAGATTTCCTGCCGCACGCCCGCTTCGCCGACAAAGGGATTGTCCGCCGGGATGACATACGGGATCTGCGGCGTGCTGTTGTCGACGTTGATCCGCAGCAGCTTGCCGCGGAGGTCGTCCAGGCGTTGTGACGGCACCTCTGGAAAGAAGTTGATACCATTCAGTGTGCCGTCGCCGCTGCCGATGTAGAGTTGTTTGTCAGGGCCGAAGACCAGATGTCCGAAGTGATGCAGCCAACTGGGGCCTTGCTGCTGACGGATTACGATCAATTCCGAGTTCCGGTCGAACGTAATGCCGTCCGGGTTGAGCGTATAGCGCGCGACGTACGACGTGGTGTTCGCCTCACCCGATTTCCGCCCATTGAATATCAGGAAAACCCAGCGCCTGTTTGGATTGGTTCCGAAGTCCGGATGAAAAGCGAAGCTGGATATGCCGAAGTGTTCAGAGCCACCTTCACTGTACGAATTATTATGGTTATTGATGCCGACGTTCTCGGTAATGTCCAGAACTTTCCGGATCGAGAGCATCTTGCCTGCTTCATCAACCGTGAAGGTCCACATGAAGCCATTTCGCGTCACATAGTAATAGCGGTGCGAATCATTGGGAGACAATCGCATGTCGAACGGACGTCTGCCCCCCAGGTCTTCGAAAGCCGGAACGAACTGCACGTTCGACGTGGACGGCGGCGGATCACCGGCGATACACGCTGCGTTGACTGGCCGCGCGTCCATTCCCGAGAGCAGACTCGCGGCACGGCTGTCGACGGTCATGGCCAGTATGCTGGCTAGAGCGATCGCGAGCGTGCGCATGCTTCTCACGCCCCCACGCACCCGAAGCATTAAAGTCATCAGCTTATGTCCCCGCTATCCAAGAACCATGTTCTTTCGAGGTCACCGTTTTTGGCGGCGCCTGGACAAGTGGCACGCTTCTCCCCAGACGATCGGACACCTTACCGTCCGCTCGTCATAGCAATGTTTGAACAGAGGATTTTCTTGTTCGCATCCGGCGCAAATACTGTCCGCCGAAACAGGATCGGGAACGTCGTTCCACACAAAACCCCAAGTTCACCGCCAGAGGATCCCCGCCGGAGCTAAGAGGTATATTGCTGTTCCATTAGAGATTTGTCAACCTGCTCCGCTCCACAACCGACTGCGCGGTAGAAAAGGGACTGAATACAATCATTCAGCAAGAGAAAGAGGCAAGCAGGTGAGCGTTCCGGTTGTGCATCAACCCCCGGCGGCATACTCAGGCCAGCAATCTTGGATCATTCAGAGGTGCATCGGCCCCAAAAATTTCGGACGACCGCGCACTTCGGTTCAATGAAGTCTGCTTCTCGTTCCCATCTCGGCTGAAGCCGACGCCGGCCGATCGCGGGCGAGGTCAGCGACCGGCCGCCGTCTCTGCCTCGATGGCGGTGGTCTGTCCGGCCAGCACGTTGCCGCAGTAGACAAATGCCTCCCGGCCAAAGTCGTAGATCCAGGTGTCCGCATTGCCCCGGCAGTACGCGGTGAGTTCGTCTGGCCGGCGGATGCTGTCGAAATCGCGCCCCATCAGACGCTGCACACCGCCCAGAACGGCACCGAAGACGCCGCGCTCCTGCTTCGGTTTCTCCGTCTTCGGGGGCGGCGCGGGGGACATGGCCTCCAGTTCCTGCTGGCGGAGATGCGCCCGCATGCGGCGTTCCGTCTCAAGATGTGCCAGCAACTGTGCATCGATCCTCCCCGTCACCGGGTTGCGCGTGTCCCGCTGGAAGATCCGCACGGCCGTATCCGTCCGCCGGCCAGTTCGGCCGTCTGCCGGTCCTGGATCGTAGCCGAGTGCCGCCAGCTGGCGCTGCGCCTCCATCACCTGTGACCGCGGCGCCCGAGGCGGAGCTGGCGCAACGGCCGCTGGGCGGGCGCTGCCGCCCGGCCGCGTTCCAGACGGTGGAGGCGTAGCGTTCCCTGCATTAGCAGGAGTGGGCTGAGCAGGCGGTAGCGGAGGAACCTGTCCGGGCCAGGGCTCTGCATCGCCCACCTCCGGATGCCGGGCCGCTATGGAATCCACCGCATGAATACTCACTCCGGCGACGTCGGGTTCGGCCGTCGTGCCTCGTGGCGGCTCCGATAAGGGCGCGCCGGCGGCGGTGGGAAATCGACCGGCATCGATGGCAGACGGGCGGCCAGCCAGCAACGCGTCGCGTTCGGCGCCATACCAAGTGGGCGGCGGCGGGTAGCGATCGACGGTTCCGAGCGAACGGCTGCCGCCGAACAGCATGTCCGCAACCAGTACGACCAACAGCATGAGCAGCGCGGCGGCGACGGCAAAGCGCCACATCAACCAGCGTCCGAGGGTAAAGCTGCCTTAAGGTTCGCGCACCCGCACTAATTGTCAACCATTCATGCGCGGATGGCGGCGGCGATCGGTCGCCATTCCAAGCCTATGCGATTGCAAGACGCCGGGGTGTTTCCAAAAGGGCGATCATGACCCCGAGCCGGCGTCCACGAAGTCGGATACCTTTCGTTCCAAAGGAGTGACCTTCCACGCGGGAATGCGGAACGCCAGGTTCTTGGCGGTAGCCGGTAGCGCCGCGGGTGCCGTGCCGTCCACGAAACGCAGCCAGAATTCTCCGCTGCGCTCGACGATCTCGACCTTGAGCTTCGTGCCATCGGTGCGCGTGGCTCCAACCCGCAGCGTCCCCTTGGCCGGAAACTCGATGCCGTCCAGCGGCGCCAGGTCCTCCAGCGGCACTTCGTTCAGAGTTGCCGCCAGAGCGTCGATGGCGTCCGGCCGGTTCAGCTTGGCGCCTTTCGGCAGTTCGACAAGGCGAAAGCCGCTGGCATCGCCCGACTCCCGGACGACGGTGAGCGTGGCCCCGTCCCGCTGGACGATGCGCATCTCCCGAATCTCGGCCGTCGGCAGCTGGATCAGACGGCGTTCCACCCACTCCTGCGCCTCGGGAGTTGGTGCGAGCGTGCCGCGCGCGAGCCATGCCTGGGGTTCGCCCGGAATGCGCACGTAGGTCGCCCCTTCGGCGCCGACGCCGGTGCCGGCGTTCCCGACGAGGAGCCGTGCCACAGGTGTCCCGGTGGCCGTCTGCAGCGTGACTTCCTTCGATTTCGCGTCCGGCGCGCCCACGTCCTCGACGCCGAGGCGGGGATAGAGATCGGGGCGCGTCGTCTTCGCTTCCGCCTTCTCGAGCTGCACCAGGGAACTGACCAACTCGCGCACCTTCTCCGGCTGTACCGGGAAATCCCCCCGTTCGGCGATGCCCCAGCCGCCGCCCTCGAGCCGGCGAATGGTCAACGTGTGCTGGGCGTCGCGTACCACGACGCTGCTCACCTCGCCGAGACGGCTCACCAGCCCGGGGAATACGGGCCCGCCGGTCTCGACCACTGTCTGCGGCGCCTCCTGCTGCAGGACGGCGCCGATGGCCGCAGCCGTCACGCCGATGGTCACCGCGCTCAGGATCAGGAAGGATCGCGCCCGCATCGTTTCTCGCCCCGTCTGCCGCCGCCGTCAGCTCGCCCGCTCGTCAGCCCTGGCCGCCCTGCCGCTTCGCCCGTCCCCGGCGGATGCGCCGGAACAGGGCGACCGTGCCGCCCACGCCGCCCAGGATCAGCGGCACGGCGGCGATGTTGGCGAAGGTGACCTTTTCTTCCAGGCTCTCGATGTCGCGCCGCAACGCGTGCTGAACGTCGCGCAGCTCCTTGCGCACCTTCAGCATCTCGCCACGGAACCGCTCGATGGTGGCCTTGTCGTCTGCATTCAGCATCACCTCGCCGCCGGCGCTCTCACTCCGCTGCTGGATGCCGGCCAGCTTCTGCTGCAGGTCCTTCAGCTGCTCCTGCAACTGCTGCTCCTTCGCCCGGTACTGGGACTCGGCGTCGCGGCGCAGCTCCTCCACCAGCGTGAACGGCCGGTAGGAGGTCCCCCGTCCGCGCAGGCCGATCAGCGCCTGGGCATCGGACAGGTTTTCGAGGGCATTGATGACGAAGTCACCGTTGCTCGCCGTCGGAACCTCCACGCGCTGGCCGAAGAAGTCGGAGGTCTGCACCCAGAAGCGGTCGTAGAGCATGTCCGCGTCGGCGACGAGGATCACCTGAATCGGCTTGCGTTCGTCGGACGGGGGCTGGGCATCGCCCGGAGCCGCGTCGGAAAACGCCCGCGGTGCCGAGCCGGTGATCCGGGCCGCCAGCGTCAGCGGCTTGCCGCCCGGCTGATAGCTGCGCAGCAGGCCGAAGATGTCCGGCATCATCCGGACCTTGTCGGCGTCGATCTGCATGCCGCGCGGACCCGTCGACGCCAGCGGCGTCACCTTCATCTCAGTGCCCTCGACCGGCTGCAGCACGCCGCTGGTGCCCAGGTTCAGGCGCTCGACGTTCGCCATCACCGGATCGGCCGTGTCCAGGTTCGCCCGCCCGAGCGTCAGCCACGCGACATAGTCGCCGACGGCGCCACCCCGCTCGCCGGTCGACACCCGCCGGGCCGCATCGATGTCGCCTGCCACCTTGCCTTCGATCAACTCCACGCCCCAGGTCCGCAGCAGTCTGGCCACGTCCTCGGGGGAAGCGGCCTCACCGGGCGGCGGAGCGCCTTGCGTCGACTCCAGGACCGGATCGACGAACACCAGAGCCGTGCCGCCACCGTGGACGAAGCGATCGACCGCCCGCAGCGCGTCCGCACCGATACTCTTCAGGTCCACGACCATCAGGGTCTTCACCTTTTCGCCGATCGACGGCGAAAGGGAATCCAGGTCTTCGACGGTGAAAAACTCGCGCAGCTGCTCGAAGATGACCGGTGGCTGTCCGCCGTGCGGGCCCATCGCTTGCGGGTCGGGCAGTGCCGACAGCACGCCCAACACCGGCCGGTCCGGATTGGCTAGCCCGTGGATCAGCTTCGTCAGGTCGTATTCCAGAAACGGCTCGCGCTCCAGGTTGAAGAACGGGATCACCGCGTTGCCGTCGGTCGTATTGCTGCCGGCGAGTCCGAAGTAACCCTGCTCTCCCGCCTGGTTCAGCGGCACCCCCTGCAGACCGTCGGCGACCGCCCGATCTTCGGCGTCGGAGAAAGGCTCCGGTTGCAGCAGCTCCAATTGCAGGTTGCCGTTGGACAGCGTGACGTAGCGCTCGAGCAGCTCGCGGACGCGGGTGTAGTAGGCGCCGAACCGAGGCGCGACCTCACCCAGTTGCCGCGAGAAATAGAGACGGATCTGCACCGGGTCCTTGATCGACCCCATCACCGACCGGGTTCCCTCGGAGAGCGTGTACAGATTGCCCTCGGTCAGGTCCATCTGGGCGCCGCGGAACGCCGTGTTCGCCAGCACATTGACGGCGACGAACAGCACCGCCGCCAGGCACAGCCCGGCGACTGCCAGCCGGGCCCCTTCGAACTTGCGCAGCCAGTTCATCGTGCGCTCCGATCCCTCAAGCTGCCCGTTCGGTGTCGAGCACGACTACGGTTGCGAACAACCAGAACGCGATCATCGAGACGAAGAAGACCAGCGTCCGCCCGTCGATCACGCCTTTCTGAACGGCGCTGAAATTGGACAGGAAACTCATTCCCGCCACCGTCTCCGAGACCGCTGGCGGGAAGATCGCCTGCACCGCGTCCTGCACCAGCTGCAGGCCGGCCATGCAGAACAGGAAACAAACGGCAGCGGCGAGGATGAAGGCGACCACCTGGTTACGGGTCAGCGCCGACATGCACGAGCCGATGGCGAGGAACGCGCCCGCCATCAGCAGGCTGCCCAGGTATCCTGCCAGGATCACCCCGTTGTCCGGCTCGCCCAGCAGGTTGACGGTGATCCACATCGGAAAGGTGAGCGCCAGCGCCACCGCCACGAACACCCAGGCGGCTAGGAACTTGCCGATGACCGCGGCGCCGGTGGACAGCGGCATCGTCATCAGCAGTTCGACGGTGCCGCTCTTGCGCTCCTCCGCCCACAGTCGCATGGCGACCGCCGGGATCAGGAACAGGTAGAGCCAGGGGTGGAAGGAGAAGAACGTCTCCAGGCTCGCCTGCCGCCGGTCGAAGAAGCCGCCGACGTAGAACGTCAGCGCCGCCGAGGTGGCGAGGAAGATGACGATGAACACGTAGGCCACCGGCGTTGCGAAGTAGCCGGCGAGTTCGCGCTTCGCGACAGCGCGCACTTCACGCAACATGCTGGGCCTCCGCCTTGCTGGTCAGCATCCGGAAGACGTCGTCCAGACGGCCGCGTTCCAGGCGCAGCCCCTCGACGGTGACGCCCGCTGCCTTCAGCCGGTGGGCGACCTCGGCCAGAGGAGCCGCCTCGCCGTTCACGCCCGTGAGACGGAACGTGATGACGCTCCCGCTGCCGTTCTCGATGAGGCTCAGCGAATTCGATTGCGCCAGCCCGGCGAGAGCGGTGCGCGCCGCCGCGGCCTCCGTGGCCGGCACGCTGGCGACGGCCGAATTGTGGTCGGGAAGACGGGCGAGCAGCTGCTCTGCGGTTCCGTCGGCGACCACCTGGCCCTCGGCGATGATCACCGCGCGGGTGCACACCGCCTCCACCTCCTCCAGGATGTGGGTGGAGACGACGATCGCCTTGTGCTGCGCCATGCCGCGGATCAATTCGCGGACGTGATGCTTCTGGTTCGGATCGAGGCCGTCGGTCGGCTCGTCGAGGATCAGCACCGGCGGATCGTGCAGCAGGGCCTGAGCGAGGCCGACCCGCCGCTTGAAGCCTTTCGACAGCGTCTCGATCGGCCGCTCGATCACGTCGTACAGCGAGACCATGTCGATGACCCGGTCCACCCGTTCCTGTTTCGAGGATCCAGCGAACCCGCGCAGTTCGGCCACGAAGCCGAGGAAGCCGCGGCAGGTCATGTCGCCGTACAGTGGCGCGCCCTCGGGCAGATAGCCGATTTGCCGCTTCGCCTCGATCGGCTGGTGCGCCAAGTCGAAGCCGCAGACCTCGGCGCGGCCGGCGGTCGGCTCCAGATAGCCGGCAATCATCCGCATGGTCGTCGTCTTGCCGGCGCCGTTCGGGCCGAGGAATCCGAGTACCTCGCCTTCGCCGACGGCGAGCGATACGCCGTCCACCGCGGTCACCGGTCCGAATGTCTTGCTGAGGCGGTCGAGAACGATCATCGCTGGTCTTTCCGACTGTGCCGCTGGCTTTCCCCCATCGCTGCGCCTGCCTTCGGGTCAGCGCCGCGCGGCGCGCACGTTACCCAAATTTTTCCAGAAGGCAAGGATTCGACGCAGGTGCGGGCGCACGGCCGAGTTCACGCTCGCGAGAGGCTCATCAAAATCCAGTTTCCAATCGTTCGCCTTGCTGCCGCATCGCTCCATCCCTCTTCGTCCTCGGGTTACTCGCCGGCGTACTCTGCCTGTTCACCCGGAGAAGGGCATGGCTGGCCTGCCGGCGGGCGGCTGGATGTGGACGTGCCGCGGCGGCGGAAACAACCGTTCGACGCAGCGACCGCGTCTGATAAAGTCCGCCGTCCTTCTTGCACTGCAGCAAAGCCGCGACCATGGATTACGCGACCGCCACTCCGGGGATCAGTGCCGTTGCGCCTCGCCGTTCGTACACGCTCGTAACCGAAGTCGTGTGGGCCGCCGCGGCGCTCGCGATCATCGCCGTCATCGGTGGCCTGAAGCTGTTCCTGCCGTTCGACGGCGATCAGGCCCTGTTCTTCTACATGGCGAGGGAAATCGATCGGGGACAGACGCTCTACGTGGACGTCTGGGATCTGAAGCAACCCGGCATCTTCTGGTTCTACTGGCTGGGCGGCAAGCTGTTCGGCTTCAGCATGTTCGGCATCAAGCTGTTCGAGTTGGCCTGGCTGCTGGCGTTCGCGGCGACGCTCATTCTCTGCCTGCGCCGCTATCTGGCGCACGCCTGGCTGGGCGGCGTGGCGGCGGTGGCGGCGATCGGCAGCTACTACACGTTCTCCGGCGCGCAGGAACTCACTCAGCTGGAAATGCTGGTGTCGTTCCCGATGTTCCTGTCGCTGTGGCTGCTGGTGCGCGAGCCGGAAGCATCGGCGGCGGCATTCGTCTGCCGGCTGCTGTCGGGCGCGCTCGCGGGCGTGTGCGTCGTCTTCAAGCTGCCATACGCGCCGATCTTCATCCTGCTGGTGGTGCTCGCGATCGTCGACACCGCGCCGTCCCGCAGGCTGGGCGCGCTGCTGCGGCACGGGGTCGCCGTCCTGGTGCCGTACACGCTCGGCGTCACCGCGATCCTGGGCGCCACGTGCTTCGTTCTGTGGCGCCAGGGAGCGCTCGACGAGCTGCTGTGGATCAGCTTCGTCTTCCCGTTCGTGTCGTTGGGATATGCGCCGTCCGAGGCACCGGTCGGCCGGCTGGTCCGGAACCTCAAGTGGTACGGGGTCACGCTCGCGCCGTGGCTGGCGTTCGCCTGCGTGCCGCTGCTGCGCCTCGTCCGCCGCGACGAGCCGCCGTTGACCCGGCAGATGATCGGCTGGATCGCCGTCGCCGTGCTGCTGATCGCACTCCAGCTTCACTCCTTCTGGCGCTACCACTTCTTCCTGCTGTTCGTGCCGGGCGCGGTGCTGGCGGCGCGGGGGATCGACCTGATCCTCTGCCGTCTGGAGGCGATGCGGCCGGCGGCGGGTGCGGCGAGCCGGCCGCTGAGCGCCCTGCTGCTCGGCGTTCTCCTCGTGCTGCCGGCGCTGGGCTCGATCGTCTACAACTTCGATCGGCAGGTGCAGAACTTCTATCAGGCGCTCTACAGCGCCCAGCGGGTCGGCCTCGACGTCTACCGCCAGGAAATGGGCAAGGACTACGGTTGGGCCGCCCGATGGTTCGATCCGACCCGGTTCCCGGCGGGCCGGGAGCCGATCTATGTCCTGGGCAATCCGCTGGTGTACCTGCTGACGGGCCGGCCGCAGGCGCTGCCGATCCACGGCTGGTCCTGGGAAATGCTGCCGCCCGAGTACTGGCGGGATCTTCCGGCACAGCTGGCGGAAGCCCAGCCGGCGTACGTGCTGCTCGGCCGCTTCTACCGTCGCCTGTTCCCGGAGCGCGAGCCCTACGGCCCGCAGATCATTCAATTCCTGAACGACACCTATGACGTGGTCTGGGACGACCCGGCCGTGGGCGTGCTCTATCGCCGCAGGACACCGCCCGCGGATACGCTGCCGGTCGCGGATGCCCCGCCGGTGCCCGATTTTCGGGCGGCGCCGGTGCAGGGTCGGCCGGTGCCGAACGGCCCGCGCGAACTGCAACCGTGGAGCCTGCGGGATTGAGGCGCGCACCGCCCCCAGGCGTGCGCCTCAGCCCAGCGTCGGCATGGCGAAGCCGGGTGCCGGGCCGCCGCCGGCTCCTCCCGATGGCCAGCGGGACGTGACCGTCTTCAGCCGGGTGTAGAACCGGACGCCCTCGGCGCCGTGGATCGCGTGGTCGCCGAACAGCGACTGCTTCCAGCCGCCGAAGCTGTGGAAGGCGAGCGGTACCGGGATCGCGACGTTGATCCCCACCATACCGGCCTGCACACCCTGGACGAACGTCCTCGCCGCCTCGCCCGAGCGGGTGAAGACGGCAGCACCGTTGCCGAAGCGATGGCCGTTGACCAGCTCGAGTGCGGCGGCCGGATCGGTGCTGCGGACCACGCACAGGACCGGGCCGAAGATCTCTTCCTGATAGATGCGCATGCGGGGTTCGACCCGGTCGAACAGCGAGCCGCCGAGGAAGAAGCCGTTCTCGCAACCCTGCAGCCGCAGGCCCCGGCCGTCCACCACCAGCTCCGCACCTTCCTGTTCGCCCAGCGCCAGGTAGCTTTCCACCTTCGCCCGGTGGGCGGCACTGATCAGCGGGCCCATCTCCGCGTCGGGGTCGGTGCCGGGACCGATGCGCAGGGCGCGCACCCGCGCCGCCAGCCGTTCCACCAGCGGCTCCGCCACCTCGCCCACCGCGACCGCAACCGAGATCGCCATGCAGCGCTCGCCGGCCGAGCCGTAGGCGGCGCCCATCAACGCGTCCACCGTCTGCTCCAGGTCGGCGTCGGGCAGCACCACCATGTGGTTCTTGGCCCCGGCCAGCGCCTGCACCCGTTTGCCGTGCGCGGTGCCGGTGGCGTAGACGTGGCGGGCCACGGGGGTCGAGCCGACAAAGCTGATCGCGGCGATGCCCGGATGCGCCAGCAGCGCATCCACGCAGACGTGGTCGCCGTGGACGACGTTCAACACCCCGTCCGGCAGGCCCGCCTCGTGCAGCAGCTCCGCCAGCAGCAGCGAGCACGATGGCACCTTCTCCGAGGGCTTGAGGATGAAGGCGTTGCCGCAGGCGATCGCGACCGGAAACATCCACATCGGCACCATCGCCGGGAAGTTGAACGGCGTGATGCCGGCGCAGACGCCCAGCGGCTGGCGCTGCGAGAAGCAGTCGATGCCGTCGCCGACACCGGCGGAGAACTCTCCCTTCAGCAGGTGCGGAATGCCGCAGGCGAACTCGACCACCTCGATCCCCCGCTGCAACGAGCCGCGCGCATCCGCGCGCACCTTGCCGTGCTCGCCGGAGATGCGGTCGACCAGCGCATCGGCGTTCCGCTCCAGCAGCTCCTTGTAGCGGAACAGCACGCGCGCCCGGGTCAGTGGCGGCGTCGCGGCCCAGCCGGGAAACGCCGCCCGAGCGGCGCACACCGCCCGGTCGACCTCGGCGCCGTCGGCCAGCGGCACGCGGGCGCGCATCGCACCCGTCGCCGGATCGAACACCGGCGCGAAGCGGCCGCTGCGGCCGGCTTCCGGGCGGCCGGCGATGAGATGGTGCAGATCGTCGGGCATGGCTGCTCCTTGCGGCGCGCGGGGGGAGGGCGGGACCGTGCTTTTTTGCGGTGCGGGCTGGGTGCCGTCAAGGCCGCCGGCACCACCGTTTCAGCCGATTGCCGATGCGGCCTCGCGGCTTGCGCCCTGCGCCGCGGCGTGCTGTGCTGGCGGCAACGCAACGCCGCCTCCTCGGCCGGCGGCACCAACCGAACGGAGAGCGGGATGCGGGAAGTCTTCTGGAAGTGCAAATTTCCGGCGCCGATCGAGCGTACGCGGGTGGCCGCGGAATGGCGGGACCGGGGCTACTCCTGCGCCCTGTTCGTCGACCCTCCGGGACGGGCCTGGACGGACTTCGTCCACAACTCGAACGAGCTGGTGATGGTGGCCGAGGGGCGGCTGGAGGTGACGATCGAGGGCACGCGGGTCGTGGCCGAACCGGGCGACGAGGTTTTCATCCCGCGCGGTGCCCTGCACTCGGTGCGCAATATCCACTCGGATACCACCCGCTGGCTGTACGGCTACGACTGAGCGCCGGTGGCGGGCGGCGGGTGGCGAGCGGCGGGCGGCCGGTGCCGGCGTGCCTACGCCGGCACCGTGTTCTGCAGGGGGATCAGGAGCGGCGGCGCGTCGTCGGGTGCCCCGGGGGGACGAGGGCGTTGCTGCGCACGCGGACCGGCTCGACCGGACGGGCAGGGAACTCGAACATGCTGCGGGTCAGCTCGCACCACTGCCGCAAGAGGTCGAGCTGCATCTTCAGCACCAGAGCCAGCGGGTTCAGCATGTTCCTCCACTCCCGTTCGATCTCGTTTATCAAGCTTCGCTCATAAAACCGCATATGCGACGCGATCGCAACCACTATCTTGCTGCGGCACGGTCATTTATCCGGACAGACGGGAGGAAGTGCCGATGTTCTCGCTCGATCCGACGCTCGCCGCCGACACCCATATCCTCGGCCGGTTGCCGCTCAGCCTGCTGCTGCTGATGGACGACGCCACGTATCCGTGGGTGATCCTGGTGCCGGAGCGCAGCGGGGTACGGGAGCTGTACGAGCTGGCGGCGGCCGACCGGGCAGCGCTGATGGAGGAGGTGGCGGCCGTCTCCCGGGCAATGGCGGGCGTCTTCGCGCCGGACAAGCTGAACGTGGCGGCATTGGGCAACGTCGTCGCCCAGCTGCACGTGCACGTGGTTGCCCGCTTCCGCGGCGATTTGGCGTGGCCGGCGCCGATCTGGGGGCGGGCAGCGCCGGTCCGCTACCCGGTCGGCGATGTCGCCGAAATCGCCCGCCGGCTGCACGCGGCGCTGGCGGGCGCGCTGGTCGAGGTGCCGCCCGCAACACCCGCCGACTAACGCCCGCGCGCGGCTCAGGCGGCCGAGGCTGCGGCGGCCTGCAGCTGGCCGGTCGCCACCTGGTAGTCGCGGGTCAGCAGCCGGGTGACCTCGCCCGGCGTGAACCGCAGGTCGTCGATCTCGCCCACCGGGGTGACCTCGGCTGCCGTGCCGGTGAGGAAGATCTCGCGCGCGTCCGCCAGCTCGTGCGGCCAGATGGCGCGTTCGACCACCTCGATGCCCCGGGCGCGGGCGAGGCCGATCACCGTCCGCCGGGTGATGCCGTCGAGGAAGCAGTCGGGCAGCGGCGTGTGCAGCCGGCCGTCCGGCATGGCGAGGAAGATGTTGGCGCCGGTCGCCTCCGCCACCTGGCCGCGCCAGTCGAGCATCAGCGCGTCGTGCCGCCCTTCCGCCTCCGCCTGGTGCTTGGAGAGCGTGCAGATCATGTAGAGCCCCGTCGCCTTGGCGTGGACGGGCGCGCTCTCCGGCGACGGCCGGCGCCACGGCGAGGTGCGCATGCGGATCCCCTTCTGCCGCGCTTCCTCGCTGAAGTACGAGCCCCAGTCCCAGGCGGCGATCGCCAGGTGGATCTTCGAGCTCTGCGCCGAGACCCCCATCATCTCGCTGCCGCGCCAGGCGATCGGGCGGACGTAGCCGTCGTGGATGTGGTTGGCGCGGATCACCTCGTTGCACGCCCGGTCCACGTCGTCCACCGAGCACGGCAGCTCGAAGCCCAGCATGCGGGCGGAATCCGCGAGGCGCTGCGAATGCTCGGTGAGCTTGAAGATGGCGCCGCCGTACGCGCGCTCGCCCTCGAACACGGCGGATGCGTAGTGCAGGCCGTGACTGAGGACGTGCAGCGTCGCCTCGCGCCACGGGACGAGCGCGCCGTCATACCAGATGAAGCCGTCGCGATCGTGGTACGGTTGTGTGCTCATCGGTGAACCCTTTCCCGGACGGTGCAGGCGGCGCAAGAATCTTGCTTGTTCGGCGCCTTCCCTGTTGCGATCCGTATCATCCGGCGTCATATATGTCAACGAAGCTGACATAATGTCCGCTCCCGCGCGGAGGTGCAAGCAGCATGGACGGAACACCGCCGGACGCTTCGGCAGGCGCCCCCGATATGGCCGGACGGCGCGCAGCGCCCGCATCGCCGGGTGACGTCGTGCCGGCCGAGGATGCGCGGGTGCGCCAGGCGATCGAGCTGCTGTTCTTCGCCTATCGGGACTTCACCGGCGACGCCGATGCGATGCTCGCCCGCTACGGCTTCGGTCGCGCCCATCATCGGGTGATCTGGTTCGTCGGCCGGCAGCCGGGGATTTCGGTGGGCGAGTTGCTGGCGATCCTGAAGATCACCAAGCAGAGCCTGGCCCGCGTCCTCAGCCAGCTCGTGGACGGCGGCTTCGTCGTCCAGCGCATCTGCCCCGGCGACCGGCGCCGCCGGCGGCTGCACCTGACGCTGGAAGCGCAGGCCCTCGAACGCACGCTCACCGAGCGCCAGTCCGTCCGCATCGCCGCCGCCTGGACTGCGGCCGGCGAGGGCGCGGCCGAGGGCTTCCGATCGGTGCTGCGGGAGATGGTCAACGCCGAGGACCGTGGCCGCTTCGGCCCGCCCCGCGCCCCGGTGGACATGATTGAAACACGCGGCGGCGGTGCGGACATCGCCCCGAAACAGGGTGGCGCCACACTCGACCTCTGAGTCGGACGGGTGGTGGAGGGCGGCGATGGATGCGCAGCCGGTGATCTTGGTGGTCGACGACGACGACGACGTGCGGGAGATGATCGTCGAATACCTGTCCGGCGCCGGCTTCTCCGTCCTGCAGGCGGACCGGACGGACGGCCTGCGGCGGTTGCTGGCGGCAACACCCGTCGACCTGGTGCTGCTGGATCGGACGATGCCGGACGGCGATACCCTGCGGCTGGTCCCCGAGCTGCATCGCGCCCGCCCCGGGCTGCCGATCGTCATGGTTACCGCTCTGGGTCAGGATCACGAACGAGTGCGCGGCCTCGACGGCGGCGCCGACGACTATGTCACCAAGCCGTTCCTCTGGAGTGAGCTGGTCGCCCGCATCCGCGCCGTGCTGCGCCGGGCGCATCGGTCGGCAGTTCCGCCGGTCGCCTGCTCGCCGGTTGCTGGCCCGCCCGTAGTCTGCCCACCCGTAGTCTGCCCGTCGGCCGATGTCCCGCCGGCCGATGTTCCGCCGGTCGCCGGTCGCACCCGCGCCCGTCGCCGGGAGGCCGCCATCCTGTTCGCCGACGTGGAAGGCTTCACTCGGATGATGCAGGCGGACGAGCGGGCGACGCTGCGGGTGCTGCGGCGCTACGCGCAGACCGTGATCGTCCCGCAAGTGGCGGCGGCCGGCGGCCGCGTCGTCAAGACGCTGGGCGACGGCTTCATCGCCCTGCTGCCGACGGCCGGGCAGGCGATCGCGTGCGCGCGCGCCGTGCAGCGGCAGGTGGATCGGCGCAACGCCCGTCTGCCGGCGTCCCGCCGCATGCGCTTCCGCATCGGCATCAACCTGGCACCGGTGGTGGAAACGGCGGACGGCGACGTCTGGGGCCACGGCATCAACCTCGCCGCCCGCCTGCAGACGCTGGCGCCGCCGGGCGGCATCGTCGTCTCGCAGTCGGTGTGCGACGCCGCCGACCCGGACCTGGCCCGGGTGCTGGTCGACCTGGGATCGCACCGGCTGAAGAACGTCCACGAGCCGGTCCGTGTGTTCGCGCTCGGCACCGATGCGGCGTCCCAGCCCGCACGTCATCCGGCGCCGGGGCCGGAGCAGGAGCAGGAGCAGGAGCAGGAGCAGGAGCAGGAGCAGGAGCAGGAGCAGGAGCAGGAGCAGAGGCAGGGGTCGGAGCCGGCCGGTGCACCGTCCAGCGAACCCGTTCCGGCGTGAGCTGCGCGTACGGCCGCAGCCGGAACAGGCCCCTGCGCGCCGGCGTTGTCCGGGCGATTCCGATCGCGCATCATCCGGGCGGGCACCCGCTGCGCCTGCCGTCCGCACCGACCAGGGTACACCGCCATGACCAACACCACCCCTGCCACCGCAGCCGCGGCGCCGACCGGCCGCATCGAACGCCTCGATTCCCGCTTCGATGCCCTGGTGCCGCCCGAAGCCACGCTGGAGGTGCTGGCAGACTTCGCGAAAATGCCGGGAGCCCACTGGCTGGAGGGACCGCTGTGGGACGTGCGCACCCGCTCGCTGCTGTTCTCCGACGTCAAGGGCAACACCATCTGGCGCTGGGACGCCGCGGGCGGCATCCGGCCGTTCCTGCATCCGAGCGGCTACACCGGTCCGCAGCCGGCGCCGATGGAGGAACCCGGATCGAACGGTCTCACCTTCGATGCGCAGGGACGTCTCGTGCTGTGCGAGCACGGCGACCGGCGCGTCACCCGTCTGGACGCGGAGGGGCGCAGAACGGTGCTCGCCGACCGCTGGCAGGGCATGCGGTTGAACAGTCCGAACGATGTCGTCTGCAGGAGGAACGGCGAGCTGTGGTTCACCGATCCACCCTATGGCCTGCCCGGCCGCTTCGACGATCCGGGCAAGGAGCTGCCGTTCAATGGCGTCTTTCGCATCTCGCCCGACGGTGCGCTGTCGCTGATGCTGGACACCGTGCAGATCCCGAACGGCATCGGCTTTTCGCCGGATGAAGGGACCCTCTACGTCACCGAGGGGGACCGGGCTTGGCAACGCTGGCTGGCATTTCCGCTCGGCGCGGACGGCACGCCCGGCTCTGGCAGGGTGCTGTTCGACGGATCGGGCCAGCAGGGCCTCGGCGGCCCGGACGGCCTGGTGGTCGACGACCGTGGCTTTATCTTCGCCACCGGCTTCGAGCGGGTGTTCGTTCTTGCCCCGGACGGCACGCACCTGGGGTCCATCTTCCCGGGTTCCCTGACCTCCAACGTCGCCTGGGGGGACGACGGCGCAAGCCTGTTCATCACCGCCGACCACCGGTTGCTTCGGCTGCGCACCACCACGCGCGGGGCAGCGGTTTAGACGTCTGGCGGCCCCATCCCCGGTTGGGTTTGTGCCTTTCGGGTGCTAGACTCCGCAGCGTCAGCGGTGCAACGCCGCCAGAGTGATCGACGCCGAAGGGGATCAGAAAAATGCAGGGCAGAAGCAACCGTATCGCGCGCATCCGGACGACGCGTTCGGCCATCATTCCGGCGCTGGCGCTTGCCGCGACCTGCTGGGCGGGTGTCGCCGGCGCCGCCGAAGAGGTCGTCAGCTACAAGCTGGACGTTCAGCCGATCCTGCAGGCCCGTTGCGCCGAGTGCCACCAGCCGGGCGGCGACGGCTACACCACCAGCGGCCTGGATCTGACCAGCTACCAGGGACTGATGAAAGGCACCAAGTACGGGCCGATCGTCAACCCCGGCGATCCTCTGACCAGCAACCTGCTGGTGCTCGTCGAAGGCCGCTCGCACGCCAAGGTGCGGATGCCACATGGCCAGCGCCCGCTGCTGAAGCAGCAGATCGACATCCTGCGGATGTGGGTGAAGCAGGGCGCCAAGGACAACTGACCCGGGCGGGTCAGCCCGGCTCCGTGGTGGGAGGGCCGGCGTCCGGCAGGCCGGTGTCGTGGGGCACCCGCAGGCCCAGCGCCTCCACGTATCCGCGGTTGATCGCGCAGTTGCCGAGCTCGATGTTCCGCAGGTAGGCGGCAAGCGCCGCCTGCGCCGCCTGCACCGCCGCTGCCCCGTCGAGCTCCGCCGGGCCGGCCAGCGCCGCCCCGCCGGGTGCGGTCGCCGCGCCGCCGTCGGCGATGCTGATCACCGCGTCCCAGCCGGCGGGGCGGGGGATCGTCACCACGCTGGAGCCGGTGTCCAGGTTCTTGTAGGTCCAGAAGCTCCAGCCGATGCCGTGCCGCTCATGCAGTTCGCGGAATTCGCGCGTCCACGCATCCGTCAGTTCGCCCGATTCGCCGAGCCAGATCGGCACGTCGTGGCGGTTGCGGAAGTCGATGTATTCGGCGATCGCCTGGCGCGTCGTGGCCGACCAGAACTTGTGATACGTGTAGACCAGTCGGTCGTCGAACGGCGGCCCGAACATCGCGAAGCTGGTCGCCCATTGGGCACCGTTCAGGAACACCAGGTGCTCGGGATCGACCGTGCGGATGGCGGCGACGATCCGGCGATACATCCGTTCCAGCCGCGGGTTCAGCAGCGCCACGTCATGGAAGGGGGCGATCGGCTCGTTCAGGATGTCGTAGCCGAGCACCACCGGCTCGTCCCGGTAGCGGGACGCGATCTCCCGCCACAGGGCGATCGTCGCTCGCTGGTGGCGGGGAACGTAGAACATCAGCGGATAGCCCGAGCCGTCGTCGTGGTTGATGCCGGTCTGGCCGCCGGGTGCGGCGTGCAGGTCGATCACCACCCGCAGCCCCGCCTCGCCGGCCCAGCCGATGAGCCGATCCAGCAGCGGCCAGCCGTCGCCCCCGATCACCGGCGGGTCGTCGGCGGACATGAACAGACCCCAGTGCAGCGGGATGCGGACGGTATTGAAGCCCAGGCTGCGAATCAGCCGGATGTCGTCGCGGGTAATGTAGCGCTCGCGGAAGGTCTGCCAGAAGACGGCCGTGTCCGACGGGCCCAGCACGTGCTCCACCGCCTCCCGGATCCTGCGCGGCGATTTCGCCTTCTTGAACTTGAACATGTAACCTTCGGGCATCAGCCAGTTGCCGAGGTTGATGCCCTTCAGCAGCAGAGTCTGCCCGTCCGGGGCCACCAGCCGCCGGCCGTCCACGGTGACGAAGCGCTGCGGTCCCTCGGCGCCAGCCCCTGCCGGCAGACCGAACGTCAGCGCGAGGAGAACCGCTGCGGCTTGCGCGAAGCGTCGTCGCGACATCGATCCAGGTTCCCTGCTGCGCGCACGTGTTCGCTACGCTAGCCTGCGGGCTCCAATCCTGGCAATTCCCTCCGAAGCCGTTCTCCCGATGCTGATCTGGCTCATCGTTCTCTTCGCGGCGGCGATCGCATTGCTGCTGGTTCTCACGGCGCGGCCGAAGCTGCATCCGTTCGCAGCCCTGGTCACGTGCGCCGTCGCCTACGGCCTTGCCGCCGACATGTCGTTCGCCTGGGTCCTGGGCTCGATCGGCACCGGCATGGCGGCGAACTTCGGCTCGGTGGGGCTGATGCTGCTGGCAGGCACCCTCGTCGCCCTGTTTCTGGAGCGTTCCGGTGCCGGCAGCCGGCTGGCCCGCGTCATCCTCGGCGACGGGCGGCCGCGGCCGGTGGGTGCGCTCATGGCACTCGCCGGGTGGGTCGCCGGCATCGGGGCGTCGGTCGAGGCGGCGTTCCTGGTCCTGGCGCCGCTGGCGCGCGCGCTCGCCGCCGCCGCCGGGCGATCGGCCGCGGCGGCGCAGCTGCGCCTGGGCCTGGCCCTGCTGGCCAGCCACGGGCTGGTCGTACCGGCGCCGGCGCCGATCATCGCCGCCACCATCCTCGATGCGGACATCGCCCGCGTACTGGGCTTCGGGCTGATCGCGTCGGCAGCCGGGACACTGGGCGGCTGGGCGTTCGTCGCCCTCGCCGGGCGGGCGGCGTGGCTTCCGCGGGCCGGCGGCGATCGGCCGTCGCCGGCACCTCCCGATCCCGCGAGCGCCGGTGCCGTCCCCGACAGCATCGCGCCCCCGCCCTGGATGGCGCTGCTGCCGATCGCGGTGCCGCTGCTGCTGCTGATGGTGGGTTCCGTGGGCCAGTTGCCGAGCGAGCCGTTCGGCGGCGGCGGCACGCGGGAGCTGCTGACGGCCCTGGGCGGGCCGGTGATGATGCTGGTCGCATCCCTGCTGATGGCGCTGACCCTGCCGGCATGGCGCTTCCGCGGCGGCGGGTGGGGGATGACGGGTGAGACCGGCTGGCTTGCGTCGGCATTCGTCGCAGTCGCACCCGTGCTGCTGATCACGGCCGCGGCGGCCGGGTTCGCGCGGGTGTTGCAGAACTCGGGCGTGGCGGAACTCGCTGCCGAGGCGCTGGCCGACGCCGTGACGGGAGGGGCCGCGGGCGGACTGGGGCTGCTGTTGGCGTTCGCGATCGCAGCCGTGATCCGGATTGCCCAGGGCTCGGTGCTGGTGGCGACGATCAGCGCCGCCGGCTTCTGCGAGCCGCTGCTCGGGCCGCTGGGTCTCGGCGACGCCGACGGCCGGGTTCTCTGTGTGCTTGCCATCGGGGCGGGCGCGATCGTCGCCTCGCACGCCAACGACAGCTTGTTCTGGGTGGTGAGCCGGGCGATCGGCCTGTCGGTGGCGGACGGCTACCGGCTGCAGACGCCGGGCAGTACCTGTGCCGGGCTCGCCGCGCTGCTGGCGCTGCTGGGCCTGCGCGCGGTCGGGGGCTGAAACGAAAACGGCCCCGGGAAATCCGGGGCCGCTCGTTTGTTGCGTTGTCGCTGCCCTGGAGCAACATCCGATCAGGCGGAGTCGCTTGATCGGATTTACTTGCTCTAAAAAGCAAACAGTTAGAGCACGACCGTTTGATCAGATCGGTTCGATCTGATCAAACCGCGCTCTAGTGATCTACATCCGACCAGATGTGACGCTTCAGGGCATACAGCATGGCGGTGAAGACGATGAGGAACAGCATCACCGTCACGCCGAGGCGCTTGCGTTCCTCCAGGTTGGGCTCGGCCACCCAGGTGAGGAAGGCGGTGATGTCCTTCGCCTGCTGGTCCAGCGTCGCGTCGGTGCCGTCCGCATACTCGACGCGGCCATCGGAGAGCGGCGGCGCCATGGCGATCTGGTGCCCCGGGAAATAGTCGTTGTAGTACATCCCGTCCTGGAGCTGGAAGCCCTCCGGGGCCGGGTCCCGGTAACCGACCAGCAGGCCATAGATGTAGTCGGGACCTCCGACGCGCGCTTCGACGATCAGCGACTGGTCCGGCGGATAGGCGCCGTTATTGGCGAAGCGGGCCGCCTTCTCGTTCGGGAACGGCGACGGCATGTGGTCGGCCGCCTTCGCCGCCCGCGTGAACATCTCGCCCTCGTCGTTCGGGCCATCCTGGACCTCGAACTGAGTCGCCAGGGTCACAATCTGCTCCGGAGTGAAGCCGATCTGCTCCAGGTTGCGAAAGGCCATGAACTTCAGTGCATGGCAGGAGTGGCAGACCTCCGCGTAGACCTGATAGCCCCGCTGCAGCTGGGCCCGGTCGAAGGTCCCGAACAGGCCATCGAAGCTCCAGTCGAGGGTGGGAGGCTTCGGAGCCCCGCTGGATGCGGCCGCCGGCTGCGTCCAGGCGAATGCGGCGAGTGCCGCCGCCAACAGTTTCGTCTTCATTCGGCAGCACTCCTCGCCGGGATGCCGGCGCCGGCCGGGGTGACCGGGGCGCTGATCGACGCCGGCAGCGGCCGGGGCCGTTCGATGAAGCCGAGCAGCGGCAGGATCACCAGGAAATGGATGAAGTAGTACGCCGTCGCCGCCTGACCGATGGGGATCCAGATGCCTTCCGCCGGCTTGGCGCCGACGTAGCCGAGCAGGAAGCAGACGGCGAGGAAGATCCAGAAGAACTGCTTGTACAGCGGTCGGAAGCGGGCGCTGCGCACCGGCGAGCGGTCGAGCCAGGGCAGGAAGACCAGCACGATGATCGAGCCGAACATCGCCAGAACGCCCAGCAGTTTCGCCGGGATCAGGCCCCAGAACAGATCGAACGTGATCGCGCGCAGGATGGCATAGAAAGGCAGGAAGTACCACTCCGGCACGATGTGCGCCGGCGTCACCATCGGGTTCGCCTTGATGTAGTTGTCCGGCTCACCGAAGAAGTTCGGCGAGAAGAAGACGAAGCCCAGATAGACGAGGAGGAACACGCCCAGCCCGAACATGTCCTTGACGGTGTAGTAGGGCGTGAACGGGATGGTGTCCTGCGGACCCTTGACGTCGATGCCCAGCGGGTTGTTGGACTTCGATGTGTGCAGGGCGACCAGGTGCAGGAAGACCAGCGCGAAGATGACGAACGGCATCAGGTAGTGCAGCGAGAAGAAGCGGTTCAGCGTCGCGTTGTCGACCGAGAAGCCGCCCCACAGCCAGGTGACGATATACTCGCCGACCAGCGGGATCGCCGAGAACAGGTTGGTGATGACCGTCGCACCCCAGAAGCTCATCTGGCCCCACGGCAGGACGTAACCCATGAAGGCGGTCGCCATCATCGCCAGCAGGATGAATACGCCGAGGATCCACAGGATTTCGCGCGGCGACTTGTATGATCCGTAGTACAGGCCGCGGAACATGTGGATGTAGACGACGATGAAGAACATCGAGGCGCCGTTCATATGCAGGTAGCGCAGCAGCCAACCGTAGTTGACGTCGCGCATGATGCGTTCGACGCTCTCGAAGGCGTAATCGACATGCGGCGTGTAGTGCATCGCCAATACGACGCCCGTCGCGATCATGATCACGAGGACGATGCCGGCGAGCGAGCCGAAATTCCACCAGTAGTTCAGGTTCTTCGGGGTCGGATAGTCGACCAGGTCGTGCTGCATCATCGTGAAGATGGGCAGGCGACTGTCGATCCAGCCGATGACCGGGTTCTTCCAGGTCTTCGCTTCCATGGAACGGGTCCTCAGCCGATGCGGATGGTGCTGTCGTTGGTGAATTCGTAGGGCGGCACCAACAGGTTCTTCGGCGCCGGGCCCTTGCGGATGCGCCCCGACGTATCGTAGTGCGAGCCGTGGCACGGGCAGAACCAGCCGCCGTAATCGCCGCGCGGCTCGCCGGTCTTCTGGCCGAGCGGAATGCAGCCCAGATGCGTGCACACGCCCACCACCACCAGCCACTGCGGTTTCTGCACCCGTTGTGAGTCGGGCTGCGGATCGACGAGCACCGCCAGGTTCACGTCCTCCGCCGCCTTGATCTCGGGTTCGGGCCGGTGATCGATGAACACCGGTTTACCGCGCCAGACGACGGTGATGCGCTGGCCGACCGCGACCGGCGCCAGATCGACGCCGGTGGACGCCAGCGCCAGCGTATCCGCCGCCGGGTTCATGCTGTCGATGAAGGGCCAGGCGGCGAGAGCCGCGCCGACCGCGCCGACCGCGCCAGTGGCGATCAGCAGGAAGTCCCGTCGCGTCTCCCCTTCGTCCATGTGCGGAGGAGAGGTTGACACCATTTCTGCCATCGGAGGTCCTCGTCGTACATTTTCGGGGGCCGAAGCCGATCGCGGGTGGTATCCGCCCCCTGCGCAGAAGATCGCCCGCCGATCCCGCGCGGCGACCGTCTCCCTGTTCCCCTTAACGGCAAGCGGTGCCGGAAGGCATCGTGTCCATCCCGTTGTACGTTCGGAAACCGCTTCGGATTTCGCCGTTGCGGGATGGAATTGCCGCAAGCGCTGCTATAATGCAAAAGCCGCATGCGTGAAAGGGAGAAACGCTGATTTCACCGCGGTGCCCCCCAGCTGCAGCAGCCGCCCGTGCGCCTCGTCCTCTACCAGCCCGATATCCCGCAGAACACCGGAACTCTCCTGCGGCTGGCCGCCTGCCTCGGCATCGGCGTCGATCTGGTCGAGCCGGCCGGATTTCTGCTGAGCGACCGGCAGTTCCGCCGTGCCGGCCCGGACTACGCCGAGCGCGCCGTCCTGTGCCGGCATCCGTCGTGGGAGGCGTACCTGACATCGCGCGTTGCTTCCGGTTCGGGCCCGGGTTCGGGCGGACGGCTGCTGCTGCTGACGACGCGCGGGGAGTTGGCCTATCCGGAGTTCGCCTTCGCTGCGGACGACGCCCTGCTGCTCGGCCGGGAGAGCGCCGGCGCGCCGGAGGAGGTGCACGCCGCCGCCGACGCGCGGCTGCGCATCCCGATGGCGGACGGCTGCCGCTCCCTGAACGTCGCCGTCGCCGCCGCCATGGTCCTGGGCGAAGCGCTGCGCCAGACCGGCGGGTGGCCGGGGGGATGAGCCTTCCACAAATGTTCTCACTGCGAATGCGGTCATTGTATTCTGGCCGTCGGATCACGCATCGGCGTGATGAACGGCTCGCAAGGTGTAGGGCATGAACAGCCGGAACAGTTCGAAGGCGGCTAAGTCCGAGCGGAAGCCAGCGCGCATTAAATACCTGCGAGTCGAAAATTATCGAGCCATTAGGAACGTGGAGTTCAAGGACCTAACGCCGTTGACGGTACTCCTTGGACCGAACGGCAGCGGGAAATCGACGATATTTGATGTATTTGCCTTCCTCTCTGAATGCTTCCAATTTGGTTTGCGCCGAGCCTGGGATAAACGGGGCCGCGCAAAAGAACTAAAGACTCGCGGTTCTGAAGGGCCGATCGTGATCGAGATCAAGTACAGCGAACCTGATTTTCCGGTGATCACATATCATCTAGCGGTCGACGAGCGGAAAGGCGCACCGGTGGTCGTCGAGGAGTGGTTGCGTTGGAAGCGTGGGAGCCACGGTCAGCCATTCCGCTTCCTCGATTACAAGGAAGGGATTGGTCGTGCCGTGACCGGGGAATTGCCGGACGCTGAAGACAGGCGAGTCGACTTCCCATTGAAATCTCCGGATATCATCGCGGTCAACGCGCTCGGCCAGTTCGCCGACCACCCCCGGGTGGCGGCGCTGCGCGAGTTCATCACCGGCTGGTATGTCTCCTACCTTTCGGTCGAGGACGCGCGCAGCCAGCCCGAGGCAGGCCCGCACGAGCGGCTCTCGCGCACAGGCAATAACCTGGCAAACGTCGTCCAGTACCTGGCGGAACAGCATCCCGACCGGCTGGAACAAATCTTCGAGGCGCTGCGTGCCCGGGTGCCGCGGATCGAGAAGGTGCTGGCCGAACCTATGCAGGACGGCCGCCTGCTGCTGGCGATCAAGGACGCGCCGTTCGACAACCCGATCCTCGCCCGGTTCGCGTCGGACGGCACGCTGAAGATGCTGGCCTATCTGGTCCTGCTGTACGACCCCGAGCCGCCACCGTTCATCGGCATCGAGGAGCCGGAGAACTTCCTGCACCCGCGCCTGCTCTACGGGCTGGCGGAAGAGTGCCGCGCCGCGTCCGAACGCGGCCAATTGCTGATCACCACGCACTCGCCGTTCTTCATCAACGCATTGCGCCCCGAGGAAGTGCGTGTTCTCTACCGTGACGAAAAGGGCTTCACGCAGGCCCGAGTGGCATCCGAAATCCCGGGCATTCCCGAATTCATGCAGGAAGGCGCTCAGCTCGGTCACCTGTGGTTGGAGGGCCATTTCGGCATCGGCGATCCGCTGGTGAACCAGGGCGCGCCCTCCCGACGCGGCGGGGGAGACGCGTGAGGGCCGAGCACCTGGAGATTCTCGTCGAAGAACCCTCAATGGAAGCGTTCCTGAAGGAACTGCTGCCACGGCTGATCGGGGACCGGGCGACGTTTTCCATTCACGTTCACCAGGGAAAGCCGGACCTGCTGGCCAAGCTGGAACCCCGGCTGCGCGGCTATGCGCGGTGGCTTCCGGAAACGCACCGCATCGTCGTGATCGTTGATCGCGATGACACGGACTGCCAGAAGCTCAAGCAGGGTATGGAGCAGGCTGCCGCGAACGCAGGCTTGCGTACACGTTCCGTCGGCGGCAGCGCGCCATGGCGGGTCGTCAATCGGATCGCCATCGAGGAACTTGAGGCGTGGTACTTCGGTGAATGGAACGCCGTGCGCAGAGTTTATGGGAAGGTGCCCGAGGCCATTCCCAGGCAGGCCGCATACAGGTTTCCGGACGCGATCGAGGGTGGAACCTGGGAAGCGCTCGAACGCATCCTGCAGCGCGCCGGGTACTTCTCCGCCGGTCTCCCGAAAGTGGAATGCGCACGCGGCGTGGGCATGAACATCGATCCGGTAGCCAGCACCTCGCCCAGCTTCATCGTCTTCCGGGACGCGGTGATCGAAGCGGTTTCGTGATCTCCTCGCGTGCCCCGCTGTTCGCGCTCCGATAGGATGCGGGTGGTCGGCGGCTGGCGAACGAGGGTGAGGAGATGTTCGAGTTCTGGTTCGAGTTTGCCAGCACCTATTCGTATCCGGTGGCGATGCGCATCGAGGCTGCCGCGGCCGAGCGGGGTGTCGAGGTGGAATGGAAGCCGTTCCTGCTCGGGCCGATCTTCGCCGCCCAGGGCTGGGGGGATTCGCCGTTCAACCTCTATCCGGCCAAGGGCCGCTACATGTGGCGGGACCTGGAGCGGCTGTGCGTCAAGCAGGGGCTGCCGCTGCGCCGCCCGTCGCGGTTTCCGCGCAGCGGCCTGCTGGCGGCGCGCGTGGCACTCGCCGGGGCTGGCGAACCGTGGCTGCCGGCGTTCGTGCGCGCGGTCTACCACGCCAACTTCGCCGAGGACCGGAACATCACCGATCGCGGCGTGATCGCCGAGCTGCTGGACGGCATCGGCCTGCCGGCGGCGGCCTGGATTTCACGCGCCGAGAGCGAGCTGGCCAAGGAGGGGTTGCGCGCCCAGACCGAGGACGCGCAGCACCGAGGCATCTTCGGCGCCCCCAGCTTCTGCGTCGGCGACGAACTGTTCTGGGGCGGCGACCGGCTGGAGGACGCGCTCGACTGGGCGCAGCGCCATGCCGCCTGACGCCCGAACGCCCTCGCCACCGGCCGAGGAGGCGCTGTGCGCCCGCGCCGCCGCCTGGTTCGGCGAGCTGCGCGACCGGCTGTGTACCGCCTTCGAGGCGATCGAGGACGCCCGGACCGCGGGCGACGAGGCGGGCGCCCCGGCGGCCCGCTTCGTGCGCACCCCCTGGGAGCGGCCGGGCGGCGGTGGCGGGACCATGGCGATCCTGCGCGGGACCGTCCTGGAGAAGGCGGGCGTCAACGTCTCGGTCGTCGGCGGCACCTTCCCCGAGGCGTTCCGCGGGCGCATTCCGGGTGCGGAGACGGACGGCCGCTTCTGGGCCGCGGGGATCTCGGTCGTCGTCCACCCGCGCTCGCCGCTGGTGCCCACGGCGCACATGAACACCCGGTTGATCGTCACTGCGAAGCGCTGGTTCGGCGGCGGCGCCGACCTGACGCCCACGGTCCCGTTCGACGAAGACACCCGGAACTTCCACGCCGCGCTGGCAGCGGCCTGCGATGCAGCGGACGCCAGCTACTACCCGCGCTTCAAGGCGTGGTGCGACGAATACTTCTTTCTGCCGCACCGGGGCGAACCCCGCGGCGTGGGCGGTATCTTCTTCGATGATCTGAATTCGGGCGACGCGGAGGCCGACTTCGCCTTCGTCCGCGCTATCGGGCTCGCCTTCCTGGACGTGTATCCGCGGCTGATCCGCAGGCGGATGGACGAACCCTGGACGGACGCGCAGAAGCACGCACAGCGGCTCAAGCGCGGCCGCTACGTCGAGTTCAACCTGCTCTGGGACCGGGGCACCCGGTTCGGCATCGAGACCGGCGGCAACCCCGACGCCGTGCTCATGTCCCTGCCGCCGGAAGCCGGGTGGCCGTGAAGTCCGGGTGCGCGAGCCTGCCTCCTTCAGCAGGTTGTATCCATGTTTCTCTTTTGTTTCAATGCGGCGGTAGGCACGCGCCGCCGATGCAAGAGGTCAAGAGACATGGTTCCTATGAGGGGGGTTGTAGAAGGCGAAGTTGTCAAGCGCACGGTGTCTCGCCAGGACGACCGGATCCCGATGCCGGTGTTGCTGGTCGGCAGCGCCGGCATATTTCCGCTGCTGTTCGGGTTGACGCTGGCGGCACTGTCGCCAAAGGCGTTCGGCCTGCCGATCGTCCGCATCGCCATCGTCTACGGCGCCATGATCCTGTCGTTCCTCGGCGGGATGTACTGGGGGATCGCGACCCCCCAGCTCACCCTCGATACGGGCTCTCCAGCTCCGCCTCGCATCCTCGGGTGGAGCATCGTCCCGTCACTGGTGAGTTTGGTCGTCGTGTACCTGCCATCCCCGATCGCATCCTCGGTGCTCGCCGCCGCCTTCGTCGCGGTGCTGCGCCTCGACCGGGCCTGTTTCCGGCTCGGTTACGTGCCCCGCTGGTGGATGTTGATGCGCTTCTGGCTGACCGCCCTGGTGGTACCGCTGCTGATGGCGCTGGCGGTTCTGGACGACTGAGGTGCGACATCCCCGTCGCGGTGGCGCTGCCGCCGATTGGTCCGTTCTTGTACTCTTTGTCGCAGCGTCGCCCGGTCCCATATGTGAGGGCGCGTCGCCGGCGCAGATGAGCCACACGCAGGGGACGGAATGACGTGCTTCAGCAACATCGGGTGGTCGTCGGCTGTTCGGCCGGGAGCGAGCCGGCGGCATTCGTTTCGCCGATGAACGGATGACGCGGCGGGGGCCGGACCGGCGGGCGCTGCTGCGTGGTGCCGCGGCGCTGGCCGCCTGCGCCGCGCTGCCGGCGACGGCGCGCACCGCGATCGCCCAGCCGAAGTTCCTCAACGACCCGTTCTCGCTGGGCGTGGCGTCGGGCGAGCCGCTGTCCGACGGGTTCGTCATCTGGACCCGCCTCGCACCCGACCCGTTCGATCCCCGGGCGCTGCCGCCGGCGCCGATCGAGGTCGAATGGCAGGTGGCTGCCGATCCGAAGCTGCGCCGCGTCGTTCGCCAGGGCGTGGCGCTGGCGCAGCCGGAGCAGGCACACGCGGTGCACGTGGAACTGCGTGGTCTGGAGCCCGACCGGCCGTACTGGTACCGGTTCCGCGCCGGCGGCGCGGTCAGCCCGGTCGGCCACGGCCGCACCCTGCCGGTGGTGGGCCGGCCGCATCCCCGGCTGCGCCTGGCGTTCACCTCCTGCCAGCACTACGAGCAGGGATACTTCGCCGCCTACCGGCCGATGATCGCGGACGACCCCGACCTGATCCTGCACCTGGGCGACTACATCTACGAAACGTCCTGGGGTGACCCTGTTCGCCGTCACGAAGGGCCGGAGCCGACCACACTCGACGGCTATCGGGCGCGCCACGCGCTCTACAAGCTCGATCTCGACCTGCAGGCGGCGCACGCGCACGCCTGCTGGATCATGACCTGGGACGACCACGAGGTCGACAACGACTACGCGGGCGTGGACGCGGAGGACTTCGCCGACCCGGTCGCCTTCCTCGCCCGGCGCACCGCCGCCTACCGCGCCTACTACGAGCATATGCCGCTGCGCCGCTCCGCCCTGCCGGAGCCGGACGGATCGCTGCGGCTGTTCCAGCGCTACACCATCGGCGACCTGGTGAGTCTGAGCGTGCTCGACGGGCGCCAGTATCGGTCGGACCAGGCGTGCGACGGCAACGGGGTCGGCGGCGGCCAGTTGCTGGAGAACTGCGCCGAACTGGCCGATCCGCGGCGCTCGATGCTGGGCGAGGTGCAGGAGCGGTGGCTGCTGCGCGGCATCGAACACTCCCGTGCCCGCTGGACGGTGATCGCCCAGCAAACCCTGTTCGCCCGCCTCGACTCCAAGCCGGGCGAGGGGGAGGCATTCTGGAGCGAGGGATGGAGCGGCTATCCGGTTAGCCGGGAGCGGATCCTGGCGCAGCTTCGCGATACCCGGGCGCCGAACCCGGTGTTCCTGGGCGGCGACATGCACTCGTTCTGGGTCACGGAGCTGCGGTCGGACGGGGCGGATCCGGGGTCCGGGCCCGTCGCCAGCGAGTTCGTCTGCTCGTCGCTCTCCGCCGGCGGCCCGCCGCCCGAACGGTTTACCGTGCTGCTGCCGGAAAACCCCCACATCCGCTTCTTCGAGGGCACCAAGCGCGGCTACGGCCTGGCGACGATCACGCCCGAGCAGTGGCGGACGGATTTCCGGGTGGTGGACGACGTGCGCGACCCGAACACAGGCAGCGGCACGCTCGCCTCGTTCGTCGTCGAAGCGGGTGTGCCGGGGCCGAAGCCCGCGGGATGACGCTGCCTGCGGCGATGCCTGCCGGCAACAGCGGCGCCGGCCCGGCGACGATGCGCAAACTCCACCGTATCCGCGCCGGGCCACGATCGGGTATGTTGCGGCACGCGGTCCGGTTGCCCGGATCCTTCACTCGCCGCCTTCTCCTTCCGTCGGACGTCTGAATGGTCATTTCCTGGTTGGCGCTCGCCGCCACCGTGCTGTGCAGCACCGGCGGCAACACGTTCGCAAACTGGTCGCACCAGTTCGAGGGGCGGAAGCGACTTCTCGTGCTGTTGACGGCGGTGAGCGTGCATGGCTTCGGCCTGCTCTGCTTTTCGGTGGCGTTGACCGGAATCCCGCTGGCGATCGCCTATCCGGTGCTGATCGGCGGCAGCGTCGCCTGCATCACGCTGCTGGCGGTGCTTCTGTTCGGGGAGCGGCTGTCGGCGCGGCATCTGGGCGGGCTGGCGCTGATCGTCGCCGGCATGCTGCTGCTGCACGCGACCGGCGGCTCGACTGTCGGCGCCGGGACCGGCGGATGAGCCCGGCCAAGGAGCACAACCCTTCGCGGTCGGGGGACCTGATCGGCTGGTCCAACCTGCTGGTCGCCATCGCGCTGCTGAACGGCGGCAACCTGCTGCTGGACGAGGTGGCGAAGGAGGCGGGGATCAGCCTCGGACTGTTCCTGTCGCCGGGCTTCATCGTGGCGATCGGCTGCCTGGGGCTGGCGTTCTTCTTCTACGTCCGCTCGCTCGCGCGATTGCCGCTGGCGGTGGCCTACCCGGTGATGGTCGGCATCTCGATGATCGTCGTCGCCGTCGCCAACCATTTCTGGGGCCGTGCCTCCCTGGATTCCATCCAGCTGGCGGGCGTCCTGACGCTGTTCCTGGGCGTGGTGCTGATCTCCACCGCCCGCTCCGGCCGCTGAACCCGCGGCCGCACGGCGCAGCCCCGCACGCCGCCGTCCCTCGACCATCCCGTCCGGCATTCCCTGCAGCCTGCTCACCGGGCGTCGAGGTGCCGACCTTGCGTCCGGCCGGCGGGAACTATACAACCGTGCGCAGAGGCCGAGCCATGTTTGGCGCGCCTAGGATCGGATTTCGCTCATGAACCCGTGCCGCACCCCGTGGCTGCTCTCCCTGTCCACCATCGTGGTCGCCTTCCTGCTGCACCAGCCGCTGCCGGCGCAGGCGGCGGCGAACGACGCGGAGGCGCCGGTACGCACGGTCCTGGAGCAGGCCGGGCCGACGCTCAGCGTGGGGGGGCGACCGGTCGACAGCGAATCCCTGAAGGTGTTCTACGCCGAGCGGCAGGATCGCCCGCTCTGGATCGAGGGCGGGACGATCGGCGGGCGGGCGCAGACGCTGATGAAGACCCTGGGCGAGGCCGGGCGCGACGGGCTCTACGCCGCCGACTACGAACTGACGCCTTCCCTGCGCGACGCACGCACACCCCAGGACCTGGCCGCCGCCGACGTGATGCTGAGCGCCGTGCTGGTTCGCTATGCCACCGATCTGCGCCGTGGCCGGGCCGTCCCGCTGAAGCCGGACCGTGACCAGGACGTAACGCCCAAGCCGATCGATGCGGTGGCGATCCTCAACGCCGCTGCCGCGGCGCCCGATCTGGGCATTTACCTCGAAACACTGGTGCCCAGCGATCCGATCTATCGCGGTCTGCGGGAGGCACTGGGCCGGTACCAGTCGATCAGCGCGGCCGGTGGCTGGCCGACGATCCCCGACGGTCCGTCGCTTGCCGTCGGCAGCGCCAGCGGGGCCGTGGCCACGCTGCGGACCCACCTGCGGGTCACCGGCGACCTGCCCGCCGACGCGCCTGTCCGCCAGCCCAACCGCTACGACGAGCCGCTGCGTCAGGCGGTTATGCGGTTCCAGGCCCGTCATGGGCTGGACGCCGACGGCAGTGTCGGCCAGCGCACCCGCGAGGCGCTGAACATTCCAGTGGACGGCCGCATCCGCCAGATCCTCGCCAACCTGGAGCGGGCCCGCTGGCTGCCGGAGGACCTGGGCGACACGCACGTGCTGGTCAACATGGCGGCGTTCGAACTCGAAGTGGTCGAAGCGGACAAGGTGGCGCTGGAGATGCGCGTCGTCGTCGGCCGGCCGGCGCGATCGACGCCCATGTTCTCGGACGAGATCACCTACCTGGAGTTCAACCCCTACTGGCACGTGCCGCGCACCATTCTGATCCAGGACAAGCTGCCGATTCTGCGCAGCAATCCCGGATCGATCACGGCGCAGGGGATCCGCGTCATCGCACCCGGCGGCGGGTCGGTCGATCCGACGACGATCAACTGGTCGCAGGTCAGTGCCAGCAACTTTCCCTACACGCTGCGCCAGGATCCGGGCGCCCGAAACGCGCTCGGCCGGGTCAAGTTCATGTTCCCCAATCCGCACGACATCTATCTCCACGACACGCCGTCGCGCGGGCTGTTCAAGCGGTCGACACGGGCGTTTTCTTCCGGTTGCATCCGGGTCGAGAAACCGGTGGAGCTGGCCGAAATCCTGTTGAAATACAACGAAGGCTGGAACCGAGAGCGGATCGAGCGCGCTATCGCCGCCGGTAAGAACCGGTCGGTGACGTTGACGAAGCCTGTCGCGGTGCACTTGGTGTATCTGACCGCCTGGATGGCCCGGGATGGGGGCATACACTTCCGCGATGATCTCTACAACCGTGACGCGCGACTGGTCGCGGCTTTGGACGCGCCCCGCGAATAAGCAGCAATGCCGTCAGGTTTCCTACTGCTTCCGCCACTTAAGCGTTGACCTTCACGCTGAGCATGAGGCACAAACAAGCAGTCGGCCTCGCTGAACTCCGGTCTCACGAAGCGAAGGAGCAACGGAAGTGGAAGACGAGCAACGATCGGCGGCCTTGTCACGGCGTCGCCTTCTTGGCTTCGGCGTGTTCGGGGCCGTGGGTCTCTTGGCAACTCCGGCCTTGGCGCGTCCCTTCGAGTGGGGCGAGCGCCGGATGTCCTGGACTCGGCCCAAACTGGTCGTCGAACGGGCCGTTTCGCTTCGCCACCGGCATACCGACGAGACGCTGAGCACCGTGTATTACGCCAATGGCCGCTACATTCCGAGCGCGCTGAAGGAGGTCAACTGGCTGCTGCGCGATTTCCGCGGCGACCAGGTCAAGGAAATCGATCCCCGGTTGCTCGATCTGCTGTTTGCCGTCAGCCAGCGGCTGGAAACGGCGCAGCCGTTCGACGTTTATTCCGCCTATCGCTCGCCGGCCACCAATGCCCTCCTGCGCCGCGAGGGCTGGGGTGTCGCCCGCAACAGCCTGCACATGCAGGGAATGGCCATCGACATCGGCCTGCCGGGGCGTGAATCCCGCCACATCGCCAACTGCGCCCTGTCGCTGCAGCGGGGCGGCGTCGGCTTCTATCGCCGGTCCAACTTCGTTCACCTGGACGTGGGTGAGGTGCGCACTTGGCGCGGCTGATCCGGCCGCTCTGAACCCATCGGGCGGGGGTGCCGTCGCGGTCCCGCTCTGCCGGTACCCGCGGCCGCGACTCCTGGCGGCCGTTCTTCCGCATTCAATTCGGAACGCCGCCAACGCAGGTCGCGCCGCGACTTCGCAGGCCCGGGCGCCGAGGATGGGTCTTCAGGACCCCGGCGGCGCGAAGCCGACGCGCAGGATGCGGGCTTCCGGCCGTGGTTCGACGATGCGCGCCTCGAACGTCACGCTTTCCCCGGGGGCCAGCCGGCCGCTGCCGTGACTGACGGTGACGAACTGCACCTCCTCGTCGGAGGCGTTCCACAGCGAGACGCGAAGCGGTGGCAACGGCTGGATGCCGGTCGCGACGTTGGCGACCACCCCGCGGATGGTGAGCACGTCGTCGCCGCCTTCCCGATCGCGGGTGCTGACCACCTCGCGGATCTCCAGGCCGTCGCCGATCGGGTCGGGGACGAGGCCGAGGGCGGTGTAGACGCCCGCCGCACCCGGCAGGATGCCGACGATCGGTTCGCGCAGCGCAATGGCGAGCGCCCCCAGCGCACACAGGGTGGCGGCGGCGGCGATGCCGCCGACCAGCAGGCGCTTGCGCAGCACCTTCAGTTTCTGCTGCCGCTCGGCGGACCGGGCGTTGGTTGCCGGCTTGCGCGGGCGCGGCCCGGCAGCCGCCGTCGCCGCGTCTGCTGCCGGCGGCGGATCGGCCGTGGTACCGCCGCTGGCTGCTTCCACCCCTTGGCCTGAGGATTCCTCCGGGGAGGCCGTCGGCGAGGTGTCCGCCGAAGCGCCGCCGGGGGCCTCCGCCCGGCGGTCTCCCGGGCTGTCTTCCGGCCCGTCCGCCACCGATGCGGCAGTCGACGCGGCTGCCGACCGGCCGGCCGCATTCCTGCGCTCGGGGGTTCCGGCCGGCGTGTCCGCCGGCTCCCCGACGTCCTGCCCGGCCCGGGCCGATTCGCCTTCGAACGGCCACACGGCAGCCGGGTTCGCCGCGGCACCGGGCTGAACCGGGGAGGGGTCGCTCGTCCCATCCGCCAGGTCCTCCTCCCAGCCGGCGGGCGCCGGCGCGGCGGCGGCGGCGCGCATTGCCGAAGGTTCGGGCGGCTCGTGCTGCCAGCGTTCACCGCAGGCCGAACACTCGACGGTGCGTGGCTGGCGTCCGAACGTCCGGGCGTCGACCGCGTAGGATGCCCCGCAGCGTGGACAGGCTATAATCATCGGCGCCGGGCTGTGATAGGGTCCTTCGCGTTATAGGCTTCGCCACAGGGTTGCGCAAGTCGCGGAGCTCCTTCCGACGGCCTCCGTTGGCCCATGAGGGGGTAACGGCAGGCCGGGAGTGGTCGATTGGACAGGCAGGTGCAGAGCGAACCGGTCGCTCGTTTCGAGCAGGTAGGCCTCCGCTACGGCCGGGGACCGGAAATCCTGCGCGACGTGACGCTGGAGTTGCCCGCGGGCTCGTTCCACTTCCTGCTCGGGCCGTGCGGCGCCGGCAAGACGTCGCTGCTGCGTGTGCTGTACCTGGCGCTGCGCCCGACTCGCGGCCGGCTGTGGCTGTTCGGGCGCGACCTGGCGGCGGCCCCGCGCGGCGGAGTGGCCGAGCTGCGGCGACGAATCGGCATCGTCTTCCAGGACTTCCGGCTGCTGCCGCAGCTCGACGTCTACGACAACATCGCCCTGCCGCTGCGGCTCGCCGGTGGCGACGAGGAGGCGATTCGTGCCGATGTGACGCCGCTGCTCACCCGCACTGGCCTGCGGGCGCTGGCGCATGCGTTCCCGCCGGCGCTCTCGGGCGGCCAGCAGCAGTTGGTGGCGATCGCGCGTGCACTGATCGTCCGCCCACGGCTGCTGATCGCCGACGAACCCACGGCCAGCGTCGACGAACCGCTGGCGCTGCGCCTGATCCAGCTGTTCCAGGAACTCAACCGGGTGGGCGCCACGGTGCTGATCGCCACCCACAACGAACGGCTGGCCGACCGGTTCGACCATGCCCGGCTGCGCCTGGAGGCGGGGCGGGTGCTCCACGAGAGGGCTTCGCCGGCGGGCGGGCCGCATCGGGCACCGCCGCCCGCCCCACGGCAGGCCGAAGCGGTGCGGGAGGGCGCCTAGATGAAGGCCTCGCTGGCGGCCGTCCTGTCCGACGGCGACGGGCGATTCGTCGCCGGCCTGATGGGTGTGCTCGTCTTCCTGGCGGTGATCGCCACGGCGGCGATGTTGCTGATCGGCGGCGTCGCCGACCGTTGGCGGGTTGAACTCGGCGGCCGGCTGACCGTGCAGCTGCCGCTCGAGCCGGGCATAGCCCCGGGTGCGCCTCCCGCTACCCCCGAGGCGCGGGTGGAGACCGCACTTGCCCTGTTGCGCGCCCAACCGGAGGTGGCGCGGGCCGAGCGGGTTCCGGAAGCGCGGCTCGCCGCCCTGCTGCAGCCGTGGATCGGCTCCGCCGAGGGGCTGCAGGGGCTGGCGCTGCCGGCGGTCATCGAGGTGGAGCTGCGACCGGACGGGCACGACCGGGCGGCGGGCCTGCGCGAGCGGCTGCGGGTCGACCTGCCGGACGCGGCGGTGGACGGAGGGCCGGCGATGCTGATGCCGGCGCTGCGCCTGATGCGCGGCATCGAAGGCCTCGCGATCCTGGTGGTGCTGGTCCTCGCCGCGACGCTGGCCACCGCCGTCGTCTACGCCACCCGCGCCCGGCTGGCGCGGCGGCAGGAGACGGTGGAGATGCTGCACCTGCTGGGTGCCGAGGAAGCCGGCATCGTCGATGCGCTGGCCCGCGGCGCCCTGCGCACGGCGCTGATCGGCGGCGGTTCCGGCTTCGCGCTCGGCGCGCTCACCCTGCTGGCCTTCGGCAGGCTGGCGGCGGCGGGCGGGCAGGTGCAGGACGACCTGGCGCTGCCGCTGGGAGCGTGGGCGGCGATCGCCGCCCTGCCGCTGGCCGCGGCCGCGATTGCGGCGCTGACGGCGCGCATCGCCGCGCGCCGGGTGCTGCAGGACCTGCCGTAGGCCCGCGGTGCCGCGCCGGCAGCCCCGCCCCTGGTTCGGTGTCCTGGCCCTCAGTTTGTGCGCCGCTGCACTCGGCATGGGTGTGCCCTGGGGCGCCGGGCTGATCCGCTTCGCCAACGGCATACCCCGGCAGGTGGCCGACCCGCACACGCCCACGGATGCGATCGTCGTGCTCACCGGCGGCAGCGAGCGTGTGACCACCGGCCTGCGGCTGCTGGCCGAGGAGCGGGCGGAGCGGGTGTTCATCTCCGGCGTGCACCCGAAGGTGGACGTAAACCGGCTGGTCAGGGTCTCCGGCCCGCCGGAAGCGGCACTCGCGGCCACCAGTCTGTCGACGGGCGGGCTCGGGGATCGGGTCGAGACCGGCCACGGCGCGCGGAATACCGAGGGCAACGCCGAGGAGACCGCCGCCTGGATGCGCCGGCGGGGGTATCACTCCCTGCGGCTGGTGACCGCCAGCTACCACATGCCGCGCAGCCTGCTGGAGTTCCGCCAGGCGCTGCCCGACGCAGTGGTCATCCCGCACCCGGTGTTCCCTGGGGACATCCAGCGGCAGACCTGGTGGCTGCAGCCGGGCACGGCGGCGTTGATCATCAGCGAGTACAACAAGTATCTGCTGACATTCGCGGCACACGCGGCGCTCCGGGTGCTGGCCACGGTGGGCCGGCAGGTTGCGGGATGACAGCAGTCCGCTCGGCTCTGTTCGCGGCTCTCGCCGCGCTGTGGACCCTCGTCCTGGGCATCCTCTACCTGCCGCTGCTGGGCCTGCCGCGACGACGCTTCCAGCGGCTGGCGGCGTTCTGGTGCCGCGGCCTGATCGGCCTCGCGCGCCTTTGTTGCGGGCTGCGCTGGCAGGTGGTGGGCAGGGAGCACCTGCCGACAGGAGCGGCGGTCATCGCCGCCAAGCACCAGTCGGCCTGGGAGACGCTGGCCTTCCATCTGCTGCTGGACGACCCGGTCTACGTACTCAAGCGGGAGCTGCTGGGGCTGCCGTTCATTGGTTGGTACCTGCGCAAGACCGGCATGATCGCCATCGACCGGGCGGCCGGCGCCGGCGCGCTGCGCCGCCTGCTGCCGGCGGCGGAAGCCGCACTCGCCCGGGGCTCGCAGGTGATCGTCTTCCCCGAGGGCACGCGCACCCCGCCCGGCATGCGGCGCCGCTACCAGCCGGGCGTCGTCGCCCTCTACGAGCGGGCCGGCGCGGCGGGCGTGCCGCTGATCCCGGTCGCGGTCAACTCCGGGCTGTACTGGGGGCGTCGGAAATTCCTGAAATACCCGGGCCTGATCACCGTCGAAGTCCTGCCGCCGCTGCCGCCCGGCCTGTCGCGGGCGGAGTTCCTGGCCGAACTGGAACAGCGGATCGAGGCCGCCACCGACCGGCTGTGCGGGGGCGGGGTTCAGGGTCGGCGAGAAACTTGGGAGTGAGCATGGGATCCGTAAGTCCGGACCAAATAGAGGTACTTGCAGAACTCTTGCGGGCGGCAGGCGTATCTCTACAGCCAAGTGCTGCATCCTCTAACATATTCTTGCGCCCCGATCTTCTTAGGGCGTGGGCGGACGTGATCGGCTCCGTAGCATGGCCTGTTATTGCGCTGGCCATCGTGGTGGCTTTGCGGAAACCGCTGGCTGTTCTCGTATCGGAAGCGAAAAGCCGTTCGTCGGTTATCACGCGGCTGTGGCGCTGAATGTTGCTGCCCGACACCCCGCTGCACGCTCGCACCAGGAGGCGTTGAGGTCCGCTCCAAATCGAGCGTTGGAATACGCAAGGCCCCTGCCTTCGAACTTCGATCGCGTCGTCATGCTTCGCGATACGGAGTCAGTTTTGAGCCAGCTTGCGTAGGTCGAATCGAAGCGCAGCGTAAGCCGCTGCAAGTTTCTGCTGTGATGCCCGAGGAGATCGCCATGGCCCTTACCCGTCGAGAGATGATCGTCACCACCGGCACGCTCGCCGCCGCCGCCGCCGCCGCGACCGGGTCGCCCGCGCTGGCCGCCGACGGGCGGGGCATGCCGAGCATCACTTCGCCCAGGCCGTCAACCAGCCGCTGCTGACGGCGATGTTCGCCAGCGCCCAGGCGGGGGAGCTCTGCATCCGCCACTGCGTCCGGTCGATGAAGGCGGGCGACACCTCGCTCGCCGACTGCCTCGCCGCGGTGCAGGAGATGCTGGCCACATGCACCGCCGCCGGCACGCTGACGGCGCTGCAGTCGCGCTACCTGAAGGACATGCTGAAGGTCTCGCTGCAGGTGTGCGAGACGTCCGAGGCCGAATGCCGCAAGCACGCCGAGAAGCACCCGGAGTGCAAGGCGTGCGCCGAGGCGTGCGTGGCCTGCATGAAGGAGACCCGGGCGGCGCTCGCCGCCTGAGCGGCACGGTCCGGCCGCCCGGCGGGCCCATCGGCACGGCTTCCGCACAGCACCGGATCGCTCCCTCCCGCCGGCCCTGACCTTTCGTGGCGTGGGTCCGCGCCGCCTGTGTCGCGGATCGTGTCGGATTCCCGACAGCGGCCGGACAGCCCGGATGTGCGGGCAACAAACTGAATTCACGCCGATAAATCCGGACCGGCGCGGATGGACCCGTTCTTGCTTGCCTGCGGGCGTGCCCGCCGCCGTCCGTTGGACTGCGGCGCCGGACCCCTCAACTTAAGGCGCGCCGCGAACGCCCGCCGCCGCTCGGAGACACTCCCCCATGGCTCTCGTCACCTTCTCCTCCCCATCGATGAAAAAGGACGTCACCGTCTACGCCGTCGCCGGCGACCGGGGCACGCTGCTGGCCGTCGCCAAGGCGCACAAAATTCCGATCCCGTTCGATTGCGGCGATGGCGAGTGCGGCTCCTGCCTCGTCGAGGTCACCCACCTGAACAGCGACGGCCAGAAGATGGGCCTGACGATGCAGGAGAAGGAAAAGGAGATGCTGCGCCAGCTGGGCAAGATCACCAAGGACGAGATCCTGCGGGCGGAGACCGACGACATGCCGTCCCGCTTCCGGCTGGCCTGCCAGTACACGGTGCGCAACGAGGACATCGTCGTGACCTTCGGCGGCGACGAGACGCTGCCGGCGCAGCGTCCGGCCGTGACACACGCCGCGCCGGTCTTCACCAAGCGGCTGCAGATCGACAGCGTCGCGGCCTTCCTGGCGCACGCGATCAAGGTGGAGGAGGAGGCCGCCGTCCACTTCGAAGAGCTGGGTGCGTCGATGGAGGAGGTGGGCAACACCGAGGTGGCGGGCCTGTTCCGCCAGCTGGCCGGCTACTCGCGCCTGCACCTGCAGGAGGCGAAGGGGCGCGCCGGCGCCACCGACGTGAGCGCGCTCACGCCGAAGGAATACGACTGGCCGGACCTGGAGACCCCGGAGCAGACCGAGCTGTGGGCGGGCGACCCGGCGATGACCCGGCGCGACGCGCTGAAGGCGGCACTCAAGGGCGAGCAGCGCGGTTTCGAGTTCTATCACTACGTGGCCGAGACCACGGCGGACGACGACATCCGCGCGCTGGCGAAGGAGTTCCGCAAGGAGGAGGCCGAGCACGTGGAGATCCTCGAGCGCTGGATCGCCACCGAGGAGGCCACCACCCGCGCCTGATCTGACCGCGCGCGCCCGCGTTCCCTCTCCCGTTCCCTCTTTCCGCCGGGAGAGGGCAGGGTGGGGGGGCGACGGTCCCCTCCACTTCAGCCGCCGGGGGTCATGTTCCCCCTCGACCGTCGGTCCCCTCGCACCTTTCCCCGGGCGAGAAGGACCGGTGGGCGGCGCGCTTTCCGGTCTAGCGCTCCTCCCCCGTCGCATGGCGGGAGATCATCACGTCGCGATGGACGTAGACGCACATCACGAGACCGAAGCCGAGCATCAGCGAGACGGTGGCGGTGCCGCCGTAGGAAACCAGCGGCAGCGGCACGCCGACCACCGGGATCAGCCCCATCACCATCGCCATGTTGATGAACACGTAGAGGAAGAAGGTCGTCGTGATGCCGATCGCCAGCAGTCGGCCGAACTGGCTCTTCGCCGACAGCGCGATGGCGAAGCAGTAGCCGAGGATCACCACGTAGAGCCCGAGGATGCCGAGCGATCCCACCAGCCCGAATTCCTCCGCCAGCATCGTGAAGATGAAATCGGTCTGCTTTTCCGGCAGGAAGTTGAGGCCGCTCTGGGTGCCCTGCATGTAGCCCTTGCCGAACAGCCCGCCCGATCCCAGCGCGATCTTCGACTGCAGGATGTGGTAGCCCGATCCGAGCGGATCGGTTTCCGGGTCGAGGAAGGTGAGCACCCGGCGGCGCTGATAGTCGTGCAGGAACTCCCACGCCACCGGCATCGCGCCGACACCGGCGACCAGCACGACGGCGAACATCCACAGCCGCACGCCGGCGGCGAAGAACAGGGCGCCGCCTCCCAGCAGCAGCATCACCGCCGTGCCCAGGTCCGGCTGCTTGAGCACCAGGGCCACCGGCACCACCACCATCATCAGCGGCACGATCAGCCGCCACGGCCGGCCCACGTCCTCGCTGGCCATGCCGTGGAAGTAGCGGGCGAGCGCCAGGACGAGGGCGATCTTCATCACCTCCGAGGGCTGCAGGTTGATCACGCCCAGATCGATCCAGCGCTGCGCCCCCATGCCGATGGCGCCGGCGAAATCGACGATGACCAGCAGCACAAGGGCCATCGCGTAGATGACGTACGCCCAGCGCAGCCACACTCGGATGTCCGAAATGGCCACCAGCAGCAGGATGCCGAGAGCCGCCACGAAGCGGGCCAACTGGCGGATCGCCCAGGGCTCCATGTTGCCGCCGGCGGCGGAATACAGCATGCCGATTCCGGTGCCGGCGACGAGGCAGATCGCGAGCACGAGCAGCCAGCGGATTCCGGCCAGCTTCTCGCCCAGGCGGAGCGTGCTGTGGTTCAGCGGGTGCCGCGCCATGGTTCTTACACCTCCCGGTCGTGGCGCCCGGCGGGGCTACCAACGCCCGGCCCGGCGGCCGGGCGGCGGTCGGCGACGCGCATCGCGTCCAGCTTCTGCACCGCCAGCAGTACATCGCGGGCGACGGGGGCGGCAGCCTTCGATCCGGCCCCGCCATGTTCGACGACGACGGCGCACGCGAAGCGTGGCTTCTCCACCGGCGCGTAGCCGATGAACAGCGCGTGGTCGCGCCGCTCCCACGGCAGGTTCTCGTTCTTGATCACGCCCGACTGGCGCTCCGACTTGGAGATGCGGCGCACCTGCGATGTGCCGGTCTTGCCCGCCATCTCCAGGCCCGGAACGCGGATGGCGGCCCGGTTGGCGGTGCCGCGGCCGCTGTTGACCACCATGTCCAGGCCTTCCTGAACCAGCTTCAGGTGCGCCCGGGTGATGCCCAGGTCCGGCGCCGGCGGGCGCCCCGCCGGGTCGGGCTCGCCCACGTCGCGGACCAGGTGCGGCACGACTCCCCGGCCGCCGTTGGCGATGCGCGCCGCCATCACCGCCAGCTGCAGCGGCGTCGACAGCACGTAGCCCTGGCCGATGCCGGCGATCACCGTCTCTCCCATCGACCAGGCGGTGCCCGTCCGGGCGGTCTTCCAGTCGCGGGTCGGCAGCAGCCCCGGCCGCTCGTGTGGCAGATCGACCCCCAGCGTCACGCCCAGGCCGAGCCGCTCGCCCATCGCCGCGATGCGATCGACGCCAACCCGCCGGGCGGCTTCGTAAAAGTAGCAGTCGCAGGACTGGGTCAGCGCTTCCCGCAGGTTCACCGCCCCGTGGCCGCCGCGCCGCCAGCAGTGGAAGACGGCGTTGCCGAGCCGGTAGGCGCCCGGGCAGCTGACGGTGCTGCCGGCGGTCATCACGCCGCGCTCGAGGGCGGCGAGGGCCACCACCGGCTTGAACGTCGAGCCGGGAGCGTACTGCCCGGCGATCGCCTTGTTGGTGAGCGGCGCCTTCGGTTCGGTGATCAACGCCTTCCATTCGGTGGTCGTGAGCCCTCGGTTGAAGGCGACCGGGTCGAAGCCGGGCTTTGAGGCCAGCGCCAGGACCTCGCCGGTGTTCACGTCGAGGACGACGACCGCGCCGCTTTCGTCCCCAAGCCGCTCGTAGGCAAAGCGCTGCAGGTCGAGATCGAGCCCGAGTGTCAGGTCCGCCCCCGGTTGCCCCTCCTTGCGGTCCAGTTCACGGATCACCCGGCCGACGGCGTTGACCTCCACCTGAGAGCTGCCGCCTTTGCCGCGCAGCGGCTTTTCGTAGGCCCTCTCGATCCCCGCCTTGCCGATGCGGAATCCCGGCAGGCTGAGCAGGGGATCGTCGCCGACTTCCGATTCCGAGACGGCGGCGACGTAGCCCAGGACGTGCGACAGCAATTCGCCGTACGGGTACTCGCGGCTCTGCCCCTCCTCGACGGAGATCCCCGGAAGGTCGAGGGAATTGACCTCGATGCGGGCCACGTCCTCCCAGCCCAGGTTCTCGCGCACGGTGACCGGCACGAAGCGGCGCTGCCGGGTGATCTCCCGCATCACCCGCTTGCGGTCGCCGTCGCTCAGCGGCAGCAGCGTACCCAGCGCCGTCAGCGTGCCGTCCACGTCACGGGCCTGCTCGGCGACCACCACCACCCGGTAGTCCTGGCGGTTGTGCGCCAGCGGCCGGCCGTGCCGGTCGAGGATGCGGCCGCGCGGCGGCGGCAGCAGGCGGAGGTTGATCCGGTTGTCCTCGGCGAGCGTGAGGTAGCGCTCGGACTCGAGCACCTGCAGGTAGTAGAGGCGGCCGGCGAGTGCCGTCAGCAGAAGGCCCTTGCCGCCTGCCAGGATCAGCGCCCGGCGGGTGAACCGCTTCTGCCGGTCCAGGTCGCGGCCCATCGCTCAGACCTGCCGCAGCAGCGTCGCCTGGCAGCGCAGCAGCAGCCAGCACAGGATCGGGTAGAAGCCGATGGTGGTGAGCGCCTGGAAGGCGATCGCGTCCGCCGGGATCAGTGTGGCGTTGTAGGCGGACGTCGCCAGCCAAGCCAGCGTGAGCGCGCCCGCGGCCACCAGCGAGAAGCCGAGCCAGATGATGCCGAACGACTTGCCGAGGAAGAAGCGGTGCTGGGTGGTGACGGCGGCGTGCACCAGGACCAGCATGCAGGCGCTGACGCCGAGCGGCAGGCCGAACAGGATATCCTGCAGCAGACCGGCGGCGAACACGGCGACCGCCGGCAGCAGGTCGGGCCGGTACAGCGTCCAGTAGAACACGGCGATCAGCGGCAGGGCGGGGGCGACCGCATGCAGGGCGGGAATGTGCAGCGGCACGACGCCGATCAGCATCAGCAGGAAGATCGATACCGAGGGCACGAGCTGGCGGGCCAGGGTATCGAGCCGGCGCCAGAGGGTGGGTTTCATCGGATTGGCTTCATCGGGCGTCGGCGCGCACGCGATCCTGCTCCCCGTCCGGCAGGGGGGCGCGTCCGCCCCGGGAGACGGTCGGGGGATCGTTCAGCAGTGAGGTGATGCCGTAATCGGCGACGCGCACGTACTCGAGGCGGGTACGATCGACGAGTGGCTGGACGGTGATCCCGCCGTCGCCCACGTCGGCCACGACGCCGACCGGCAGGCCGGACGGGAAGCCGCCGGCGACGCCCGAGCTCACCACCACATCGCCGGTGCTGATCTTTCCCTGCTGCACCACGTGGATCAGCTTCGGCCGGTCGCCGTTGTCGCCTGCGAGCACGGCCCGCACGCGGCCGGCGCCGACGAACACCGGTACCCGGGAATTCAAGTCGGTGATCAGCAACACCCGGGCTGCCCGCTGCGAGACGCCGACGATGCGCCCGACCAGCCCGTCGCTGGTGACCACGATGTGGCCCTTGTCGATGCCATTGCGGCTGCCCGCGTTGACCAGCAGGCTGTGGGCGAAGGCGCCGGTGGGATCGGCGACGACGCGCGCCGACCGGAAGGTGGCCTCGGGCCCGGGCACGAAGTTCAGCAACTGGCGCAGCGCCGCGTTCTCGGCTTCGAGGCGCTGGGCGGCCACCTGCCAGCGTAGCAGCCGGTCGCGCTCCTCGCGCAGCCGGGCGTTCTCCTCCGCCACCCGCAGCAGGTGCTGTGCGCTCTCGATGCCGCCGGCCATCGCATCCACCGGCTTCGACAGGACGCTGAGGATGGGGACGACGGCGTCGTTGACCTGCAGGCGCAGACGTTCGACCAGCAGCGCATCCGCCTTGCCCAGCAGCATGGCGCCGCCGGCCAGCACCACGAGGCCGGTATACGCCAGCCACTGCAGCAGCGACTTGAACGTGGCAGGCATGCGCGGGTTCGCGTCCTGGCGTTGCCGTGCGTTGCTGCGACCGCGTCGCCGATCCGTGGCGCCACCCGACTGTCGCTCGACACACGAGGATGATCGTAATCTACGGCAAGGAAAGAGAAAAGAAAATGGCCTAGAGCGGATCTCAGTACATCGTGCTCAGGACGTTGCGCATTCTCTTCATTTCCTCCAGCACCCGGCCGGTGCCGAGCGCCACGCAGGAAAGCGGGTCGTCCGCTATGGTGATCGGCAGGCCGGTGGCATGGCGGAGCACGTAGTCGATGTTCGCCAGAAGCGCGCCGCCGCCGGTGAGCACGATTCCCTTGTCGACGATGTCGGCGGCCAGCTCCGGAGCGGTGTGCTCGAGCGCCACCTTCACCGCGTCGATGATCGAGCCCACCGGCTCGGCCAGGCTTTCGGAGATCTGGCGTTCGCTGATCACCAGCTCCTTGGGCACCCCGTTCATCAGGTCCCGGCCCTTGATCTCCAGCGTCCGCCCGTCGCCGTCGTCGGGCGGGCAGGCGGAGCCGATCTCCTCCTTGATTCGCTCGGCGGAGCTCTCGCCGATCAGTAGATTGTGGTTGCGGCGGATGTACGCGATCACCGCCTCGTCCATCTTGTCGCCGCCGACCCGCACGCTCTTGGCATAGACGATGCCGCCCAGCGACAGCACCGCCACCTCGGTGGTGCCGCCACCGATGTCGACCACCATCGAGCCCGTGGGTTCGGTGACCGGCAGTCCGGCGCCGATCGCGGCTGCCATCGGCTCCTCGATCAGGAACACCCGGCGGGCGCCCGCCTGCTCGGCGGACTCCTGGATCGCCCGGCGCTCGACCGCGGTCGAGCCGGACGGCACGCAGACGATGACCAGCGGGCTGGCGAAGGTGCGCCGGTTGTGCACCTTGCGGATGAAGTACTTGATCATCTCCTCGGCGACTTCGAAGTCGGCGATGACGCCGTCGCGCAGGGGCCTGATCGCCTGGATGTTGCCGGGGGTGCGGCCCAGCATCAGCTTCGCTTCCTCGCCGACGGCGAGGACCTGCTTGCGCCCCTTGTGCTCGACGAGCGCGACCACCGAGGGCTCGTTGAGGACGATGCCCTTGCCCTTGACGTAGACCAGAGTATTGGCGGTTCCCAGGTCGATCGCCATGTCGGCCGAGAGGAAACCGAAAAGCCGTGAGAACATCGCCCCTCGCTTGGATCGATGACCGTCGTGCACTGTCGTGTCGGGGGGTGGGTGGCGGACGGGTCGCTCCGCCACCCGAATGGTCCCTCGCTAAACCGGCGGCAGAATGCCCCGTCTCTTTGTCCCGATCAAGCGGACAGCGCCGACGGTGCCCGCTTCTCGCGCTTCACCAGAAGCTTGTTGAGCGCGTTCAGGTACGCCTTCACCGAGGCGACGACGGTATCCGTGTCCGCGCCCTGGCCGTTGACGGTGCGGCCCTGCTCCTCCAGCCGTACGGTCACCTCGGCTTGCGCGTCGGTGCCGCCGGTCACCCCGTGCACCTGGTAGAGCTTGAGGCGCGCCTGGGTCTCGAACAGCCGCTTGATGCACCGGAAGGCCGAATCGACCGGGCCGTCGCCGATGTCCTCGCACTCGCGCCGCTCGCCGTCCACGTCCAGGACCAGCCGGGCGCGGGCCTTGCGCGTGCCGCATTCGATCTCCAGGCTCACCAGCTTGATCCGGTCGTGTGCGCGGACCAACTCGTCGTCCACCAGGGCGACGATGTCCTCGTCGAACACGTCCTTCTTGCGGTCGGCCAACTCCTTGAAGCGGCGGAAGGCGTCTTCGAGGGCGTTGTCGCCCAGCTCGTAGTTCAGCTCCTTCAGCTTTTCCTTGAAGGCGTGCCGGCCGGAGTGCTTTCCGAGAACCAGCTTCGACTTCGACAGCCCCACTGATTCCGGCGTCATGATCTCGTAGGTGCCGGCGTGCTTCAGCATGCCGTCCTGGTGGATCCCCGATTCGTGCGCGAACGCGTTCGCGCCGACGATCGCCTTGTTCGGCTGGACGACGAAGCCGGTGATCGCCGAAACCAGCCGCGAAGCGCGCATGATGGTCTCGGTCTTCACGCCGCTGACGTACGGCATCCGGTCGTGCCGGGTGCGCAGCGCCATGACGATCTCTTCCATCGCCGCGTTGCCAGCGCGCTCGCCCAGACCGTTGACGGTGCACTCCACCTGCCGGGCACCGGCGTCGACCGCGGCCAGCGAGTTGGCGACCGCCAGGCCCAGGTCGTTGTGGCAGTGCACCGAAATGATCGCCTTGTCGATGTTCGGCACCCTGTTGCGCACCATGCGGATCAGCGAGGCGAACTCGTCGGGGATCGCGTAGCCGACGGTGTCCGGGATGTTGATCGTCGTAGCCCCGCACGCGATCGCGGTTTCGATGCAGCGGCACAGGAAGTCGTGCTCGCTGCGCGAGCCGTCCTCGCACGACCACTCCACGTCGTCGGTGAACCGGCGCGCGTAGCTGACGCTGTCGATGATGCGCTCGTGCACCTGGTCCGGATCCAGCTGCAGCTTGTACTTCATGTGCAGCGGGCTGGTGGAGATGAAGGTGTGGATGCGGCCGCGCGGGGCCGGCTTGATCGCCTCTGCGACCCGCTCGATGTCGCCGCGCACCGCCCGTGCAAGACCGCAGACGGTGGATGTCGTGATCTGCTTGGCGATCGCGTGCACCGCCTCGAAGTCGCCGGGTGAGGAGATGGGAAAGCCAGCCTCGATCACGTCCACGCCCATTTCTTCCAGGACCTGGGCGATGCGGACCTTCTCTTCCAGGTTCATGGACGCGCCGGGCGACTGCTCGCCATCGCGTAACGTGGTATCGAAGATGACGATGCGGTTCGGGTCGGTCTCGGTCTTCATGGGTTTTATCCCTGCGGAATTAGGTTCACAAACCGGATGTAGCCGTGCTCGTGTCCCCTGAACGACGCCGATGCCTGTACCGGGGCTACCTGCCGGGGCCGGATCGATCGAAGCTCAGGGGCACCTAAGTCGTAGGGTCCCGCGACGGCCGGTCGGGATGGCTTCGGCACGGATGATCGCACGCACGACCCCGCCGGGCACCGTCGGACGGTGCTCGTCTGCCGCTTTGCGATTGCCGTCCGCTCCGTTCATCGCCGTTTCTGCCGTTCTCGCCAAGGCGCGCTGCCGATAGCGCACCACACCACAGGCCGCACGTGGCGAACCCGCGATCCGAGCTAGGAGACATGGAACGATTCTGGTTGTCAATAAGATTGTCGACGGCTATCCGGTCTTGCGAATTCGTGCATCTCCATAGAGCAGGGCCGCGATAACCACATAATTGGGGCATTGGTTGGACTCGACGGGCCGCGGCGGACAGGCTAAACGCACGCCATGCGCGAGAAGGAGAACAGCCGGGCTTACCCCGACTTCGACTGGCAGCCGCTGACCGAAGCGGATATGGACACGGTGGCGGCGATTGCCGCGCGACTGCACCCCGGCCTGCCGGAACGTACCGCAGTGCTGGCGGAGAAGTGGCGGCTGTGTCCGGACGGCTGCCGCAAGCTGCTGTGCGGCGGCGTCATGCGGGGCTATGGGCTGTCGCATCCCGGGACACTCGCCCGGCCGCCGAAGCTCGACTGCCTGATGGGAGGGCTGCCCGACCCGGCCGACTGCCTGTTCCTGCACGACGTGGCGGTGCTGCCCGAGGCCAGGGGGCGGGGCGCGTCCGTCGCGTTCATCGCGCACGCCGCGGCGGTTGCCACGGCCCGGCGGCTGCCGTCCCTCGCCCTGATCGCCGCGTACGGCACCGGCCGGCTGTGGCGGCGATTCGGCTTCGAGGACGTGCCGCCGGAGGTGACCGTCGGCGACGGGGCCGCATCGCTGGCGGCCTATGGCGCCGACGCCCGCTACCTCAGCCGCCGGCTGTCATACTGATCCCTGTTCAGGGTGGACTTCAGGGGGAGGCGGGCAGGCGGCCGGCCGGCCCGTTGACCATCTGCACTCGCCAAACCGGCCCCGCACCCTGCAGCAGGCCGTCCGTCAGCCGGTCGAGGCGGGTGAGCGTCAGGTTGTCGACGACGATCGCCATCGCCGTGACCGGAGGCAGGGCGAGCGCGTGCGCCACTGCCGCCCGGATCGTGCCGCCGTGGCTGATCGACACCACGTCCCGGCCTTCGAACTCCGTGCTCAGCCGCTCGATGGCGTCCGCCGTGCGCTGCATCTGGGCGGCGAAACTCTCGCCGTCGGGCGGTGCGTTGTGGACGGGATCGCGCCAGAAGGCAGCGTAGGCGTCCGGCTCGCGCGTCTGCATCTCGGCCCAGCGCATTCCCTCCCAGCGGCCGAAGCTCTGCTCGACGAACAGGGGTTCGACCCGCGGGTCGTCCAGCGGAGCGCCCGCGGCCCGAAGCGCCTCGAAGGTCTGGTGGGTGCGCCTGAGCGGGCTGATCACCGTGACCGCGCCCGGTGGCAGTGCGCCTGCGAGGGCGGCGAAGCCGGAGGCATCGGAGGTATCGCAGTCCACGTCGAGGCGGCCGTTCAGGCGGCCGGCGGCATCGGGGATCGGCGCATGCCGGACCCACCACCAGCGGGTGGAGCCGCCGCCGGGCACGGTCATTCGATGGCGGCGATGGCGACCAGCACCGCCAGTTCGGAGGCAACCTGCACCGCGCCGAGCACGTCGCCGGTGTGCCCGCCCAGCGTCCGCTCGGCGGCGGCGGCGATGCACAGCGCTGCCAGGCCGGCGGCGATGCAGACGGCGAGGCCCGCCCAGAAGCCGACGGTGACGAATGCGATGGCCAGCGCCAGCGCCGCCGCTGCCATCACCTGACGGTACGCCGGAACGCCGGCGGCGGCCGACAGCCCGTCGGCGCGCGCCGGACTTTGCCAGCGCATCACCGCCGGCAGCGTTGCCCGGGAGACGACGGCGGCGGCGATGATCGCAAGTGCGGCCACGTCGGGTGAGGTCAGGCCGCTCAGGATCGCCGCGCGGATGCCGATGCCGAAGACGATGGCGAGCGCACCGAAGGTGCCGATGCGGCTGTCGCGCATGATCGCCAGCCGGGATTCGGGGGAGCGGCCGCCGCCCAGCCCGTCGGCGAAGTCGGCCGCACCGTCCTCGTGCAGCGCGCCGGTGATCCCGGCTCCGGTGGCGAGCGCCAGCAGGGCGCACGCCATCGGATCGAGGCCCAGCTCGAAGCTCATCAGCAGCGCGAGCGCGCTGATCAGGCCGATGCCGGCGCCGACCAGCGGGAACAGCGCCGTGCTGCGCGCCAGGTCGCCCAGCCCGTGGGCGCCCGGCGCCGGGGCCGTCGCCATGTCCTCCACGCCGGTCGCCGACGGCTCCGCAACCGGAGCTGCACGCGGTGCGATCGGCAGGCAGGTGAGGAACGATGCGGCCAGCCGCAGGTCGCGCCACCGGGCGGTGAGCGCTCCGGGAATGTCCACCACGTCCGGGTACTTGTAGGAGGTCGCCACGGTGTTGTTCCGATCGGCCGGCGAATGCGCTAAGAGGCTGCCTTATAGGTGAACCGTGGCGGAAAGAAAACGCGGATTGCGGAAGTTGGGAGATACGTCGTTCGCACCTGGATCCGCGACCGCGACGCCGCGTGCATCCGCCGACATCCGCTGCCTGTTGGCGGCGCTCCCGGGACCGGACGAAGGCGCGGCGGCCCGTGTCGCCGCCCGCGAGGCGGTGTTGACCAAGCCGGCGGGCGCACTCGGCCGACTGGAGGAGCTGACCGCCTGGCTGGCTGCCTGGCAGGGACGGGCCTCGCCCGAGGCCGGGCGGATCGCGGCACGGATCTTTGCCGGCAACCACGGTGTCGCGGCGCGGGGCGTCTCCGCCTTTCCGGCCGAGGTCACCCGACAGATGGTCGGCAACTTCGAAGCCGGCGGCGCCGCGGTCAGCCAGCTCTGCGGGGAGTTCGGTGTCGAGCTGCGGGTGTGCGCACTCGACCTGGATCGGCCTACCGTCGACCTGACGGTCGCGCCGGCCATGTCGGAAGTTGAATTCCTCGCCGCCTTCGCCACCGGCTTCGACCAGGTCCAGCCGGGCATCGACCTGCTCTGCCTGGGCGAGATGGGGATCGGCAACACCACCGCAGCGGCAGCGCTGGCGTGTTCGCTCTTCGGCGGCCTGCCGGCGGCCTGGACCGGCTCCGGCACCGGCGTCTCCGCCGAGCGGCTGGCGGTGAAGCGGGCGGCGGTGGCCGACGCGGTGCAACGGCACCGGGACGCAGCCGAGGACGCCCTGGACCTGCTGCGCCGGCTGGGCGGCCGGGAACTGGCGGCGATCGCCGGCGCCGTGCTGTCTGCCCGGCTGCGGCGGGTGCCGGTGCTGCTGGACGGCTTCGTCTGCACCGCCGCCGCCGCACCGCTGGCGGCCCTGGCACCCGGGGCGCTCGATCACTGTCGGGTGGCGCACGTCTCCGCCGAGCCGGGGCACCGGCTGCTGCTCCGCCACCTGGGCCAGCGGCCACTGCTGGCGCTCGACATGCGGCTCGGCGAGGCGTCGGGCGCCGTGCTCGCGGTTGCCCTGGTGCGCGCCGCCGTCGCCTGCCATACCGGCATGGCGACCTTCGCGTCGGCCGGCGTCAACAACCGCGACGCCGGCTGAACCGGGAGCGCACGGGAAGGCGCGCGGGGACAGGGAGACGAACCTGGATGATCGCTCTCCCGAGCGAAGAGGCGGACAACGTGGCGCCCCGCCTGCGCTCTCAAAACACAGCGCCGGTGTAAGGTGCAACTTTTAGGCTATATTTATTGCCGACTCTGCTCGGAATGCGCTCGCCTGGCAAGATCATTTCTCGACCCGATATTTAGATATTGCTAATATTAAGGCCGCGTAAGAGACGCGCGCAGTTCCGCTTTTGGGGGAAGCGGCATGGTCGTTCCTTCCTTCGGTGCTTCTGTTTCGGTGCGAGCGGAGTGGCCGCCGGCCCGGCGGCTGGTCCAGCGGCGTCCCCTCACCCCGACCCTCTCCCGACAGCGCTACCGGATTCACACATCATGTCGGCAGGCCTGAGGGGGATGTTGGAAGAGGTCGGCGCCGCGTTTTCTGGCCTGGAACTCGAGCCATCCGTGGAGCATGATGA
>Ga0209573_1000215_pt1 | contig 146599 bp, 91 predicted proteins | sample TNRBio252014_DNA_FD_185870 | JGI IMG/M metagenome (GOLD analysis project Ga0209573, IMG submission 185870) | Wastewater treatment Type I Accumulibacter community from EBPR Bioreactor in Madison, WI, USA - TNR Reactor_6/25/2014_ DNA (SPAdes)... | ecosystem: Engineered > Bioreactor > EBPR >...
CGATGAACTCGTGGTCCGTCTGGTCTGGTGCTGCCGTGATCATTTCAGCCCCATGAGAAGGATTTCCGCATTGTTGCTGGTGCGGTTGATGTTGCGAATGAGCGTCTCAAGCGCCTCAACCGCAGGGACTGCGGCGAGCTGCTTGCGCACCTGGGTGATGCGGCGGAACTCGTCCGGGTGATAGAGCAGATCGTCACGACGAGTGCCAGATTTGAGCACATGCAGGGCTGGGAAGATGCGGCGCTCGGAGATTTCACGGTCGAGCGTGGCCTCCATGTTGCCGGTGCCTTTGAACTCCTCGAAAATGACCTCGTCCATGCGGCTCTCGGTCTCGATGAGCGCGGTGGCGATGATGGTGAGACTGCCGCCTTCCTCGACATTGCGCGCGGCACCGAAGAATTTCTTGGGCTTTTGCAGCGACTTGGTGCCGACACCACCGGACATGACAGCTCCTTTGCCGCCCTGCATGGAATTGTAACCGCGGGCGAGACGCGTGATGCTGTCCAACAAGATGACGACATCCTTTTTCATCTCGACGAGCCGGCAGGCGCGCTCACGGACGATCTCAGCCACCTGGCTGTGGCGCTTCGGACTTTCGTCGAAGGTGGAACTGTAAATCTCGCAGCCCTGCACGGTCTCCTCGAAATCCGTGACTTCTTCGGGGCGCTCATCAAGCAGCAGAACGATCAGGGTGATCTCCTTGTGATTGAGGGCGATGGATTTGGCGATGTCCTTGAGGATGATCGTCTTGCCAGAGCGCGGCGGGGCGCAAATGAGGCCACGCTGGCCTTTGCCGAGCGGCGCGATGATGTCCAGAATGCGTGAACTGACTGCGCAGGGCTTGGCGGTTTCGAGAATGATGCGTTGATTCGGGAAAGTGGCGGTCAGTTTGTCGAAATCCACTGGCGGCTCCCATTGCTCAATGGGCATGCCCTCAACCTCGGAGATGCGGTCAATGGCGATGTATTTGTCCTTGTCCTTGGGCGCCTTGGCAAAGCCCGTGATGTGCTGGCTGGGGCGGAGGTTGAATTTCCTGACCAGGAACAAAGGAACGAAGACATCCTCGGGCAGAGGGGCAAAGCTGTATTTCGGATAACGGATGAGGCCAAAGTTATCGGCTCCGATCTCCAGAACGCCCTCGACTTTCAGGCGTGTTTTGTGCTCGGCCATCCATGAGCACAAATCATAAATGAGCTGGTGCTTGGTGCGGCTGGCATTGAGGCGGAAGGAGACGGTTTCCGCCAGTTCCAGCAGCTCAGTGAGAGTGGCGTTTTGCAGGTCGTTAATTGAAACTTCCTGAGGGAAAGGTGGCTGAGCGCCATCCGACTTTGGAGGTTCCACGACTCGCGGCTGCACGGGTTCAGCCTGTGCGCTGCCGCTATCTAGGACAGCAGGAGCCACGGTGACGTCGGGCGCGTTCTCTTCGACAGCGGAAACCGGGGTCGTGACAGGGGATTCGTTGGGTTGGTCATTCATGCTTGCAAGAGTGGACTTGCCAGCGTCAGCACCTGGGCTTCGAGAGAGGCCAGACTGCCATCATTCCAAATGACGGCGTCCGCTCTTTCCACCTTGGCTTCGATGGGCCATTGGGCCTGCAGGAACTTTTGAACAGTGTGTTCGTCGAGCCCCCGTTTTTCCATCATCCGCCTGACCTGCACCGACCGGCTGGAAGCCACCACGATGACGAAGTCTGCTGAAACTGTGGCACCAATCTCATAGTGCAGGGGGACTTCCGCAAGGAAAAGATTGCAGCCGGATGCCTGCGCCTGCTCCCGGGCGGTCTCCAGCATAGCCAGAACAGGCGGGTGAAGGAGCTTTTCAAGTTTCGCCCGCTTTTCTGGCACTGGAAGCACATCGGCACGCAGCCATTCGCGGGAAACCCCACCTGAATTGGTGGCTTCTGGGCCAAAAAGCTCGCGCAGAGACACCTGGATGTCGCGTCGGCGCATTATTTGAGTCACCGCAGTATCCGAGGAAAAAACAACCACTGAACTCCCACCCCAGACTTCTTTGAGCATTGATAGCAGGCTGCTTTTGCCGCAGCCAATGCCCCCGGTGATAATCCAAGTGTTCATCAAAGGAAATGTGCTCGAATGTGCAGGACCTCCGACGTTAATAAAAAGGCAGGTGGTTATCAACCACCTGCCCAATTGATTTAAGGGTGTACAACGCTCGAAATCAAGGAGTCACCGGTGGCAATAACGGGTTGCCTGCCACAGTGCCGCCAACAGTCGGAGCAACAGGCTGGTTGTTTTTCACTCTTTGCCCAGAAGGATCGATCAAATGGGCCGTCACGAAGATCATTAAGTTGCGTTTGAAGTGCTGCTCGGATTCTGATCTAAACATGCGGCCAATGAATGGAAGGTCACCAAGGATTGGAATCTTATCCTCCACGTCCTGCACGTCTTCACGAATCAACCCCCCCAAACCCACTGTTTGTCCATCCCAGATGGACACACCCGTCGACACCCTGCGCACCGAAAAGATCGGCTGATTGATTGTGTTCGGAGTAATAAGGCGTTCAGGTTGAGAGAGCGGTATATAGGCACCTGCACCGAGTGTGGTTGAGAGTTCAATAGGCAGAAAGCTAGAACTCGAAGGAGAATAAATGGGAGAGCCGTAATTAATAAAACCGTCAAACTCAGTGACTTCAGGGGCCAATGTCAGTTCAATGGTATTTCCATCCGCACCTACAGTCGGTTCCGCTTCAAGAATGACTCCAGTGCGACGCATTTCGAAGGCTGTCGGCGTCGTTGGTGTTGCAATCAAAGTGGAGGAAGTGCCTCCGATAAGACCACCACCACCACCACCACCGCCTTGCGGAAGCTGGGGCGGATCAAATTCTGTGGGGTAAATGAACTCACGAGTCACTTCCATCGTGGCACGAGTACCGCTCTTGGTGGTCACACTGGGCGCACTCATCAAATCCACGCCTTTTTTCTGACTCAGACCACGAATTAGCATCTGAAACTGTGGATCAGTGAAGACGCCCGCCATTGAAAAGATACCAGGAGCTGGATTGCTAGTGCCTATAGAAGATCCTGATGACAGCAAATTATCAATGCTATTGTTATTTAATGCGTAATTGCCGCTTCTCAAACCAGACGAGACGCTTCCACCACCACCGCCATTAGTCACTCCAGGAACACCCAATGGAACTGGTCCGCCAACTGCCGACGGTACGATTTGTTGAGGGAATGCCTGAAACGGGCCAAATATTGGATCCGTCAAAGTAATTGCAGGAATCGTTGCAGAGTTGCCAAAAGGATAGTTCGTTGATGCATAAGGAGTTCCAGAGCCAGGGGTCCCACCTCCGACGAAAAGCCCTTGACCCTGAACACCCACCCCGCCCAACAACCAATCGAAGCCCAGTTCTTCCGTGTTTTTCTGAGTGACTTCAACAAACTTGGAAGTAATCACCACCATTTTAGGCCCCTGGTTGATTAGGCTCTCCACGAAGGCTTCGACTACATCCAGGTTTGGCTGTGTGTTGCGAACCATGAGCTGGGAAGTTGCCGGGTTGAAACTGGCCGAAGATCCTTCAGGAAAGGTAATACCTTGAGCTTCAAGGATCGCCTTGGCTGTCTTTTTTGTGATCAGATTGCTGCCGCCAGCAGCAACACCGCCCGCTGCAAAAGGATCAGCAGGTGCCGCAGGTGCCGCCCCGCCCCCAGCATCGCCACCGCCAGCACTGAGGAAATCAGGGGGGACGCGGTAACTACGGGTGTACTGCTGATTGGCATCTTCCGAGAGAGGGACCACTAGAACAGCGTGTGCTTCAACCTTGTATTTCATCTGTGCCAGCTCGGTGATATAACGAAGAGCCTCGGACATGGGCACATCCTTCAAATCCAGACTGATTGACGCATTGCTTGGCGCATCGCCTGTGCGCAGAATGATATTGACACCTTTCACTCCAGAAGCGTCGGTGAAAGTGTCGAGGTCACGGCTTTTGACCCGCAAGTACTCAATGGCCTCGTCAATGGTGGCTCCCTGGAACTGAACCGTCGGGAAGATAATTTTGTTCATCTTCTCTGTGAGATAAGCACCAGGACTGCGCCCGATGCCATAATCAAAGGTGATTGCCGCTCCCTGCACAGGAACCTTGTCCTCCCACGCTTCGTCCACTTGAGCGAGCATTTTTGCACGTTGATGGTCGTAGGCAGTTTTGAAATACTCCATTTTCTTGCGCTCCGCATTCTCCATGCCACGGCGGGCAGCACTGTTGTATGGGTCAGTGCGCAGCACGTCCTGATAACCAGTGAGAGCTTCGTCATATTTTCCCAGCTCAACCGCACTGTTGCTCATCAGAAGCCCCTTTTGCACCTTATCGACATTCTCCACATGCTGAGCAGTCAGTGCTGGCGGCCAACGATCAGGATCATCCAGTTGTGCGAGAAACAACGCCGCCTCTTTGTGTCCCGGGACAGAAAGCATCGCGCCTTCAAGCAGTTGGCGAGCCTCGTCATAATTGCCCGCCTTGGCTTTTTCACGAGCAACAACAACGCTGCAATCAGCATGCTTGAGCTGTGCCAAATCCAGCCAGTCACGAGTCAAAGGAGCACTTGGCAGAGCGTCCATAGCGGCTTTGTATGAGCCAAGAGCACCCTCGTAATCCCCTTCGCTGAACATTTTGTCACCACGATCCATGGCTGTGCGAGCATCTTCGATGCGGGCATAACGACGAGCGATCTCTCGGCTGGCCATGCCTGACACAGAATTTTGCGCCATGAGGTGGGGAGAGATGGCAACCAATGCGATAAGAGGAAGTTTGAAGACCGGAAGGGAGTGGATGGTCATATGCGGACTAGCAGCGTGTTTTGTGGTAAAGTGAGATTTCTAACAGACGAAAGCGAAGTTTGGCGAGACAAATTTTGTGTCAGGAGAAAAAATGAGCCTCGATTATCCTTGTTGGATTTCGATTTTCTCTGAAGTTGGCTGACCATCGCTCCCGAGAGGGGATATGACAGCCTTGTTTTCCTCCAGTTTCCAGATGTAGTATGTTTTGCCCAGGCCGGGAAGCTGGAAGGTTTTTCCCTCTTTTACGCCCGGTATGGGCTGGCGTTGTTTCCACCGAAACTCCAGTTCAGCCTCATACTCAGCGAGGTTGGTTTCCTTGCCCTGCACCAACTCAAACTCCTTGTTGGTTGAGAGATCCAGAGCCTTGACGACAAAAGCTTCCATGGGACCCAACGTGGGATGTTGAATGGTTTGTTTTTGAGCTTCAAGCAGCTTGAAACGAGTCACCCCCCGGTCAAATCCAAACTCCTCGTTGAGCGGCTTGAAAACACTACCCTTGGCGGGCTGTATGCGCTGGACCTGGAAGGTGCCATCACTGCCGCCTTTGAGAACCAAAATATAGTCGTGGCTGATACGCTGGCGTAGCACCAGTTTATTGGTGAGCGGAGGCATGCTGGACTCACTACGTGGGTCAGTCTTGGCGTTAAACTCCTCCAAGTTTGAAAAACCGTCGTTGTCCGCGTCCAAATCACCGACATTAGGCGAGTAAATATTGGGCAATTCCGCTTCCGGCGGGTTCTTTGAGCGGTCTCCGGTGAGGAAGATGTTGGTCATCGGCGGGCGAAGCTGCGGCTCAGGCAGCAGCAGGTCAAAAAGCTCGCCGCCTTTCATCACCAGCAGCACAGACTTGTTCAACGGCACGGGCTTGCCATTTCGCTCAGGTGACAGCCATGCGTATTTTTTCTTGATGGTGTCGATGGCCGTGACGACCGCAGCGTTGTCTGGTGGATTCAAATCGTTGCGAGATGCCCCCTGGGCAAGCAGAAGACTTTCCTCGAAACCCAACGATTCGAAGATGAGAAAGCCCGCCGCCCCAATCGCTAAGAGAGAGGAGACGGTCAGGATGATTTTTTCGTAGCTGCCCTGGCTGTTCTGCATGGCGTGAAAAACTGCGGTTGATTAAAAAAGTGTGTGCGATCAACGCCCTGGAGCGGGTGGCTGGGCAGCAAGGCCTTTGGCGGCATCAAAAAACTTCAAGAGGTCAATTTCCATTCTGACTTTCAAGAACTCTCGACCGATCACTGGTATGGAATCCACGGGCGCGGGTGCGGGCGGTTTGATCTCATTTGCAGATGCGGCAGGAACTGCCGCAGTCTCATTTCCAGTTGCCTGAGACTCAGGCACACTAACAGCGGAACGCAAGGGACCCTCCTGCATTTGATTTTCAATGCGCAGCAGTCTCAGGCTGGTGAAAAAAGGCATGTCTGAAGGATTGGCAAGACGACTGATCAACAACTGCAAGGAACCTTGATCAAGAGTCAGGATGATCGAAACCTGATTTTTTTCGGATACTGACGCGACCATTGACACTTGCGGCTTGAAGCCAGGATGCACGTTTTTTTGCTGGGGAGTCGGCGCGGTCGGCGCTTGCTCAACCGGGAGCTTGGAACGCTCCAAAACATCCACAGATTGCACACCACAAAGCATGCAGAGCTTCACGATTTCCACCATCGCATCCAAATAGCTCGACAATTCAGCGGCAGCTTCTGCTTTTGGCAAACCCGAGGTGTAATCATCAAAACCAAAAGCAAACTCCGCAGGCAACGACATTTTTGCCGCAACGGCAGACTTGCGCACCTCAGCAATTTTGGACTTCAGTTTCGCCTGGAATTCGATGTCTTTGGTCGGTACCACCGGGGGCTGGAGAATGAGCAGCGCACCACCAAGCTTGTTCACGTTGGCAGCATACTCATCCACCAAGGCGCGCTTGGACTGCAAATTGGCCTCGGTGGGAGACAGGCGGGCGCTTTTCAGCGCGGCCACCTGGGCACCCTGGGCCAGAAAATTCTCCTTGGCCTCAGAGTAGCTGCTCCAAGCACCAAACAAGAGGTAGCCGAGGGCCAAAGACCCGACGATGATGACGCCAAGAATGGCGGCCAGCGGTTTGTTTTCGCGAATCCAGTCCATGATCTTTACTTAAATTGCAGAGGCTTGCGCAGTGGCAGTTTGATCTCGAATTGATAGGCGTACCGGTCTTCCTCGGTCCCGGAATCCACCTTGATGACATACTTGTCACGGTTGGCGTCGAAGTCCGTCACACCAAAAGAATCCAGCTTGGCTAGCTTGGCAGCAAAGTCATAAACCACTTTCTGCTCGCCTTCATTGTTGCGGCGGTACAGGCCCAGAAGCTTAAGTTCATAAACAGGAGCCGCTGCCCCCGCTTTGCCAGCGGCATTTGACTGCGAAGATTTTTCATCATTGGCAGAGCTGCTCCAAAGCGAGCTGGTGACAGGTTTGCCGTCCTTGATCGGCTCCACTACAGTCAGCCACAAAAGGTCGTTGTCGAACTGCTGATTGAGCTCATTGAGCAACCGCACCCACCAGGACCGGTTTGTGACGGCTTGCTCGAGCTGAGAACTGCGGGTGCGAAGCTCCTCCTGCCGTGCGTCAAGAAGGCGTATTTCACCCGCCAGCCTGCCAAGCTGGGCAGCCTCGCCTTGGATTAGCCCGGCACGCTGCTGGACCGATGCCTCGGCATGCTTGAACCAAAAAATAGCCGCCCCCAAGGCAGCAAGCACGCACAGGCCGGACATGATCAGCGCAGGCGCACGGCGCGCAGCATCACGCGCGTTCGCCAAGGCGGCCGGCACCAGCTCGATCTCGCATGGGCAAGAACCCATGCCTTGCAATGCAAGGCCCGCCAGCTCACCCAGCGCAGGCGCATCAACCTGCCCCGACTCGGGATTCACCCCGCGGTCCTTCTGAACTCCACGCAGGCCGTTAAAGACTTCCACCGGGAGCTTGAGTTTTTCCGTGAAAAATTCAGCGATGTAGCCTGCTGCGGACCCACCACCGGCCAGAAACACACGCTTGGGCGCACCGCCGCCCTGCTGGCTGCGGTAAAACGTGATGGTTCTCATCACCTCGGAATGCAGACGCGTCATTGAGTTGCGCATCACTTTGGACATGGCGTTGACACCCTCGTCCGGGTGATCCTCGACCGCCCCGCCTAGAGCCACAAAACCTTGGGAGCATTTTTGCCTCTCCGCCTCTGCAAAAGAAATGCCAAACTCTTTGGCGATGGCGTTGGTGACCGCCGCACCGCCCACAAGCAGGTTGCGCGTGAAGAATCGCTTGCCCTCGACGAAAACCAAATTGGTGGATCTGGCTCCCAGGTCAATCACAAGAGCAGGCTCCTCCACATCCGGGTAACTGTAGCGGAAAGCATTGTAGAGAGCCAGAGGACCAACTCCCACTCCGGCCACATTCACACCACAGGAAACCACTTCCGAGTGCATTTCATTGAGAGGCTCCACTTTCATGGCGGCCAGGATGACCTCGACCTCACCAATGTCACTCTTGGCCACCACCTCGTAATCCCATGACACCTCATCAAGCTGCCACGGCACGTTCTGCCGCGCCTCAAACTCGACGATTTGTGCCAGCTTGTCCCCCTGCACGGGCGGAAGCTTCACAAAGCGGCTGAACACCGGATGACCGGGAACAGAACAATAAACTTTCTGACCTTTGATTTTGAGCTTCGCAATCAGCTCACTGAGGGCCACTTTGAGCTGCGGCAGACGGCTGACGTCAACAGAAGGATCGCCGTCCAACTGCACAAACTCATAGCGCTTTAAAACGAGGTCACCGCCTGATGTTTTAGCGAACACCGCGCCTCCTACGCGCTGGGAGCCAAGGTTGATGACCGTGATGCTGTTAGAGTCTGCCATGCTGAAATAGGTTGAAGTCTGTTGGGATGCCCCTTTCGAAACTCACTTGGGTTTGACCTGCACATCATAGTCCCCCCAAAGGATGGCAAAGGGTGTCTGCGCTTTGCTCAAAACCGTGCCGTTCATGAAGGTGAAGCCCTCCGTCTTTTCCCACCACGGATCCTTGCCAACGCTGGCCTTGTGCGCCCTGCGCTCGGCGTCGATAACGACTTCCGCGCCCCAGCCCTGCACATCCGTGGAGACCACCATGTTGGCCTTCTGTGTGATCATTTTCATGGTGGCGGGCGAGACATAAGCAAGCGCGTGACAAGAGCCGTCCGCAGGAATGTTGATCAGGTCGAGCGACCCTTGCAGCACCGTCCTTTTGCCGTCTTTGCCCACATGCTGCAGCGGCAGATAAATGTTCATCTGCATTGCAGGAAAGGTGCCCTCCCGACCACCCGCTTCTGGTGGCAGCTTGATGTCGAACTCCACATCCACCTCAATCCAGTTTTTCGGGCGCCAGCGTTTGTCGGCCACATTTCCTGCGCTGAACATCGGAGTAGGCTGCTCTTTGACCTCCACTTTCTTGATGTCCACAATGATCCGGGCCTTGCCATCTGCTGGAGCCTGCGCACTGAGCGCGGAAGCGATGAAAATGAACGCAAAGGTCAGTGCTGATGATTTCATGAAGAAGCTGGTTGGAGTGGTTATTTTTCTGTTTTATCAGCAAAACGCCCCCCGCATCAAGCAGGGATTGTCAGAAAGTCGCGAAAATACTCGATCAGGAGGGAAATCCACTCCTCCAATGGCATTTGCAGCTCCCTTTCCCAGCATCTCGATAGAGTGTGATCCTAGAAATCCAGCGGCTCCGGGGACAACGTCCGTCTTTTTTGTGTGAATCATGTGGAATGGGAGGAGGGCAAACAGGCGCGGAGTCTGTGGCAATCCTCTTGTTCTGCAAGCAAAAGCCTGCATCTCATTTTTCAACGTCATCGCGGCTTGTGCGAAGGCTGCTTTTCGGACTAAACTGGATTCTATTTCAACCATGCACCTCACCCACCGAATCCTGGTTTTTCTCACTGGCGCCCTCTCGATGGCCGCCTGCCGCCCTGCGTCCGGTCCAGAACAGGAGAAAGCCGCCGCCACAGCACCGGCCAGCCCCTCCGCCCCAGGCGAGTCCTCGCCTGTGTCTGAACTCGCCCAGGCCACCGGCCTCGCCGCCCAGGACGAGCGTGCGGAAATCATCCTGCTGCTACCGGACACCCGCGTTCCGCTCCAGGAGTTTCAGCGCAACGGCCTCGCCATGCTCATCAGCCGTCAGGCCGGTTACAAGCTCGCCATCCACGAGGCCGCAGGTGAGGCAGCAAAACAGGCGGCTCAGTTCCGCCAAGCCATCGACGCCAAACCTGCCGCCATTTTTGTCAGTCCGATCGATCCCCCCGCCCTCGCCGCCTTGATCGTCGAGGCCACCACCGCAGGCATCATCGTCATCGGACTCGATAAACGCATGCTCAACGAAGGCTGCGCCAGCATCGTTTACAGCGACCAGCGCCGTGTCGGTCGTCTGGCTGGCGAGACCACCCTCGAAGCGCTCAAACGCAAGGCCGCTGAAGAAGGCCGTGCCGAGGTGACTGGTCGCGTCATCCAGATCCGAGGTGTCGAAGACAGCGCCGCCACCAACGACCTCGCCACCGGCTTCACCGAAGCGCTGAGCGCACAGCCAGGCGTCGTCCAGGTTCACGATGCCTTTGCCGACTGGAAGCCCGAAAACGCCACCCAGCGTACCGCCGAGGCATTCCAACTGCAAAAGCAATTCGATGTCATCTTCGCCCATAACGACGCCCTCGCCGTCGGCGCGGCCAAAGCGGCCAGCGACGCCGGTCAGCGTGAAAACATCTTCGTCATCGGCACTGACGGCATCCCTGGGCAGAAAAAGGGCATGGAACTGGTCCGCCGGGGCGATCTTGACGCCACCATCGTCCAGCCCGCCCTCGTCGATCTCGCCCTGCAAATCGTCCTCCGCCTGCGCACCGACAAAAACTTCAAGCCCCTGCCCGCCTACGAGGTCGAACCCGTCGCCGTCACCCCCAAAAACGTCGAAAAATCCCTCCGCACCGGCACCTACCGGCTGCCCAAGCTCTAATCCGCCTCCACTTTCGCCATGCGTCTCTCATCCTTCGCCTTCCTCGCCTGCCTCCCATGCCTGGCCGCTCAAGAAGCCACCGCGCCCAAGGTGGACGCGAAAACCCAGCTCGAAGACGCCAAAAAACTCCTCAAAGAGACCGCCCTCGGCATTTACGACCTCAACGGCATCCAGATCACCGCCGCCACGCGTGAACTGCGCATCCCGTGCAGCATTCTGCATCAGAAGCTGCCCATCGAATATGCCCTTGTGCATGAAACCGGCGAGAAAGTCCACGAGACCATTCTCCAGACCACGGTGAAGCCCATTCAGGTTCAGCTCGCCCTCCTGCTGGCCAATTACCAGCCCGCGACCAAGGGCATCCTCGACAAACTCGATCCCAAGGAGGAGCGTCCCTACGCTGAAAAAGACGAGACCTCGCCCACCACCGCCGGTGCCAACCGCCTCCACATCCGCTGCGAGTGGAAAGACGGCGACAAAACCCACAACGTTCCTCTCTCAGACTTCATCCAGAACATCGACGAGCGCAAAACCCCGCCCGATCTCGACACCTGGATCTTCAACGGCTCTGAGATCGACGCCGGAGGCTTCACCGCCGAGCAGACTGGCTCCATCATCTCCACCTATGTGGATCGCCATGCGATCATCAATTCCCCCGCCAAAGGCAACCACCGCGATGATCTCTGGATCAGCATGCCAGCGAATATCCCGGCAGAAGAGACGAAGGTGACACTCATCATCACGCCTGCAAAATAGCTCCGCCCGGTCAAGAAGTGGTCAAGCAAGTCAAGGCGTGGTCAAGAATCGTCCCGGCTTGACCCCATTGACGCCTTGACCATTGACGCCACCCGCTTCTGGCCTCCAGTTCATCCCATCATGAAACTTTCCGCCTTCATCCTCATTCTCGCGACCTCCGGCGCCTTCGGTCAGGCCGCCAGCCAGGCACCACGCCACGAGTCCCTCAAACAGGAGTTGCGCCTCGGTGTCGAACGCGGCCTCAACTTCCTCCGCTCGAAGCAAAACCAGCAAACCGGCCAATGGGGCGAGGCCGAACCTGTCGCCATCACCGGTCTGGCCATGACCGCGTTCATGCTCGACCCCAACCGCAAGCCCGGCGATCCCGTCCCGGCCGAGGTCGAAAAAGCCACCCGCTACCTCATCAGCAACGCCAAGCCCGACGGCTCCATCACCATCAAGGCCCGCGCCACTTACAACACCGCCATCGCCTTGACCGGGCTGCTGTTGAACAACAAGCCCGAAAACGAGGAGGTCATGCTCAAGGCCCGCCGCTACCTCGTCACCCGCCAGCTCGACCTCGACGAAAAAGGCAAGAACGACAACCCCACCGACGGCGGCATCGGTTACGGCGAGGAAAAAGCCACCCACGCCGACCTCTCCAACACCACCTTCGCCCTCGAAGCCATCTACTACGCCCAGTCCCTCCTCGCTGATAAAGGCGACGCCGCCAAAAACGAGCCGCAGCTCAACTTCGGTGCCGCCATCGACTTCATCCAGCGCTGCCAGAACCGCCCCGAGAGCAACAAATCGAGCTGGGTCAGCAAAGACCCCAAAGACGCCGGCGGCTTCATCTACAACCCCACCGAGACCCGTGGCGCCAAGGTCGAAAACCCCGACGGCACCGTCTCCCTCCGCAGCTACGGCAGCATCAGCTACGCCGGCCTCCTCAGCTTCATTTACGCAGGACTCGACGCCAAAGACCCGCGCGTCAAAGCCGTCATCGAATGGATCAACGCCAACTACAGCGCCGACGAAAACCCCGGCCTCGGCGCCCAGGGCCTCTACTACTACTACCACACCCTCAGTAAGGCCCTCAGCATCGCCAAGATCGACTTCATCAAGACCAAGGACGGCAAGCTCATCGACTGGCGCGCCGACATCACCCAAAAACTCCTCAACCTCCAAAAAGGCGATGGCTCCTGGGCCAATTCCGAAGGCCGCTGGATGGAAAGCGACCCCGTCCTCACCACCAGCTACATCCTCATGGCGCTGGGCCGCATTCATCAGACGCTCTGAGTATTGTAGTCCCGGCTTCAGCCGGCTCAGGAGCGCGGACGCCCTCGTCCGCAGCCCCTCCGCAACATCAGCGCACCCAAACATGGAAGAACTGAGAATGGCGGAATGAAGGAACTGCAAATGGCATGATCCGACTCCGGCCCTGGCCTTCGTAGCCTTGGCGAAGAAGGCACATTCCTCCATTCTGACCCATTCCCAGTTTTCAGTTCCTCTATTTCTGATTCAGACATGACCTGTCGCTGCCACGTCGAAGAAGGCTCGACACGCCGCCCCCGTCTCCGGTAATCTCCCCGGCATGTCGTTCCGCAGCCTTCTCCTGGTCCTGTCGTTCCTCACCTTCGTCGGGAGTTCCGCCGTCTCGCAAGACAAGGCATCTGCGCCTGCATCAGAAGCCAGCCCAAGGCCGCGCGACACTCTGATGCGGAAACTGAACAGCATCATCATTCCGACCGTTCAGTTCAAAGACGCCACGATTGGAGAGGCCATTGAACACCTCCGCGCCAAGAGCCGTGAGCTGGACACCTCGCCAGACCGGGCGGGCGTCAAAGGCGTGGACATCATCCTTCGTGGCGTCGGCAACGAGCCGCTCAAGCCAGTCATCGGCCTCGATTTGAAGGACGTGCCGCTGGCCGAGGCGCTGCGCTACGTCACCGAGCTGGCGGGAATGAAGTTCAAGGTGGAGGACGAGGCAGTGCTCGTCGTGCCACTGTCTGAAGACATCAGCGAGAAACACACCCGCACCTTCAAAGTCCCGCCGGACTTCCTCTCCATCGGCATGCCCGCACCGGGCGCTCCCGCAGATCCGTTCGCCGCCGACCAGCCCGCGCCTGCCAATGGCAAGCTCCCACGCCATACAGCACAACATATCCTCGAAGCCCAGGGCATCACTTTCCCCGAAGGAGCCACCGCCACCTTCAATCCGTCCACCGGCCTGCTCACCGTCACCAACACGCAGCCAAATCTCGATCTAACCGACGCCTTTTTTGACTCTGTTCTAGTTCATTATTCCGCCACCCTCGCCCACCAGCTCATCATCCTCGAAGGTCCGGGCGAGCTCATCCGCACGGCCAACGCCGCCGCCTCACGCACCGCCGATGCCCGCAAAGAACTCGACACGTTGCTGGGTCACGCCCGGAACCCCGGCTCGAACATCCGCGTCGTCGCTGATGCCTTTCTCGAAGGCAAATCCGGCACTCATGCCGCTACCACCGCCGTGCGCGAGCACGTTCACGCCACCGACCTCAATCTTGATACAAAAAGCCACGCCACCGCTTCCTGGGACATGCGCCCGCTCGGCCTTGTGCTCGAAGTCGAACCCACCTTGGGGGCCGATGGCATCACCATCGACAACAGCCTCGTCGTCAAACTCCATCCCACCACACCGCGCATCCGGCAGTTCACCGCCACCGAGCCGCTCACCGGTCGCGATGCCGAATTCCCCTTCTCCGTGACTGCGGGTGCTGAATTCACCACCTCGCTCGTCAGCACCGGCGGAGCCACGAAACTCATCGGCGTCACCAAACCCGTCGGCCTCGCCGATGAAAAAGCCGATGTCCTCTGGGCCGCTTTTCTCACCAGCACCATTCGCCGTGTTCAACCGCTGCCTCAGGCACACTCACCGCAGACCTCAGCCCCACCTGGCGGCATGGCCGCCGTTACCTTCCGCGCACCGCCCGGACTGCTCGAATCCCTCATGGAAACAGCCTCGCAGCCGCTGCGTGAATGGCTGGAGAAAGAACAAGGCATCCCCTTCCCTCCCGGAACCGTGCTGGAACAAAAAGGCGACCACCTCCACGTCATCAACACCCCCGCCATGATCGAGGCCATCGGCGCTTTGATCGCCCACGCTGAGTCCGTCGCCCCGAAAACCATCGCCTTCACCCTGCACACCATTGAGACACCGACGACGCTGCTGCGTGACCTTTCCCGTCAATCCACCGTCGCAGGCGCGGACGACACCGCGATGTTCACCGCCGCTGAGGCCGCCGTCGCACGCGGCGAAGCCCGTTTCATTGACTCCATCTACCTCGAAACCAAATCCGGCAGCCGCGCCTCACACGAATCCGTGCGCGAGTATGTCTTCATCTCCAGTTTCGACCTCAACGCCCAAAACCAGCCCGAGGTCACCTTCGAGATGCGCAAAGTCGGCTCCGTCTTCGAGGTCGAGCCCGTCGTCGGTGCCGACGGCCATACCATCGAACTCAACTTCAGCCACGAACTCCATCCCGCAGCCCCCGAGACACGCGGCGCTCATTTTCGCGATCCCGCCTCCGGCAAGCGCTTCGCCATGCCCGCCACCGACTTCCATGTCCTCAAAACCAGCAGCGGCCTCAGCATCACCAAAGGCAGCACCAAACTCATCTCCCTTCACAAACCGACCGGACGTGATGCCAAAGGCAAACTCTGGGCAACCTTCCTGAAGTGCGATGTCGTGCCGCAGGTAACGAAGCCACTCGAAATCGAAATCACTCAAAGACGCAAAGGACTCGAAGCGGAAGGATTGGAAACTCGTGTCTTCAAGGCTCCTGCCGACTTCATCAATGTCGGGGGCGGGAGAGAGAACACAGAACCCGACCCATTTGCGGCGAATGAAACCAGCCTTGAACCCGCTCGTGAAGGCATTCTCGAACACAAGGGCATTTCCTTCCCGAAGGGAGCCAGCGCCAAGTTCAATCCAGCCGATTCCACGCTCACGGTTCGCAATTCACCGGAAAACCTCGTGCTGATCGAAGCCTTCCTGAAAGACATCGCCAGAAATACTCCCAAAACCGCCGTCTTCACCACCCACGTCCTCCAGGGTCCAGGCGCGTTGCTGCGCCACCTCACCGCTCAAGCCGTCGGCAAAAGCAACCACCGCGCCGAGCTCGACGAACTCCTCACCGCCGTGAAAACCGGTGCCGCGCAATCCCTCGGCACGAACCGCATCGAGACCAAATCCGGCGTCCGCGCCACCACACAGCAAGGCACGGAGCACACCGCGCTCGCCGACGTGCGCATCAGCAAGGACGGCGCGCCTGAAATCATCACCGAAACCCGCAACGTCGGCTTCAAAGTCGAACTCGAAACCATCATCGGTGCGGACGGCCAGTTGGTGGACCTCACCCTCGCCCCCGAATTCCACACATCTGCGCCCTTCGAGCATCGCGAGCACATCATCGACACCCAGGGCCGCCGACTCGAATTCCCGCTCACCGATTACCACACCGCCAAGGTCGTCACTGCCATCACGATGCCCGACGGCACCGCACGCCTGCTCTCTCTCTACAAACCCACCGGCAGGCCCGAATTCGAGAAGGAGGACATTCTCCAAGCCATCTTCATCACCTGCGACATCCTGCGCGTTGGCGAGTAGGAGCACCTGCATGGAAGAACTGAGAATGGCGGAATGAAGGAAATGAAAATGGCACCAGCCGATGCGTTGACGGAAGTCCTCAGTCCATTCCACCATTCTGACCCATTTTCAGTTCTCCATTCCTCCATCCGCCTTCCGCCTTGCGCCCCCCGTCCTTCTGGCTATGACCAGCGGCGCACCTTGATGAAGAAAGCCCTCCTCGCCCTCGAAGACGGCCGCGTGTTTGAAGGTACGGCGTTCGGCGCCGATGCCAGCCACACCGGCGAAATCTGCTTTAACACCTCCATGACCGGTTATCAGGAGGTGCTCACCGATCCCTCCTACCGCGGCCAGATCGTCACCATGACGTATCCCATGATCGGGAACTACGGCGTGAACCCGCTCGACACCGAAAGCAGCCAGCCGCATGTGCGCGGCTTCGTCATCGAGGAGCTGTGCGATGTGCCCAGCAACTGGCGCAGCACGCAGAGCCTCGACGCCTACCTCAAGGAGTGGAACATCCCCGGCATCCAGGGCATCGACACCCGCGCCCTCACCTCGCACCTGCGCACGCGGGGTGCCATGCGCGCCGTGATCACCTCCGAGGCCATCACCGCCGAGGAGGCCGTGAAAATCGCCGCCAACAGCCCCACCATGGAAGGCAGTGACTACGTCAAGGAAGTCACCACGCCGAAGCCCTACCTCTGGGACCCCGAGGACCAGGACAGCCGCGAATGGGACATCCCCAGCCCCTCGCAGAACCGTGAAGGCGCTCCCGAAGGCTGCTACCACCCGCTCCCCACTGCCAAGCACCACATCGTGGCCTACGATTTCGGCATCAAGCGCAACATCCTACGCCGCCTGCGCCAGAACGGCTTCCGCGTTGATGTCGTCCCCGCCACCACCAGCGCCAAGGACGTGCTGGCTAAAAATCCCGACGGCGTCTTCCTCTCCAACGGCCCCGGCGACCCCGCCGCGCTCGATTACATCCACAAGGAGGTGAAGCAGCTCATCGGCGTGAAGCCCATCTTCGCCATCTGCCTCGGCCATCAAATCCTCGGCCACGCCTACGGCGGTAAGACCTTCAAGCTCAAGTTCGGTCATCGAGGTGGCAACCAGCCCGTCAAAGACCTGCGCAATGGCCGGGTGTCCATCACCAGCCAGAACCACGGCTTCGCCATCGACCCCTCCTCGCTGCCCAGCAACGTCGAGGTCACGCACATCAACCTCAACGACGGCACCGTCGAAGGTATGCGCCACCGCGAGGCACCCGTGCTCAGCGTCCAATACCATCCCGAAGCCGCCCCCGGCCCGCACGACGCGAAGTACTTCTTCGCCGAGTTCGGCCGGATGATCGAGACGGGGCGGTAAAAGCCGGTGCCTCGGAGAGCTTGTGAGAAATGCAGGTTATGCCGGCGTCACCATGACGGGTGATTTCCAGCAGATTGCCTTTTTGATCCCATCTGCTGGCCTCCTTGAATCTGTTGGAGAAATTGAGGTTTTAGGGAGGAGTGCTGAATAGATGCCCAGCGCATCACATCTTCATGCCTTTGCCCATCCCCATGCCGATGCCCATGCCGCCACCGAGCTTGTAGCCTTCTTTTTCGAGGCTCATGCGCACGGTTTCGACGCCCTGGTCCACGCCTTTGCCGACCGCGCCGCCGACTTGTGATCCCACCTGATTGCCGACCTGCTGGCCGACCTGTCCGCCAATCTGACCGCCGACCTGCTGACCCACCGCCGAGCCGACGGCATTGCCGATGACAGGCACCACGGTACCCACAGCGCCGCCGATGGCCCCGCCAGCGCTTTTGCCCACCGCCTGACCGCCCACCTTGCCCACGGTGCCGCCAATCGCGCCGCCAACACCGCTGCCAAGACCTTCGCCCATGCCGGCTTCCTCGCCGCCAGCCGCTTCTCCGCCACCGCCGCCTCCAAGCATGCCGCCGAGGCCGCCTCCGCCACCCCCAAGACCTCCGGCGAGCTTGCCCACACCGCCGAGCATGTCACCGCCGCCACCCGCGCCGCCAATCATACTGGTCAGGCCGCCTCCTGCTCCACCTCCTCCGCCGAGACCTCCGGCCAGCTTGCCCACACCGCCAAGCATGTCACCGCCGCCGCCAGCGCCGCCAATCATGCTGGTCAGGCCGCCTGCGGCTCCGCCTCCTCCGCCGAGACCTCCGGCCAGACTGGTCACGCTGCCAAGCATGTCACCCCCGCCGCCGCCAGCACCGCCGAGCATGCTTCCAATGCCGCCAGCCGCTCCACCACCGCCACCGAGCATGCTGCCGAGGCCGCCGCCCGCTCCGCCAAGCATGTCTCCTGCTCCCTGGGAAGTGCCACCACCGCCTTCGCCGCCGCCAAGGGCCTGTCCGGCGGCTCCGACAGCGCTGTCCACGCCGGTATCGACGCCTTTGCCCACGGCACCACCCACAGCGCCGCCAACCTGGGAACCAACTTGGTTGCCCACCTGGCCGCCGACCTGACCGCCGACGGTTTTGCCCACAGCCGCGCCGACGGCATTGCCCACCACGGGAACGGCAGTGCCGACCGCGCCGCCTATGGCTCCGCCTGCCGCGCTGCCGACGGCGTTGCCCGCTGTTTTGCCAGCGACGCCGCCCACGGTGGAGCCGACGCCTTCGCCGACGGATTCACCGAGTCCGGCTTCTTTTTCTTCGGATGGATCAGGCATAACTGAGGAATGGATGAGGGTGGAAGGAAGGAAAAGATTCAAATGCCCCGGGTGGGGCCGGGCATGGAGGACATGGGGTAGGTGCGGCTGCGAAGCTCCCGGCGACCGAACCCAGGAAGGTCCACGAGGACGTAGTAGGCGGTCCATTTGAGACCGGCATCACGCGCGCCTGCGCCCTCGGCCCAGCGGCGCAGCTCACGACCGGCCATGTGACGGGGCAGGACGGCGATGTGGATGTTGGACTCGACCCAGCCATGGTCGTCATGCAGCACCCAGAAGGTGACCCGGCTTCCGGGCGGCACGAGGGTCTCGTCATCCAGGTAGGAAGGCGGGGTCTGGCAGCCTGCCAGCAGAAGGACGGCAACGAGGAAGCAAAGATGGAGAAGGAAGGGTTTCATGGCCTGGGTTTGCGCTTCATTAATTCCTCGCCCTGCCGCCGCAGAGGCTCGCCCCAGCGGTCAAAGGCGTACATGACCGGCGCGGCGAGGAAGCAGAGCAGCGCGGTGCCAGGCCGCCCGGTGCCGAGGGCGCTGACAACGAGAAGAGCGACGAATCCATAGCGGTGGACCTCGCGCCGGTGCAGGTGGTAAAAATCACGGATGGAGGACCAGCTTGCCATTCTGGGCGACGAGGGTTCCTGAGGTTGGCTGGCTGGAGAGCAGCGCGTCACGCACGGCCTCGCGGCAGAAAGTTTCCACGGTGCTGCGCATGCGGCGCACGCCGAGACGGGGCTCGACACCGTTGGCGATCATGATTTCGAGCACGCCGGCTCCGACCTGAAGCTGGTAGCCCTTGCTCTTGAGGAGCTTGATCTCCTTGTTGAGCATGATGGTGGCGATCTGCTTCTGGGCGGCGTAGCCGAGCTTTTGGAAGACGCAGCGGACGTTGAAACGGGCGAGCACCTCGGGCCGCAGCTCGGCGGCGGCGAGATCCTCAATGAAGCGCTCCACGGTGGCCATCGGGCTGTTTTTCAGCTCCATGAGGGCGTCCGCGCCGATGTTGGAGGTGGCGACGATGTAGAAGTCGCAGAGGTTGAGCGTGTCCCCGGTGGCGACGGTGATGCGGCCGGCGTCCAAGACCTGGAGGAAGATGTCGAGGACGCGGGGGTGGGCTTTTTCGATTTCGTCGAAGAGGATGAAGCCCCGGCCCTGGGCGCGGTCGTAGAAACGACCGAGATTGCCCCGGCTGGTCTCATTCTGGCCGAGCAGCAGGCCCAGGGACTCCTGGTTCTGGTATTCGGACATGTCGAGGCGGATGCAGTGCTTCTGCACATCGCCAAAGATGTGCTCGCAGAGCAGCAGGGTGGTTTCGGTCTTGCCCACACCCGTGGGGCCAAGAAACAAGAAGGTGCCTTTGGGCCGTCCGGGATCGGCCAGGCCCAGCTCGCCATTCTGGACGATGGGCACGACCTTGGGAATGACGTGGTCCTGGCCGATGATGCGCTCGGCGAGGAAGCCGGGGAGCGCCAGGATATGGGAGAAGTCAGTCATTCGGGTGGGTGCGTCTGGCAACGGGCTATTTTTTCTTCGGCACGAGGCCCTGGCTGGAGCTGCGGATGCGGAAGCGCTCGGCCTCCTCCAGCTCCTCGATGCGTGCCTGGGACTGCTTGAGCTGCGCCTCCAAGGTGGTGCGCTCCTGGATGGTGCGAGCCAGGTATTCCTTGATCTCGACGACGTCCTGCTCCGTCTGCTCAAACTCACGCTTCTTTTTGAGCAGCTCGGCGCGGAGGACATCCAGGTCGGCCATGGACTTGCGCATGGCGGCGGATTTGTTTAGCAGCGCCTCGCGCTCCTGGCTGATGACGGTGTCGTCAGGCACCACTTTGCGGGATGGCTCGACGATGCCGAGCACGACGCCGCGAGACTCCATGGGGGTGGCGGGCAGGCGGGTGTCCCAGCGGGACTCCTGCTCCAGGCGGTAAACGGTGTGCGCCTCGTGCATCTCCCGGCGGTCATGGCTGGGAAGGCGGCCGAGATGATAGGAATGCACTTGCTCGCCTAAACGAACGCGGGAGATGTCGTGGGGGTCACTGGCGCGGCCTTTCGGCCAGCCACCAGCGACGTTTTTGGAGTAGGTGGGAATGTAAGCCGTCTCCTGCTCCTCCTCGGGGAAAGGGAGGGCGTCGTCAGGCAGCTCGACAGAGCTGCTGCCGCAGGAGGCGAGCAGGAGGCAGAGACAGGCGGCGGGGATCGTGCGGTTCATGGCTTGCTGCTGGGAGTGGTGAGGCTGGCGGGCGTGCTGGTGACGGGACTGGCCGGCGGAGCGAGCAGATTGCTGACTTCCTGGATCTGCTCAGCCGCTTGCTGCTGCTGGCGCACCTGTTCGGCGACCTGGGCTTCCTGGGCCTTGCCAGCCTGCTGGGAGCTGGAGGCGGCGCTGTCGGCCTTGGCGCGGGCATAAGCCTCCTCGGCGAGCTGCGAGCTGGACATGGGCTGGTTCTTCTGCCGCAGACCGGCGATGCTGGCGAGGCGCGGCTCGAAGACATCCAGCGTGTAAATGTAAAACTGAGTGCCGGCGGCGACGCGGACGAAGTCGAGATCCTGCTCGAGTTTTTGGGTTAGCATCCCGGAGTAGGCGCTGGCGGCCTGGGAGCCGCCGCCGAGAGCGGCGTTGCGGCTGTTATTGATGGGGGCCAGACCATAGATGGTCTGAAACTGCTGCTGGCCGTTGTTCATGATGCCCGAGAGCGCCTCGGCGAGGAGAATTTTGACCTCGGCATACTGGTCGTTTTTGACGATCTGGCCGCGGATGCCGGCAGAGCCGTCGGTGATGGAATAGGAGCCGTCGGTGAGGCGCTGGTGATCAAGCGCGACGCCGTTGATGCTGTACTCTCGACCGTCTTCCCAGATGAAGGTGTAGGCGCCTTTGATCTCGATGCGGTCACGCGTGCGACCGTTGCTGGCCTTGGCATGCACCTGGGTGCCGGCAGGCAGGACGAGCTGCTGGTTCCAGTACAAGTCCTCGGTGACGAGGCCAAGCACGGGCGTGTGCAGGGAGGAGGAGTCCACGGTGATGACGAGGGCGGCCTTGATCAAAATGCCGCGCGGGGCGAACAGCGTGGGCTCCTGCGGCTCAAACGGGTCGGGCGTGGTGTCGGTGATGTGGACGAGCTTGGGGAAGGGCGGCGGCTTCTTCGCTTTTTTCTTGGAAGTGGAAGACGAGGTGCTCAGCAAGGTCGGAGGCGGTGGCTTTTTGACGGGGACGACGAGGCGCTCCACCTGCTGCTCGCTGCCCATCATGGCGGTGCGCTTTTCATCAAGTCCGACCGTCTTCTCCTCGGCCACCAGAGATGGGGCGGCGGGCGCGGGCTTGCCATCCTTGGACTTCACGGCCACCGGGGTGTTGACGGACTGGGCGGGCCGCTTGCTGAGATAAAAGGCCGCTCCAGCCAGGGAGACGACCACCAGCAGCAGGAGCATCTGCACGGCGGGCTTTTGAAGCTGCTTCATCATGGCGAGGCGGGTGGTACGGGGTTATTTGCCGTCCAGGAAGGCCTCTTCGAGGTCTCCGGGCGCGGGCAGGAGGGGATTGCGGCGGCCCGGACCGGGCAGCTCGATGCGAAAGTCCTGATTGATGGAAAGCCCCTCGCGGCTGCCACCGGGGCCGCCTTGAAGGATGATGTCCATGGCGGCGCGCTGGCCGGCGGGGATGACGGGTGCGCAATCCACGAGCTGGGTGTCGTAGCTGCGGCCACCGACGCGGACCTTCGTGCCCGCAGGCTCGAACTCGTAAGGCTCCGCGCCATTGTTCGTGACGCGGCAGCGGAAGATCGTCAGATCCTTGGCCGGATTGCGCTGAATCTCATAGATGGCGGTGACGAGCTGGTCCTGGGTGGTGACCATGTCGAGCGCGTTGCGCTCCTGCCAGCCATTGTAGAGGCTGGGGTTGAGGGGCTGGAGAGCTTTGCGGTTCCGCGCCTTGCTGAGCATCCCCACGAGCTCCTCGGAGTCGAATTTGAGCCGCTTCTCGGCGATGGTCTCGGACGAGACAGGCGCGGCGGCATCGCGGGCCACCGGCGGCGCGACGATGACGGCCAGATGCGCCTCCTCGGCAGGGCTGAAGCGCATGAGGTAAATGTTCCGCGTGGTACGGATGGTGGCATGGCAGGGTTCACCGGGTTTCACCAGGCGCACGACGACCGTGTCCCCCATCACATGCTGGTAATGCACCACGGCGACCTTCGCGGCGGCCATCTCGTTGACGTCGGACGGCTGGGTGATGAGTCCGAAGCCGGTGAGGAGGTTGATCTTCTCCGGGAAGGTGATGGTGGTGGCCACGGTGCTGTTGATGGCCACCTCGTGGACGAGGTTCTTCGGGTCCAGTCGCACCAGCTCGCGCCCGGCCTGCACCTGGGCGGCGGCAGGGAGGGCGGCGACGGCGGCGAGCAGGCCGGTCAGCAGAAGCGGGAGGCTGGGGAGGCGCGTGTTCATGAGTCGCTGACTTTTTCCAGTTTCAGGCGCTGGAGCTTCTCCACTTGGGAGGGGAAGCCCTTGTTGCTGAGAATTCTGAGATTTTGCCGCCAGATGAGGATGAGGGTGAAGCGGTAGGTCTCACTCTGCTCCTTGCCGCTGAAGACACTGCGGCGGAAGATGTTTCCAGTGATCTGGGTGGCCATGGCGGTGCCTTTGCGGATGAGAATCTCCGGCTTGTCGAGCGTGGCGGTCTGCATTGCCTTCTGGCTGGTGAAAAAGCGGTCCTCCTTGCGCAGCTCGACCTGGATCTGCTTCAGCGCGTCCTCCATGCAGAGCTTTGGCAGCCTGTCGGCGTAAACCAGGCCATCGGGCGTGCGCTCTAGCAGCGTCTCGGCCGCGAACTCGGTCATTTGGAGGTGCATGGCGTCCATCTCGCTGTACAAGATGCCAGGGGGCACATAATAGGCGCCGCTGGTGTCCATGACCACAAACGGCGGGCGCTGCTTCAGCACGTCGGCCATGAGGATGATGTACCAGGCGCAGGCACCGCCGACCACGCAGGCGACGACGAACCAAAACACGGCGGTGTGGTCTCTGACCACAAGGGTGTCGATGGCAGATCGGCGTTTGGGCTTGTCCTCGGGCATGGCGGTCAGTTGGAGGAGGAGGGTTCAGGCTCGGCGAAGGCCTCGGAGCTGGAGGTGGCCTTCAGGTCGTACTCGATGGCGGTGCAGACGAAGGGGAAGCGCCTGCTGTCACGCAGGTTGGCGTTGCGGCCCCAGCGCATCTCGGCGGTGACGAGAAAGGACTGCGTGATGGATTCCTTCAGCGTGGGGTCCACGCTGACGCGCACGAGCTGCCCCTCCGCCAGAGTGAAGGCGGAGCCGTCCGGGAAATGCTGCACCTGCACCCGCCCCACCTCCATGAGCTGGTGGATCTGGCGCAGGCGGAAGTCATAGCGCGCGTCTTGTACGTTCTTGATGACCTGCTGCAGGCCCTCCCCGCTGAAAAGCAGCACGATGCGCTCCGTGGTCAGCGGCCCCTTGGGCCCGCGGTTGAGGTAAGTCTCCAGCGCCAGCCGCGCATGGTAGTCCACCAGCTCGTCGAGATCCTGCTGCTTGAGGGTGCGGTCCAGATAGACGGGCGAATCCTTGACCGGCACATACAGCATGCTGCCGCGGCTGACGACCGCCACATCGTAGAGATACCACGCCGTCCCCGCCAGACAGCCGCAGGCCACCAGAAACCAGAACAGAGCCAGTTTCTCCTTGGAAATGAAAATGTCAGTGACGCCTCTCATGGATTGGTTTCAGTTCACTCCTTGCCCCCTCCGCCGCCAGCGATGCCGCCGACCTGGTCTGCAAAGCCGGTGGCCATGCTGCCGCCCGCGTTGATGGCCTTCGAGGCCGAGCCGCCGACACCCGGCACCATCCCGGCCACCGAGCTGGCCGCAGAGACCCCGGCCCCCACACCCGCTGTGCCCGCGCTCACCGCATTGCTGGCGAAGGCCAGGCCGATCTGCGCCCCGGAAACAATGGCGGACTGGATAATCTGCGGCGCTTTGAACAGCACAAACATGATCCACACCGCCACCGCAATGACGAGGCAGAAGACCGCCAACGAGGTGATCACGAGTCCCAGCGCGCCCAGCGCGAGCGTGGCCGAGAGCGTGGTGATGATGATAATGCCGGTCTGAAGCAGGTAATCCGCCAGCAGCAGGCCGATGCCCCAGCCCAGCGGCCAGAAGCAGATGGCAATCAGGCCGATGAAGTAGTTCGTGGCCGTCTTCTTGGTCTCCTCGAACAAGAACATGCCAAAAAACAATGGGGAGACCGCGCAGCCGACGTAGAGGGCGAAAATCTGCACGATGTAGGCGAAGAAGAACACGATGTAGCACACCATGCCAATGATGATCATGCAGAAGGCCGCGATGATGTTCGCGATGTAGTCAATGATCGCCAGCGGATCGACAATGAGGGCCGTGAGCGCGCTCGGGTCGGTGTCGAGATCGAACTGCTCAAAACTCTCCCCAAATCTTTCGATCAGGCCGATGGGGTCGAGGTCCAGGCCGTCGAGCAGGTCATCGCTGAGCGTGGTGCGGATGTCCTCCACCACCCACACCGGGAAAAACGGCATGATGACACAGACGATGCCGGTGACCACCAGATGGCCGAAGATGCCCTCCAGGCTGCCACCACGGATGCCCTTGTAGGTTTCCAGCAGAAGACCCGCGAAGGCCAGCGTGAAGGTGAAGAGGATGAGGATCTCATTCACCTCGAAACAAATGTCCTGCAGCTCATCCGTGAAGAACGGCGCCATCATGTCGAACGCGTCCGCCATGCTGGCGAGGAGAGGCGTGGGCACGAGGTTCATAGCCGGGGTTCAGGGGGATGGGGGAGTGCGATGCTGCCTGGGTCAGGGCGTGGTGGTGCCGGTCCGGCCCCAGCGCATGCCGCTGAATGGAATGGTGCCAGCCGGGGAAGGCGTCGTATCGACCGGGGCCTCCTGGGCTCGGCGCTCGTTCTCCAGCTCGCGCTCCTCGCGCTTGCCCTGGGCGGCGATCTGGGATTGCACGCGCAGCTTTTCCTGCAGCACGTCGTAGTCCTGCTTGCTCTTGGCCAGATCAGCCTTCGTCTCGGTGATGTTCGCCTCAATGGCCTGGAGCGCCACCTGGAGCTTGAAGACCGTGGTGAGGTCCGTGGCGGCGCTGACTTGGTCCAACAGCGCGCTGCGCTGCCCCTGCAGGATGGCGGCGCGCTCGTCAGCCGCAGTGGATTTCGCCGCCAGCGCGTTGAGGTCCTGCATCAGCGCGGCATGCAGCCGGTAGCTTTCCGGATCACGGTTCTCCGTGACCGTGGTTTCCTCCGGAGTGTCCTTATTCAGCACAATCGAGACGGTGGAGCCGATGGCGGGCATTAAACCGAAGGTGTTGTCGCCGAAGGCACCATTGCCGTCGGTGTTGCGGATGCGTTCCCCACGCTCGGCGCCGGTGTTGGCGTTATCGACGGACTTGGTAATGTCCTCCTTGATGATGTCCAGCGTGGGAAGGGTGACATCCGCCGGATTGCCCATGCGGCTGAGCTGGTCGTTGAGGTTCTGCGTTTGCAGCTTCGCCTCGTCGAGCTGCTGCTGCAGCAGGGCGGTGATGCTGTCCGTGTTTGTCCGGGACTGGGAGAGCATGGCGTTGTCGATGACTTCCTGGACTGGCGACTGCGCGGAGCTGACGCCGTGGAGGCCGCCGAGGGCGGCGAGGAGCACTAGGATGTGTGTTTTCATGACAGATCAGGGCTGACGGTTCAAAAAACTCATTCGACGACCTCAATGACCATTTTGCGCGGCTCGACGAGCACGCCGTCTGTGGTCACATGCTCGGGCACGGGCACCTCGTAATAGCGGCGCTGCACGTTGGACTCGCCGCCGGGGCGCTCGGCGTCACGCTTCACCCAGTAGAGTTCCTTGATGGCATCGCTGCGGCCTTTGTTGTAACCGTCGAGGTAACGCTGGCGCACCTCGGTTTTGGCGAAGCTGTCCACCACCGCGCCGCCGGCATAGCCCGCCACCGCGCCGGTGATGAGGCCCGCGTTGTCGTTGAAGAAGGAGGTGCCGTTGTTGCCACCAGCGGCACCGGCGGCGGCTCCCGCAGCATTGTTGTTATTGTTGTTGCCACTGAGCAGATTATCCCCCAGCAGGCTGCCCAGCAGGCCGCCTGTGGCGGCACCGAGCAGGCCTTTGTTGGTGGTGCCGTCCGCGTTGGTGCAGGCGGAGAGCAGGGAGCAGAGTCCGGCGAGGAGGAGGAGATGGTGCGTTTTCATTTCTTCGACTTGGCTTGGCTGAGGATCATCTTGTAGGCGTCACCGCTGTAGTTTTTGAGCTCTTCATTCTGGCGTTCAAAGGCCTCGCCCGAGGTGGCGGACGCCAGGATCATCTCTTTCGACGCCTGATGCCGGCCGATGGCGATTTTGGGACGACCGGTGGCCTCGTGGTAATACACAAAGGACCCGTAGGGATCGGTCTTCATCTCCGAAGGGTCAGGGAAGCTGGTGACCTGCTTCTTCGTGATGGAGGGGATGCGGAAGCCCTCGCTCATGCTCTCCACATCCCGCTGGTCAGGCTGCTTGAGCATGAACATGACGCGGGAGTTGCCGACCACCGAGGAGCGCACCGGGTGGTCCTTGATACGACCAAACTGCTGGATGATGGAAAACACCCAGCAGGAGTATTTGCGCATGCGCTCGTAGTACTCACGCGTGATGCGGTCCCCGTCCGGCATGGCCAGGAAGGCGGAAAGCTCTTCAAGGATGACGCGTTTGCGCGTGGAGCGCGGACGGCTCATGATCTCCTTGCGCAGATCATTCGTGATCAGGAAAGCCGCGACGGTGCGCAGCTCCTTGGCCGACTCGGGGATGTAGGAAAGCTCGAAGTGAACGACCTTGCCGCTGAGATTGACGTTGTTCACACCGTCCAGGATGGCCCCGTAGCGACCAGTGCGGCTCCATGGCTCCAGCAGCATGCGCAGCAGCCCCAGGTCCGGGTGCGCGCGGCGCTGACGGCTCTCCAGGTTCAGCAGCTCGACGAACTGGCTGTGCGTGGGCATGTCCTCCGGCTTCATGAGCGTGTAGCCCAGGCTCATGAGATCCCACAGGTTGCCAGGATCATTGAGGAAGTCGTCCAGCTTCGCAGGATCAGCCTCCATGCGGCTGAGTTCGTTGGCGTAGGTGGCCCCTTCCATCAATTCGGCGCGGAAATCCATCCAAGCGTCGGCAAGCACGGTGCCCTGTGGCATTTTTTTCTTCCGCCACTCGTCAGCGATGGCGACGCGACGCGCGGCCTCAGCCCGGCCATCGGCATTGCGGCTGGCCCAGGTTTCAAACTGGTCGATGTAGAGGCGCTCAATCTGCTTGGCCAGCAAGGCCTGGCGGATGCGGTCTTTGTCGATGTCCGGCGGCGGTCCGGCCATGAGATGCGCCACCGCCGTGGCACCACCGAGCTGGTCGGGGCTCAACGGCAGGCCGCGGGTGTCGAAGTAGTTGAAGGTGAGGTTCCCGTTTGGCTGCACGATGATGGGCGTGCAGCCGTAGAGACGAGTGAAGAGGTTGTAGCTGAGACCTTCCTCGACGATGGCGGTGAAGTCGTAGTAAGGGGCCGTCTGCGTGAGAAGGTCGATGGTGAAAACGGATTTCCCCGCGCCAGAGGCGCCAAACATGATGCCATGCTCCGGGCGCATGGCCCCTTCCTTGCCGACAAACGTGGTGCAGCCGACGAGCGCTCCGCGCGGGCCGTCATAAATGGCCTCCGCGTCTTCCAAGTCGCCTGTGGGCGTGCTGGAGATGGGCAGAAGGTCGGCGAGATTCACATCCTCGACGTAGAGCTTGAGATCGTTGTAGTTTGCCCAGCTCCAGCCCGGCATGCAGAGCTGCCAGTAGTTCCGCACGCTCGTGGGCAGCGTCGGCTCATAGGCCTGGGCACCACCGAGCTTGAGGATGGAATTTTTGATGGCGGAGAGCTTGCTGGCGCAGATGTCGGCGTTTTTGTCCCACACACGCACGATGATGTGCATGCGGTAGGGCACAACTTCGTTCGTGCTAAGACGGCGGATGCGAGTGCGCAGCTTCATCAGCGTCGCTTCGAGGGAAGGCGTGATCTTGCCACGCTCCAGCCGCGCCACCTTGCCTTCAGTCGAGACGCGGTCCTTTTCCACATCCCCGGCCTCAATGTTGCAGACAATCTGGTAATCCAGGATGTCGAGCTGCGTGAGCGTGCGCATCATCCCGATGTAAGTGAACTTCGGGAGGGTCTTCATGACGCAGACGCCCTGGTAGAAGCCGTCCATCTTGAAGGTGGAGGAACCCATGCGGTAAGGCGCGGCATCGCTGTTGAAGCACATCTCCGAGACGGTCTTACTGGGATCGTAGATGTCCTCCAGCTTGAGCGCCTCGTTCTCAAACGCGCTGGGGTTGAAGTAGCGGTAGAACGCCTCGAAATGCTGCATGTTGTCCATGGGCATGACGCGACCGCCCAGGCTTCCAAATTGCTGCCGCAGCGCCTCCTCCAGCTCTCCCTGCTCGCGTTTCGCGGCCTGGAGCAGCTCCTCATAATATTGCCGCCCGCCTCCCATGGTGCGGCCCTGGATTTTGGAGGTGAAATAGAAGTCCAGATGCTCGCGGCGGAGCTGATGATTGCGAATTTTCGCGTCGTAGCGGTTGTAGCGCTCCTCACGCTGACGGGTGGACCAGCGGTCCTGCGGCAGCTCCTCGGTCTTTTGCTTGTAGCGCTCCAGCTCCTTCCGGTAGTCGCTGTCCACGCTCCAGGCCACCTGGAGGCGCAGTTCCGGGCGCACCATGCGCAGCAGGACGCGCAGATTGTCCTCCAGGGACATGAGCCAGGAGGCGTCGGTGTTTTCCGTGTCCGGCATCTCCACGCTGTAACCTTTGCCGATGGCACCTCCTCGCTGGAGGCCACGGTAAATGATAAGGTCCTCGTCGAGGTAGGAGTTGATGAATTTCGCCATCCTCGGAGTGGGTCAGACCTTTTGCTCGGTGTTGCGTGATTTGGCGTCCTCGATCCAGGGCAGCTCCAGAGGCTCCACCTTCTGCGGGGAAAAGTAAGGGGCGCCGGAGGCTTTGATGATGAGCCACTCCAGCAGTTCCACATCATAGGACGGCGGCTTGCCCTGCTTCAGGCCGAAGCAGTAAAGAGACACCAGCACCAGCGGGATGGAGGCCAGCGCGATGGCCAGCGTCGTGTTCGCATCAGGGCCGCTGGCGAAGCGGCGGAAAATCATCATCGCCATGCCCAGCGCGAACATGAAAAACAGGGCGTTCATGCCCTCGAAACCGGCGATCCCCTGCTGGGTCTCGCGGCCTTCGTTGGTCTCATGCAGCCTGATGGACTGTTGTTCCATGATGCGGGCGTGTGCGGTGGCGAAATCTCTCTGAAAAACATCCTGACGGGCCGCGACGGACCCGTCAGGATGCAAATCAGAAGGAGGGCGGCCTTAGTTGCCCATGTTGATGTCGTCGATGACATCGGACTCGCTGCCCACGGAGAACATCACCTTGATAATGATGAAGGACAGGCCGCCGATGCCGGCACCGACAAGGCCGTAGAGCACGCGTTCCGTCTGGCCCATCATGAACATGACCGCCGCGAAGAGCAGGCCGCCAAAGGCCAGCACGAGGCCGACCAAGTTCAAGATGTTGATGATGCCGCTGAACTGCCCCGTCATTTCATCGACGTCGGCGGCGAGTGGCATGGTGAAGCGCAGAATGTAGGCGCCGAGCTGGGCGAGAGCGATGGAGTTCATAGGTGCGTGATGGTGCTGTTTTGATTTTGGATTTGTGTGCTGAGGCACCCGAAAGTGCCGAGTGCTGACGTGGGTTAGGCCGTCTCCACCCGCCTGTGACACACTTTTTTCCAGCCACACATCCCACCCACCAACCACTCAGCCCATCAGCGCGTCACGCAGCGCGGCCAGTTCCTCACTCAGCGTCTCCTCCGTAGGATCACGCAACGTGCCGGCCACAATGTTCCGCATGATTTCACGAAACCGCTTCCTCTGACGCGAAATGACCTGTCTTACCGCGTCATGACTCATGCCAAGCCGGGCCGCCAGCTCCGCGTCACTGCCCGAAGCGGCACAGGTGGGGTCCAGACGCGCCCGCAGCAGACGAAACTGCTCCGCCTTGCCCGCCTCCTCATGCTCCTGCTGCAGCTTGAGGACGGCAGCCTCGATGATTTGCAGCGCGCACTGCCGTTGAAACGCCGATTCCGGCGTGCGGTGATCAGCGGGATCAATCGTGATCTCATCCTCGGCCTGCGAGGCTTCAATGGACAAAATCTCACGCCCGCCGCCGCGCTTCAGAGCGTTCGCCTGCCTGTGCCAGTGCCGAATGTGCCGGCTAAAGGCGGTGAGCAGATAATTGCGCAGCCTGCCCAGGTTTTCATCCGCCGCCGAAAACAAATCCTTGTCCAAAATGAAGGCGAAAAAACTTTGCGTCACGTCCTCGGCGTCAGCCGGAGCCAGTCCCTGATGGCGGGCGTAAGAATAGATGGGACGCCAATAAATTTTGCACAACTCATCCAAGGCCAGTCGGCTTTCTTTCAGATCGCCGCCTTGACGCAAAGACAACACCACGCTCCAGCGTGTGTTCGGGAAAGCTCCATGTTCGGTTCGCATGAGTGACATTTCATAAAGATGATGTCTTCCTGAGATGCAAATTGAACTGCGGCATTTGCAAAAGACATCTCAACGTCAGTCACATACGCTCGATGCTCGGCTATTAAACGATATTTTTTTACTTCCCACCTGACCCATGGCCCAACCGCATTTCAAATCCCCCAACTCAGCGCGGAGAGAGACTTCTAGCGCAGCTTTGGCGGGCTTGAACCCCATGGGCCTGATCAACGCGGTACTGACCGATGACAGCCTGGACTGGCAGCCGCCCGAGGCCGCCGAACTCGAGGCGCTGATGAAGGAGGAGTATATGGATTTTGCCTTCATTGACCGTGGTGGCATGGGCGCAGTCTATGCTGCCACCCAGAAATCCCTCTCGCGCCGTGTCGCCATCAAAGTGCTGCCTGCGGAGTTGGGAGCGGAGGAAAATTTTGTCCGGCTCTTCGAGCGTGAGGGCCAGATGCTCGGCCAGCTCCAGCATCCGCACATCGTCACCGTTTATGGCTCCGGCCGCACCACGGCCGGGCATTTGTATCTCGTGATGGAGTTTGTGGAGGGCGCCACACTGCTCGAACTGCTGCGTGAGCGCCGCCCCTCCGTCACCCGCGCCCTGGAGATCACGGCGCAGGTCTGCGAGGCGCTGGATTACGCCCATGCGCGCGGCGTCGTGCATCTCGACATCAAGCCGGGCAACATTCTCATCGACGAGCGCGGCCTTGTGCGCGTGGCGGACTTCGGACTGTCCCGTGACCTGCGGCAGCTCGGCACGTTAACAACCACTCGCAGGTTCATCGGCACCGTCGGTTATGCCGCGCCTGAGCAGCGGCATGCCAAAGGCATCGTCGATCATCGCGCGGATATTTTCAGCCTCGGCGTCACTCTCTACGAAATGCTGACCGGCCAGGTGCCCGCCGGCGTGTTCGACCCGCCCTCCAAGAAAGCCGGCACCCCGTCGAAAGTGGACAAGATCGTCCTCCGCGCTCTGCAAGAAAACCCCGAGGAGCGCTATCAGGGCGCGTCGGAGATGCGCACGGCCATCGCCAAAACAATGTTGCGCCTCGGCACGCCGCTGGTGCAGCGGGCCATCATCAGCCGCCCGATGGTTTCCATGATGACCTGCGTCATCGTCGGCATGGGGTTCATCTACCTGCTCGGCGAGCTTAGCCGCGAGTTCAAACTCTCCAACGGGGTGTCTGCCTTGACCATCTTCGAGGCACCGGACTCCATGGTAGTGCCCTCGCTTGTCACGCTGGACGAGAACTGGGCGGTGATCAGGCAAGGAACCCGCTGGAGCAATCTTCAGGGCATCGTCTCCCACTTTCCGGGCTGGGAGGCGGGCGAAATTCACTCCGAGGCCGAGCAAAAGCACGTCGCGAAGCTGCTGCGGGAGAATCACATGGTCCGCCCGCTGTGGCTCGGGGCCAGGACGATGGCAAACAGTTCTCCAGTGCGTTTCGAGTGGCTTAGTGGCAGCCCGATGACTTTTCAGGCCATGATGCCGCCCCGCTCGGCGCCCCCGCCCATCATCACCGAAATTCAGGCGAAGAACAAAAACACCTTCCACAGCAAGGAAGGTGAAAGCCCCGACTGGATTGAGGTTCACAACCCCTCCAGCCAGCCCTGCGACCTCACCGGCTGGCATTTGCGCCAGTTTTTCGGCGGCCAAGAGCGAGGCGAGTACATGTCACAAGCATGGATCGGCAGAGCCTCCGACCCGGAAAAGACCTCAGTCGTTCTCCAGCCCGGCGAGTACCGTGTCATCGCATGCAGCTCACGCCTCCCGCAGATGCCTGGGCTGATGCGCATCGACTTCAGCCTGGAGGCCACTTCCGGCCGCCTCGAATGGTATGATCCGCAAGGCATCGTCTGCCAGCGCTTCGAGCAAAACTGGGTGCGCTTTCCCGAGGATGCCTCCATCTGCCTCGCGCCAGAGGGCGAAGGCTGGGGCTGGAGCCGCAAGCCGACGCCTGGAGCGCCGAACGCGCCCGTCACAGCCCCTTTTGCCGCGCCCTCGACCGCCACGCACGCGCGACCGGGCCTGGTCATGCTCCCCGAGTTTGACGGTCGCTGGACGCGCTGCCCGGTCGGCATTTCCAATCAAATCTTGCTTCGTCGGATCAGAGGTGTTGGAGCGGTGTCCGCTGATGAATGAGGTGTTTTTTGCCGAGTTTTCTCAAAATGAACTCCTCGCAGATCTGGTAGTAGAGGCCCATGGACTCAATGTCGATCCATTCGTCAAGGCCGTGGAGATTGCCGACGAGCGGACGTGACAGTACGACTGGAATGTCAAACTGCGCGATGAAGCGCGCGTCGCTGCCGCCGGAGGCGCGGACGAGGCGCACGGCTTCGCCGGTGAGTTCTTCCGTGACCTGGAGGTAGAGGGGATCGGGAGCGAGCTGTGTCGATTCTGCGCCCATGATCCTGGCAACGGTGATCTCCGGTCCGGCGAGCTCACGAATCGTCGCGAGCAACGATTCGCGCGTGTGCGGCGGCGGATAGCGCAGGTCGAGGTGGGCGGTGGCCTCACCCGGGATGCAGTTGATCGTCTGATTCGGTGTGTTGAGGATCGTTGGCACGCAGGTGGGATACCAGTGATCATTCAGGCCGGATTCCTTGAGCGCTTCAAAGTGATCGCACACGCGCAGCAGTCCACGCATGAGCGCGGTGAGCGCGTTGGGCGCCAGCCAGGGACGCGCGGCGTGGCTTTCACGACCCGCCGTGCTGAGATTGATATGCAGGATGCCTTTCTCCGCGACGGTCACGTCGTGAATCGAGCCGCCGTCCGGCACGATGGCGAGCCCACAACGCAGGCCGATGTCTTCAAACAGATAGCGCACGCCGTTCTCACCGCCGCGCTCCTCGTCCGAGGTGTAGGCAAGTCCGAAGGACAGGCCGGGATGCCGACGCTGCAGATCGCAGAAGAGCTCCAGCATGATGGCGGCCTGCCCCTTCATGTCGCCGGAGCCGGGGCCGTAGATGCGGCCCTCAGTTACGCGCGAGGTGTACGCGTCGGGATGCGGATGCTCGATCACGTCCAGATGCGCCACCAGCAGGATGTCTGGCGTGTCGATGCCCTGCGGCATCACGGTCATGGAGGCAAATCCCTCACTGCTGAAATCACGAATCGTGATGCCGCCCAACGCCTCCAAATGATTGCGCAGCAGGGTAAAACAGCGCGCCCGCTCCTCGGGCCGGCTTTCCGTGCTGGGAATGACAATGAGATCACGGGTCAGCGTGACGAGGCGGTCAATGGGCGGCGGTGACATGAGAAATCGAAAGGGCGGAGGATCAGTCCTTCAGGTAGTCCCAGTCGATGGGCAGATCGCGCTCAGCATTCAGCAGCAGTTCATGGCATTCCGCCGTGCTGCTGCCGATGCAGAGAAACTGGCCTTTTTTGACGCGTCCGTGCTCGTTGAGAATGAAGTTTTCCGGGATCACTCCACGGTCCATGCCCGGATGAAACAGATCGCCATGTTTTTCGAGATAACGCAGCACCGCCCGTCCCGAAGTGGCCTCTTTCAGCATTAAATTGCGCATCAGCCAGGCTCCACGCGGCAGGAAGTGACGCGCGAGCATGGAAGGATAGGTCGCGCCGGTGAGCCGGGCATTGACCTCGCAGACATAGGCCTGGAAGGCTCCCGGCGCCTCCAGCCTTGCCACCAGAAAATCCGCGCTCGCCGTGCCGCGATAGCCCTGTGCATGCAGCCATTGGCCCGCCACGCCGCTCTGACGAAACAGCTCCACCGCGAGGTCCGGCAAGGCATCGAGATACGGTGGCGGTGACTCATTGCCCTCATGCACGCTGTCATGGCTGAGGATCTGCTCCGTGAGGTCGTAGAGATACACGGCATCGTCATCAAGAAACATCTGCACACTGGGGCTGTGGACGGCCGTGATGCCGTTGCGGCCCGTTTCCATCCAGCCCTGCACCATGACCGGCCCCTCGTGAAAAAACGCCGCAGGCACCATCGGCTCCGTGTTCGTCGTCTCCACCTTCATCAAGCCGACGCCCGACGCGCCGAGTTGCGACTTAACCACCGCGTGGCGAAAACCGCGCTTCGCCAGCGCCTGGATGCAAGCTCCCACCTCAGCCGGTTTCGAGGCCAGTTCGGTGTCGAAGACCGGCAGCCCCATGCTTTCGAGGTGGCGGTGAAGCAGGAGCTTGTTGTTGCCGTTCTTGCTGCCTTCGCGGGTCGAAAGCGTTCGTTTGCCAAGCCGGCGGGCGATGCGTTCGATTGTCGCATCCGTCACAAAGCCATCCACCAGAGGAGCGTCGTTGGCGATGAGCTTCGAGATCAGTTCATGCGTGGGCGAAGCGGTTTCACTTTCCAGTGAACGGCCCAGTGCCTGGTAGTCGGCATGACTGAGCACATGAATCTCCGGCAGTTGCAACCCCAGATCATCCGCAAAGTAGCGGCACAGAGCCTCATCCGGCGCGCCCTCCAGCACGACCACATTGACGCCGCCCTGATAGAGCAGGCCCATCACCGGCACGAGGCGGGAACCGTAGGACTCGGCATGCACGAACTGGTCCATGAGCGTCTCGGTCAGCTCCGCGTTTTCAAAGAACATTCCCTGCACGTTGGTGAAGAAGATCGCCGTGCGGTCCGCCCACAATCGCGGCGTGTACCCTTGCGTCTGGATCACCAGCGGCCCGCCCGGCAAAGGCTCATGAGGAGGTGTGGCTTGAGCGTTCATGGCTGTGACGATGATACCCCTGCCTCACGACAAAGTCATCATCACAGCCTGCTTAATTTGATCCTATCTTGAATTCAAATGCTGCCAGATGGGACGTGCCATTCGTCATTCTGCATTCGGAATTCGTCATTTCATCCTACAACCCCTTCGGCATCCAGGCCTCCAGCTTGCTCACCTCCGCTTTCGCGGATGAGCTGACCGGAATGCCCCAGAAATCAAAAAAGGGGCCGAGATTTTTGCCTGTGATCTTCGAATAGCGCACGAGGAACTGGTCACGGCGTTCGTCATCGCCTTTCGGGGCGGTGCCAAACTCGCTGCCAGCGAAGCTGTGGAGATACTTGCGCCAGCTTTCCCAGCCGAACTCCTGGATGAGCTGGATGTAGGTCGTGAGGGCGAGGAAGGGGCTGCTTTTCCAGTCCTGCCATTTGTTGGTGGACTTCTTGATCTTCTGCACGTTGGCCTTGCGCTCCTCCTCGGTGATCGCGCTGTGACCGATGAGCCAGTCTTTCTTCAAGACCTCGTGGTAGCAATACATGCCGATGACGTTGTTCGTCACCTCACCAGTGCCGTCGAAGGTGAAATCACCGCGCTGATGGTTGTGGCCGATCTCATGATAAAAACCCCAGCCAGGGAACTTCAGTTTGCCAAACGTGACCATCTCCGGCGCGGCGCTCGTCGGGATCATGATGGGATAACCGCTGTGCATGTAACCGGCGCTGATCTGCACGTCGGCGACGATACGCTCGGGCCGTTTGCGTTCAGCGGCCTGATTGGTGATGTCGTCCTGCGCCTCGACCACCTTTTTCCAGAAGGTCATGAGCTCGGTCGGGTTGTTCACGAGGCGACCCACCTCGGAGGGAAAGCTGATGATGAGCTTGTCACACGCCATCTCGGCCCACGGTGCCGGACGCATGCGGATTTCTTTCCATTTCGCATCGTCGTCCTGGCCGAGCACGAATAGAGGCGCTGGAACGCCGTTTTGAATCGTCGCAGTGAAAGGCGCGTCATCCTTCGCACGGCCTGGAACCTCGATGTAGATCAATCCACCAAAGGCGCTGGCCGTTTTGGTCGTCGCAGTGGCAAGCGGCACGCTGCGCGTGATGTCGGGAGCGCGTTCCCATTTGTCCAAATGATACAGCGTGTCGCTGTGGCAGCCGATGCGCACGGCGTAGCCTTTGTCGGCGAGATTTTCGGGCAATGTGACCGTGATCGTCTCTCCTGCCGCCGCATAAAGCCCCGTGCTGGTCCAGCCAGGAATGGCAGGCGTCACTTTGATCTCTCCGGTGATGCGTGGAGCGCCTGCTGGCACCTTGCCGGGGAAAGCCTCATGCGCTGGATGCGCGGCAACACCTTCACCGGCGGCGAGACGCAGCACCCGCGTTTCCATGCCGAGGCGCAGGCGCTGCGCGGCATGTTTGTCGGCGGTGAGCGGTGCTTGAGCCGTGGGAACAACCGCGTCGGCCCCGGCATTGCCCAAAGCGGCGAGCACAGCGTTTTTCAAATTGCTGCGATCCGGCGGTTGTGCGGCCATGGCGATCTGAATCGCGTTGGTGGCCTGTTTCATCGCCGCCGCGTCGAGCGCCGGGCCGCCTTCGCGCTGCTTTTTGATCGCGGCGATGGCCTCGGAGGCGTTCATCATCTGCGGCAGTTCGATGCGCGCGTCGAAACCACGAAGTTGGTCGAACGCGCTCATGTCCGTGATCGCCACGCCTGCGGGCATCAGCGCTTGATTCAATCCGTGTGACACGGCGAGGTCTTTGCCTCCGCTCGTCTGTCCAAAGGCCCAGCCCGTCATGCCACCGATGAAACCGCCGCCGCCTTTGACGAATTCCGCCACCGCCGCGCCTTCCTCGGCGCTGGTGACGCTTTGGATGTTGATGATCACCACATCGTAGTCGCCCAGGTTTTTCTTCTCGATGGTGTCGAAGGTCTCCGCGTTGAAGCCGCGCTGCTTGTAGAAGTTGACCGCGTTCACGCCCTTGAGGCCCACGCGCGGCTTTTCCTGGTTGCCCGCCCACTTCACGCAGTTCTCCATGAGCTTCGCATGATCACCGCCCTCGCCACCGCCGAGGTAGCTGTTGTGCCCAAACAAGATGACGCGCCCTTTGGCATACGCCGCCGCAGCCGCGACGGCGATTTCGACTCCATCCTTGTCCGGCGCGGAGAGAATCGGAAACGCAATGTTCCCCCAAATCCCCACCGGACCCGGCGCACCCGCCTTCGGCACGGATTTGACGCCTTCGAGGATTTTAGCGCGTTCGGCGTTCACCAGAGCGGGCGGCATCTGCGCTTGGGCGACGGCGCAAAACAGGAGGGACAGGAGAATGGTTGGCTTCATGGTTGGTTGGGAAAAGCGTTCAGCGATAAATCACGACGAGAAACACCAGCGCATCGGCCTTGCCGGTGTTCACGATGGCGTGCGGCACATCGGCGCGGTAGGTGCCGGAGTCGCCTTTGGTGAGTTCGTCGGTGTCCTGGTCGGATTCGATGCGCACGCTGCCTTCCTCGACGGTCAAAAACTCTCGTGTGCCTTCAAAGTGTGGCTGAGAGCGAAGTGCTCCGCCGGGGCGGAGGGTAACCTCGTAAAACTCGACATCCTTCTCCAGATTCAGCGGGGAAAGCGTGCGAATCTCGTGATGCTTGTCGCTGCGGAAGACCTGGGCGCGGTCGCTGGCGCGGATGACCTGAATTTTCGACGCGCTGGCCTCCGCGCTCTCGATCAACTCTTGCAACGTCAGTCCAAAGGCCCGTGCGATGCGAAAGGTGACCGTCAGCGTCGGATTCGCCTTCTCGCGCTCGATTTCGCTCAGCATCGACCGGCTCACCCCGCTGACACTGGCGAGTTCTTCGAGCGACCAGCCGCGATCTCCGCGCAGCTTCTTCACACGCTTGCCCAAGTTCTCATTGATGGCCTCGGGGCTGGCTTCGACGGAAGTGGTCTTGGGTTTGGCGGGCATGGGTGTCGGTATAACGGATGCCCGTCTTGTAAATTAGAAATTTAATCACATGCTCAAATCATGATGCGTTCATATGATAGTTGACCTGCCCAGCTACGGCGCTAGTTTCGGCCATGCCTTCCCGCCCCAATTGCCGCACTGAACTCGAAGCCGCCATGCGCCAGCGCATCCTCGTCATCGACGGGGCCATGGGGACGACAATTCGCGGTTACAAGGACAAAGGCGTGCTCGACGAGGCCTCCGCGCGTGGTGAGCGCTTTCGTGAAAACGAGAAGGACATCCTGAACAACGGGGACATCCTCTCGATCACGCGGCCGGACATCATTGAAGACATCCATCGCCGCTTCCTGGAAGCCGGAGCGGACATCATCGAAACGAACACGTTTTCGGCCACGAGCATCGCGCAGAGTGAGTTCTTTGTGGAAGACCCGCGTGAGAAAGGCGGGCGCAAAGATCCCGAGTTCTTCCAAAAGATCATCGACGACAAATTCCTCAACGACCTCGCCTGGGAGATCAATTTCAACTCGGCGCAGCAGTGCCGGAAGTGGGCGGATCAGATCGCTGACAAGACCGGTCGCAAACGCTATGTCGCGGGTGCCGTGGGTCCGCTGACGGTGTCGCTTTCGCAGTTCCCGGACCTCACGGATCTGAGCTTCCGCTACGTCACCTTTGATCAGGTGAAGACGGCCTACGCGCATCAAATCCGCGCCCTGATCGCTGGCGGTGTCGATACGCTGATGGTGGAGACGATTTTCGACTCCCTCAATGCCAAGGCCGCGCTGGTGGCGATCCGCGAGGTGTTTGAAGCCGATGGCGTCGAGCTGCCGATCCAGATTTCCGCCGCTGTTGGTCCTGGGGGCGAAACGATGATCTCCGGTCAGATCACGGAAGCCTATCTCAATGCGATGCGGCATGTGAAGCCGCTGTCCATCGGTCTGAACTGCTCGCTCGGACCGGACAAGATGCGCCCGTTCCTCGAAGAACTGGCGACGAAGGCGGATTGTTTTGTGTCGGCGTATCCAAACGCGGGCATGCCGAATCCGCTCGCGCCGACGGGCTTCGATTTGCTGCCGCCGGACATGGCGAACTTCGCCACTGACTTCGCCAAGTCTGGCTTCGTGAACATCATGGGCGGCTGCTGCGGGAACACGCCGGAGCACATCGCGGCCATCGCAAAAGCGGTGGAAGGTTTGGAGCCGCGCCATGTGCCGACGCCGGAACCGATCATGCGTTTGAGCGGCTCACAGCCCTACAATCACACGAAGGAGGCGAACTACCTCATGATCGGCGAACGCACGAACGTCGCCGGATCGCCGAAGTTCGCGAAGCTGATCAAGGAAGGCAAATTCGAGGAGGCTGTGGCCATTGCACGTCAGCAGGTCGAGAACGGCGCGAACGTCATCGACATCTGCATGGACGAAGGCCTCATCGACGGCGTGCCGACGATGACGAAGTTCCTCAACCTGCTGCAAACCGAGCCGGAAGTGGCCAAGGTGCCGTTCATGGTCGATTCCTCGAAGTGGGAGATCATCGAGGCCGGTTTGAAGATGCTGCAAGGCAAGGGCATCGCGAACTCCATTTCGCTCAAGGAAGGTGAAGAAGCCTTCAAGGAGCGTGCGCGTGCCATCAAGCGCTACGGCGCGGCCGCGGTCGTCATGGCCTTTGACGAGAACGGTCAGGCGGCGACTTACGACGAGAAGATCCGCATCTGCGAACGCGCGTACCGCATCCTCGTCGATGAAGTCGATTTCCCGCCGGAGGACATCATCTTTGACCCGAACATCCTCACCGTCGCAACGGGCATGGAGGAGCACAACAATTACGCGCTCGACTTCATCAACGCCACGCGCTGGATCAAGCATCACCTGCCCGGTGCCAAGGTAAGCGGCGGTGTTTCAAACATCAGCTTCAGCTTCCGTGGCAACAATAAGGTGCGCGAGGCCATGCACAGCGCCTTCCTGTATCATGCCATCAAAGCGGGCATGGACATGGGCATCGTGAATGCCGGCATGCTCGAGGTGTATGAGGAGATTCCGCCGGAACTGCTCGTCAAAGTCGAGGACGTGCTGCTGAATCGCCGTCCTGATGCAACAGAGATCCTCGTCGATTACGCCGAGCAGTTCAAAGGCCAAGGCGGCGGCAAGAAGATCGAAGCCGACCTCCAGTGGCGCGACGCGCCCGTCGAGAAGCGTCTCGAACACGCGCTGCTCAAAGGCATCACCGATTTCATCAACGTCGATACGCAAGAGGCGCTCGACAAACTCGGCAAGCCGCTGCTCGTCATTGAAGGCCCGCTCATGGATGGCATGAGCGTTGTCGGCGATCTCTTCGGTGCTGGCAAAATGTTCCTGCCGCAGGTCGTGAAAAGCGCCCGCGTCATGAAGCAGAGCGTCGCGTATTTGCAGCCTTTCATGGAGGCCGAAAAAGCCAGGAAAGCCCGCGAACGTGAGCTGCTGATCGAGATCGCCGAAAAAACCGCCTCCGCCTTGGAAATTGGCGTTGATGTCATCGTCAGCGACGATTTCCGCTACACACCTTACGATGGCCTCAGCCTCGAAGAACGCCGTATCGAGGTGAAGTTCGCCGCAACCATCGCAGCGGACCTCGAAGGTTTCGAAGCCGAGTACAAGAAGCGTTTCGGCATCGTGCTGGATCGTAACAGCGTTCAAGAACTCAGCCCCGATTACGCCGCCACCCGCGAAAGCCGCCAGCAATGGAGCGTCGCCACGCTGGAGCCTGCGGGGGCGTTTGTGGACTGGATGTTTGAGAAGACGGTCTCGGCTGCCAGACCCGGAGATGTTGTTCTATTCAATGCTGGAGGCCAGGGCAGCGGTAAAACGACTGCCACAGAAGGGTTGCCGAAACGTGAGCGCGTCATTCTTATCATGGACGGCACGTTGCAGAATCACTGCCGCAGCCGTCAGCATTTCCAACGTGCTTTTGAATGTGGCTGCGCTTTGGAAGTGCGTTACATCCACGCGCCATGGCCCCTCGCTGTCCGTAACATGCTCAAGCGGGCCATTGAAGGAACAGGGCGCGTTGTCCCGCTTTCCCGTGCAGCCAATGGTCACTATCAGGCGCCGATCACCACGCTTCGACTGGTGGAGGAGTTTGGCGATCATCAGGGCTTCAAAATCCTCGTTTTGAACAACTTCAATCATGGCTATCCCACCAAGGAGAACCTCGAATGGCTGGCCGGAAGCATGCACAATTCCGTTGATGATCTCCTCAAAATCGGCGAACTAACCCTCAAAGAAGAATTCGATGAACACACCCACAACACCGCCTACTCTGACAGGCTCCTGGCGCAATTTCTCGCCCAAGCTGGATGCGGAGACAGCGCGTCTCTTCGATCAGCTCGACGAGGACACGATGGAACTCCTTCGCAAAGCGGGTCGGCAGTCCAGCGTGATGATGGAGGAACCGGCCAAGTATCAGGCGACTCCGAAAAAGGACTGACCGCCGCCGATCTCATTCCCGCCGAGGCGGCGAAGCAGGGTGGTGGGAAGATCATCATGGCCACCGTGAAGGGTGACGTGCATGACATCGGCAAGAACATCGTGGGCGTCGTGCTGGCCTGCAATGGCTTCGAAGTCACCGACCTCGGCGTCATGGTGCCATGTGACAAGATTCTTGCCGCCGCCATCGAGAAAGGCGCGGACGTCATTGGCCTGAGCGGCTTGATCACGCCATCGCTCGATGAAATGGCTCACGTCGCGTCAGAAATGGAACGCCGTGGCATGAAGATGCCTCTTTTGATCGGCGGAGCCACCACCAGCGCTGCTCACACGGCCATCAAGATCGCGCCGCATTACTCCGGGCCGATCGTGCATGTGCTCGATGCCTCACGCAGCGTGCCGGTGACGACTTCGTTGATCAGCGATGAAAACCGCGACGCTTACATCGCTGAAAACGAAGCTCGTCATGTGCGACTCCGTGAGGAATATGGCAAGAAGAAGGAGCGCAAGCTCCTCAGCATCGCCGAATCACGCGAGAAAGCCTTCAAGTGCGACTGGAGCACGCAGGAGATCGCGAAGCCGAGCCTCCTGGGCACGAAGACCTACGAAGGCGCCGACATGGTTGCCACGCTCCGCGAATACATCGACTGGTCTCCCTTCTTCCACTCATGGGAACTGCGTGGCCGCTGGATCACTGCGGAAGGCCGTTTCTCATCCTCTCACGAAGACGCTGAGATGAAAGTGAAGGCGGAAGAAGAAGCCGTGAAGCTCTTCAAAAGTGCGAACGACCTGCTCGACCGCGTCATCGCTGAGAAACGATTCACCCCACGTGGCGTCTTCGGCTTCTTCCCCGCCAACAGCATCGGCGACGACATCGAAGTCTATGACGACGACACACGCGGCAGTGTGAAGACCGTCTTTCACACGCTGCGTCAGCAGGTGATCAAGAAAGACACTCCGAACTACGCGCTGAGCGACTACATTGCGCCGAAGGACAGCGGTCGTGCCGACTACATCGGTGGATTCGCTGTCGGCATTCACGGCGCGGATGATTTCGCGCACGAGTTCGAGAAGGCGCACGATCCCTTCAGTGCCATCATCGTCAAAGCCCTCGCCGACCGTCTGGCCGAAGCCTTTGCCGAATACCTGCACAAGCAGGCCCGCGTCGCCTGGGGTTATGAGAAACCCGAGGACTTCAGCAACGAAGAACTCGTCAAGGAGCGCTATCGCGGCATCCGCCCTGCTCCTGGTTATCCCTCACAGCCCGACCACACCGAGAAGCCCATCCTTTTCGATCTCCTTGATGCCCCGGCCAAAACCGGCGTCGAACTCACCGAAAGCATGGCCATGCATCCCGGCAGCGCGGTCAGCGGCCTCTACTTCAGCCATCCTGACGTGCATTACTTCGGTATCAGCGTGCTGGCGAAAGACCAGGTCGAAGATTACGCGAAACGCAAAGGCCAGACGATTGAGGAAGCCGAGAAGTGGCTCGGGCCTTGGCTTGGCTATTGATCTCCCTCCGTCTCAGTTTCCAAACAAAGCACGACGCTTCGGCGACGGCGAGGGTGTCTCCTGAGCGGGATTGCCGCCGATTTTTTGCGCCTCGCGTAATTCCATGGACGTGGGCGGCCTGCGATCATCCTTGTTGCCACCACCAAAGATGCGCGGCGACCACTGAGTGTTGCCGACGGTGCCGGAACCCTTGTAGCCCAGCATCTTGGTGATCGGAAAGAACACGATGCCAGTGAGACCCCGCACGCTGACCTCGGCTTTGAAGTCGATATCATCGCGGATGAAGTCGATGTTTCCGCTGCTGAGGATGCGGAAGGAGCTGGTGAGCGCCTCGACATCTTTGGTGACGATGAAGCCGTCTGAGACCTCGTAAGTGCATTTGGCCTCCTTGGCGATGTTGTAGCCTTTGATGGGCGAGGGCAGGATCGCGCCGATGACGGGCGTCAACGGCCCGAGCACGGGCAGCGCGAGGAGGTTGCCGTTGAGAATGAAGAGCACACCGCCGCCTTTCAGCGCACGCCAGTCGTCCATGCGTCCGGTGAACTTGAAATGGCCGCTGATGTCCCCCACGCTCTCGTTGCCGGGCGAATACACCTGGGCAAAGAGCTGGAAGCTGAGCGCGTTCATGCGAATCTCCCCCTCGTAGCTCTCAGGCTCGCGGTTCTCATTGAATGATCCCTTCATGGTCACACCACCGCCAAGCACACGGGCGGCGACATCGAACGCGGCGATGCCCTCGCGGTTCCGCACCACCGCGCGCACGTTTTCAAAGGGCAGCTTCTCGCCAAACACCTCATAGGGGAAACGGCCCGCGTCCACGTTTACGTCGTAGTGCTTGATTCCCGGCGCGAGATTGACCGCGCCCTTCGCGCGGAAGGTTTCTCCAAACAGCCGCCCGTTGACATCGAAGTTCAAAATGTCCCCCAGGATGCGGACCTCGCCATAGGGCGCGCTGATGGTGTAATCCTCATCCCACAACACATAATGCGCCACGCCCACGGGATTTTTGAAGGCGACGCGGTAGTCGTTGAACTGCGGGTTGTTTTTGAAGCCCACCGTGCCGTTCACATTCACCTCGGTGCCAGGAGAAATGCGATAGGCGTCAATTTGATCGGCTGCCTTCGGGGCAAAAGCGCGCAGGATGCCGGAAGCGTCCGCCTCGGAGCGCACGTTCACGAGCCGCAGCCACTTCTGATCATCCGCGTCATTGACGAAGACCAGCTCCGCCTCCGCCGGGCCGTCCGGGCGCCGGGCGCGAACGTTGGCATAGTTTTGAATGTCCCCCAGCAACGCGAGATCCATCTCCACGGACTCAAAGAACACACCCTTGTAGCGCACATTGCGCACCACGCCATGACCCGAGCTGGGGCACTCCCGCAGATTGGTCGAGGGGCCGGCGCAGGACAGGCGCACATCGACGAACGAGGTCTCGTCAAAACTGAAGCGTTGGATGATCTCCCGCGTCTTCGGCATCTGCACGAAAGGCAGGAAGACAGTCGGCGGCATGCCGAGCCGCAGATCGCACTTAAAGCCCAGCGTTTTGTGGTTCATCACATGCAGGGCCAGACTGCCTGTTTTATGTTTCAGCATCACATCACGGGCGAAGAAACCCTCCGGCGTCGCCCCAAGCTTCAGGCTGAGGGATTCAAAGATCTCCCCGCGGCTGCCGAAGCGTCCGCAATCCAGGCGCCCCGTCACCTCCGCAGGCAGCATGCCCTCGGGCTTCGTTTTTCCGACGAACAAGCTGCCCTCCAGCGCCAGATGCGGAGCCTCGTAAAAAACCACCTCGTGAAGCTGGTCATTGTCAAAAAACGCCCGCGCCAGACCGGGCAGGTCCCCGCTTGAGGTCAGCCGGAAACGCACACGGTCCGCCCCCATGTGCCAGGTGGCCGTGGCATCCAGTGAGCCGAGATGATCACGCAGGTGCAGCCGCTTCAGGTCGATGAAGCCGCCCTCATACTCCGCCTCCGCCACGACTTCCCTCCACACATAATCGCCATAGACCAGCGCCTGCGCCTGAAGGGAAAGCTCCGCACGGAGTTCCTCCGGCAGATCCAGGTCACCGGAGACCTTCACACTCAGGGCCGGAGGAGCCGATGAGCGGAAGCGCGCCATCCAGTCCAGTCCCTGCTGAATCTTGACGCGGTGCTCACGCATCAGCCTCAGCCGTTGCATCGCGCTGAGGCTAGGCTTGTCAGGATCTTCATCCTTGCGCTCTGGCAGCTTCAGCACCCCGCTGATCGAGATGCGCAGCCCGGCCAGCACGCCCTCCGCGTGCCTGATGTCCAGCCGGTTCTCATCCAGAAAAATCCGGGCATTGAGGTCGCGCAGTTCCACCACGGTGAGATCGGGCCGCTCCGGGTCCACCGGCAGCGCCAGCCCGGCCTGCACCAGCTCCATCGAATCGATATTCACCCGGCCTTCAAACAGCCGTCCGTAATTCACCCCCAGGTTCATCCGGTCCACCGCCGCCACGAGGTGCTGGTGCGTGTCATCGTTGTAAATTTTCACCTCTCGCGCCACCAGACCGCCAAAAGGATTGATCGTGAGCGACGCGAAGTCCAGATGCACGCCCAGACGCCGCAGCTCTCCGGTCACAAAGCCATGCCAGCGTTCGCGGAAGGAATCCGTGCTCACATACACCGCCCCGGCCAGCAGAAAGCTGGTCATCACAAAAAGCAGGAAACGGCGCAGGAAGCGAAACATGGACGGCGGTCAATTTAAACACCGCATACGCTCCTCACAAGCAGCAAGCCTCAGCGGTACTGCTCCGGCGCGCCCACCGGCAGCAGCCCCAGCGGCGCGATCTGGCTGGCCCGCAGCTTTTCCGGGCCCACACTCGGCGCATCCGCCGCGAGATAGACCGCGATCTGGATCAAACCCGCACGGCCCTGAGGACTCGTGTCAAACAGCACCCCTTCCCCGCTCACCGCCTTGAACAACAACGGCCCCTGCGCGGCTTTTTCCAGCGCCAGCGTGCCACGCGGGTCGATGCGCAGGCTGCCGCGTCTCCAAGAGGCTGTCTTACCCGTCTCCACATCCTTGCCATCCACCCCCACACCGATCTCCAGCGGCATAGGCGTGCGATTCTTCAAAACAAGGCGGTAGGACTGGTTCGGCAGGCCGGAGATGAACAGTACGCCGCCACAGAGATGAGATTCGAGCCATTTTCCCGTCGCCACGTCCTGCACCGCGAGATCTATCGTGCCATCGCCCATGCGGGCAAAGCCGCGCTGTGAGTCCACCACATCATCCTGCCGCTCCATGAGCCGGGAGAGCTGGTCCGGCGCGGCATAGACCACACGGGCCACGACATGCGGCGTCGTGGCTGACTGGGACGGACGCGCTGGCACGCCATGATGATAAAGATTCGGGTCCTGCTGCCACGCTGGATTGAGTCCTCCCAGACCACCTGCGCATGAGGTCAGCAGGCCGGTGGCCGCCATGACTGTGATTCGGATTCCTGTGATGATTTTCCCGTCGTTCCCTGAGGTCATGCGTGATGCGCGCTAGTCTTGATTTGGAAAGTAACACGCACCAGGCCTGAGACTTCTTCCACCGAACGTCGCACCTCGCAGCCCAGCAGCCGCTCGATCATCTCGCACTCCAGCTCATCCACCATGTCATACCGCGCCGCCAGCGCCCGCAGCGGCCGATGATGCTCCACCAGGCAGAGATGGCCGTGTTCATCGGTCTCACAGGCGCTCAGGCAGCCGTCCGCGCTACGCAGCTTCGCCAGAAGCTTCGCGCGTTCCGCCACGCCGACCGCCTTCGCCAGCTTCGGGGCCAGCACCTCCGCCTTGGACTGGAAATAGGTGTACAGCAGCTTCGGCGGCGCCGTCTCGCCATACACCCGCTCCGCCGTCGTCAGCAGGTCCAGCGTCAACGTCAGCGCCGGACCGCCGCCACCGTCAAAGAGCGCGTCCGCCTTCGGCGTCAGGCGGTAGAGTTTTTCCGGCCGCCCCGCGCCTTTCGAGTGCCGCCAGGTGTCCAGAAAGCCCGCCTTTTCCAGATCCACACAATGCTGCTTCACCCCCATGTAGCTCATCTTCATCCGCGTGCTCAGCTCCCGCACCGGCAGGCCGGTCGAGTGCTTCAGATGGTGGACGATGTCCAGCACCGGCGTGCGCAGCATTTCACGGAGCAGAGGAAGCATGCCTTCACGCTAGCGCGGCGCATGCCATGCGCAACACCGCGCCCTAGACCGGTCACTGATCCAGCGCGGTCATCGGGAAGTCGGCGCTGTGGGTATGCTGCTCGGCCATGATCTTCTTCATCTTTGCGACGATCTCAGGATGCTCTGCGGCGACGTTCTTTGTCTCAGCGGGGTCAGTGGCGATGTTGTAAAGCTCCTCGCTCAGGGTGACTTTGGCCTTGGCTTTGCCCGCGCCCGTGAGGTTCATGCGCAGGAGTTTCCAGTCGCCCATGCGCAGGCTTTGCTGGCCGCCGTAGCCATGGAACTCGCGGTAGAGAAACTCGCGCTCAGCCTGCTTCTCCCCGAGCAGCGTGGACGCGAAGCTGATGCCGTCGGTTGTCGGTGTTTTGTCCTTCGCGCCGGCCAGCTCGGCGAGCGTGGGCATCCAGTCCTCGAAGCCGGTGACGCGGTCGCTGCTGCCGCCCGCTTTGATCTTCCCTTTCCAGCGCACGATGCCGGGGGAGCGGATGCCACCCTCGTAGAGCGTGCCTTTGCCATCGCGACGGCCTTCGTTTGAGTTGAAGAAGGCGCAGTCGGTGCCGGCAAGTCCCTGGTGAGTGCCGTTGAGCGGTCCGTTGTCACTGACGAAGACGAAGATCGTGTCGTCATCAAGACCCAGCTCGGTGATGAGTGCCATCATCTTGCCGATCTCACGGTCCATGCGCGTGATCATCGCGGCATAAGCGGCCTTGGGTCGAAAATGCGGGGTGTAGCCCTTGCCGCCGGGATAAGGCGGGTCGTCGAACTTGCCAATGTACTCGTCGAGCGAGTCGTCCGGCACCTGGAGCGCGACGTGGGGCACGGTGGTGGGCCAGTAGAGGAAGAAGGGCTTGTCTTGGTTGTCGCGGGCGAATTTCAGCGCTGCGTCAGCGATGAGATCGGCGGAGTACTCGGTGCCCTGGAAGCGCAGATAGCTCTCCGGCTTCGTGGGATCTTCGTCGGGCTTGAGCTTGTCATTGGAGAGGAACGGCGGGTTCTTCAGCTCAATGGTCTTGTCGTTGTCCCAAAGATAGGTGGGATAGAAGTTGTGCGCCACACCCTGGCAGTTGTAGCCGAACCAGCGGTCAAATCCCTGCTTCAAGGGCGCACCGCTGGAGGTGGGACCGCCAAGGCCCCACTTGCCGAAGCCGCCGGTGGTGTGGCCGATGGATTTGAAGACCTCGGCGAGTGTGATCGTGGCATCCGGGATCGGAAACTGCCCTTCCCGCTCGGGCTTGCCCATCCTCGGCAGGCCTTTGGCATCGTCCGCCTGGCGGTTGTTGCGGATGAAGGTGTGGCCGGGATGCTGGCCGGTCATGAGCACGCTGCGGGAGGGAGCGCAGACGGCGTTGCCGCAGTAGTGCTGCGTGAGGCGCATGCCCTCAGCCGCCATGCGGTCAAGGTGCGGCGTCTTGATGATTTTCTGCCCGTAGCAGCCGAGATCACCAGGGCCGAGGTCGTCGGCGAGGATGAAGATGACGTTGGGCTGGCGGGCGTGAACCGCGAACGTGAGACAAACAAACAGCAGGCAGGTCAGTGGCTTCATGGCCGGGTGGAAACGGCGGCGGGGGCGGTTTCTTGTTTCGCAGCGCGTTTTGGCAGAGAGTCGAGCTTCCAGTTCAACCACAGCGTGAGCAGCAGCATCGCGGCGATGAGCAGGACGATGAGGTAAAAGCCGGGACGGGAGAGAAACTTCATGAGTATGGCCGAAAGAAACGAAAGAAGGCGAAAAAAGCCAGCGGCGGAGCGATTCAATCACACATCACTTCACCATGAACCGGCTTTTGCTTCTCCTAACGCTCCTGTTGCTCTGCCAGCCCGCCAGCGCTCTCCCCGAGGCGGAAATCCAACGCTACATCGACGAGGCGATCAAGGCTGGCGGCGGCGAGGTGGTCATCCCGCCCGGCGTGCATTTGATTGAGCGCGGTTTGATCCTGAAGGACGCGAAGAAGCTGCGCATCATCGGCCTGGATGCGGAGGAGTGTGTGGTGAAGGCCGCCCCGAAGACGATCTCGTTGTTTTTGCTGAGTGGGGCCTGCGAGGAGGTGCGGATAGAGAAACTGACCTTCGAGGGCGGTCAGGATGCTGTTTCGGAAATGACTGAGCCGGGCTTGATGAACAAGTTTGCGAAGGTGCATGTAGGGCGCTGCTTCTTCCAAGATCAGCGACGCGCTGCCGTGCTGCTGCCAAAGGCCGCAATCGAGGCGCTGGAGATCGAAGACTGCACGTTTCGTGACATCGACGGCGCGGGCGTCTTGTTCGGTGAAGGAATGACAGGATGCTCAATCACGCACAATCACCTGACGCGCTGCAAGACTGGCATCACGCTTGTCGGCTCGCAGCGCTGCCTCGTCGCCAGCAATGAAATCAGCGCCTGCGGCACCGGCCTGCTCATTACCGCCGCTGCGGAGGTCCAAACCATCGAACAGGGCAACGTGGTGGCGCTCAACGCCATCACAGGCAGCCTTGAAAACGCGGTCCAGTTGAATTCGCGTTCACTGAAAAACTCGGTGATTCAGAATGAGATCAGCGACAGCGCTGGCGATGGCATTTACCTCCTTGGCGATGCACATGTGGTGAAGGGAAACAAAATCACCAGCAGCGGCGGGAAAAACATCGCCATCCAGGAAGGCAAGCACGAGATCGCGGAGTGATCAGCCACCATACAGCGCCCGCACCAGCCCCTGCACGCGCTCGCCCGGCAAAGCGCCGACTTCCATCTGATTCATGACATAGGCGAAGGCGATTCCGTTTTCAGGATCGGCAAAGGCGAGGCTGCCGCCCGCGCCAGGATGACCGAAGGCGCGGCGGCTGGGGCCGTAGAGCTGGCGAAGCTTGCCACCGTCGGACTCGGGATCTTCATTCAGCGGGTCCTGCATCATGCCTGCGGAGAAAGCGATGGGCGCGAGGAGCACCGCGTCGTTTTCCTGCGTGAGCGTCTGCTCCAGTCGCCTCACGATGGGCTCGGGAATGATCTGCGCGTCGTTCCAACGCCCGCCCTGGGCAAGCATGCTGTAAAATTGCGCCAGTCCTCGGGCGCTCCCCACGCCGCCCATGCTAGCATAACCACGCGCCCACATTTCGCTTTGATTGAAGTCGCTGACAGCATTCAGGCCGAAGGGCGAGGTGAAGGTGCGCTGCGTGAGCGAGCCTGCGGTGTTGAAGGCCTTGATGAAGGGCTGGTCGCTGTTGGAAATGCTGATTTTCCCCGGATAAACCGGCGAGACACGCTCCCACTGCGCGCTGGGCAGGCCGATCCAGAAATCGAGCGCCATCGGGCTGCCAAATACCTCGCGGAAGTATTCACCGAGCGATTCCGTCTCAGCAAGGCGGCGCACGACTTCATCCAGCAGGAAGCCGAAGGTGCGGGCGTGATAACCCTGCCGCATGCCCGGCTCCCACAGCGGATGCTGGCGCTCCAGGGCACCCACCACAGCATCGTAATTATAGATCGGCGTACGCTCGTCCAGGGCGCACAAACCAGCGGTGTGACTGAGCAGGTGGATGAAAGCGATGTTCGATTTGCCACCGCCGACGAATTCAGGCCACACCTCGGACACCGGGCAGTCCAGCGGGATGCCCGCTTCTTCGAGCGCAAGCAGGCAACAGACTGCGGCGGGGCCTTTGGTGGCCGACCAGACGGGCACCAGCGTGTTTTCATCCCACACTCGTGTCCGCGCACGGTCACAGTGACCATGCGCGAGGCTTAGCACCTCGCGACCGTGCTGCCAGATGGAGACAGAGGCCCCCATCTCCCAGCGCGTGCGGAAGCTTTCCTCAAACCACGCCTGCACAGCCTGGAGATTTGCGGCACTGGAAGGCGTGCTCATGCGTGCTGGGCCTCCAAACGGGCGCGGAGGGCGTCGAGATCGCGGTCCTTCTTCGCATGCAGCCGCAGGTCGCCATCCATCTCAAAAGCGCGCTCCAGATAGGAGAGGGATTGGTCAAAATGACCAAGACGGGCGTGGTAGCAGCCCATGTTGTAATAGTACACCGGCTTCGTGCGCAGCGAGACGGGGCCACGGGACAGCATGTCCACAGCCTCGGTTGTTTTTCCCAGCTCATGCAGGCAAAACGCGGCATGGATGTAGCCGCCCGGCTCCGCCGGTTCCTGCTGGCAGAGCTTGGTGGCCAGCGCCAGCGCCTCGGCCCACTGCTGCCGGCCCATGAGGCAGAGCAGCGTGATCTCGATGACGTCCACGCGGTCATGCAACGCCACCGGGAGCGGAGACAGCTCCTCCCGGGCCTCCTCGTAGAGACCCAGCTCCACATAGCCCTGGGCGGCGATAATTCTGCGTTCGGCTTCAGTCATTTTTGCATGCGCTGACCAGATGAGAACGCAAAGCACACGCTGGAACAAGATTTTTCACTCTTCAGCGGCGGCGAAGTGGCAAAAAGCTCACGACGCTTTCCCCACACGCAATTTTTTGGCGATCTCCATGCGGCTGGCGATCTCCCAGCCGCCCCAGGTGGCGATGTAGCTGATCAGCGCGCCAGCCGCGCCGAGGATGATGCCGCCCATCAGCATGACGGGCGCGTGCTCCTTGAGCACGATCCAGGCGTCCACCATCGACTCCGGCAGCTCGGTGGGGAACGGCGTGGCGGGCACAGTGGTGTAGAGCGCGAGGAACCATTTGCCGATGAGGTACTCCAGCCACGCGATGAACGGGATGGTAAAGGGATTGCTCAGCCAGCACAGGGCGATGGCAACGGGGATGTTCACGCGAAAGATGGCGGCCAGAATCGTCGCCGTGGGCATCTGGATGGGCAAAAGCTGGAGCGTGATGAACATGCCGACCGCCATACCGCCAGAAAGAGTGTGCTGCGTGGGCCGCCAGACGCGCTTGTCGAGGAAATGCCGCGCGAACCAGCGCATGACGGGACGGTCCCGCAGTTTGCGCGGGTGTTTGAGGTAGCGGATGGTCTTGAAGACCGAGCGCCGGAACCAGCCCTGGAGCATCGCCAGCATCTCAGCGCCCCCCTCCAGTGGCAGCCCAGACCAGCAGCGCCCCGCCGAGCGCGATGCGGTACCAGGCGAAGCCGTTGAACGTGTGGCTTTGCACGAAGCGGATGAGCCATTTCACCACCACGAAGGCCGAAAGGGCGGAGACCACCGTGCCGAGCGCCACCATGCCCCAGTCTTCCTGGGCCGCGGTGCCGTCCTTGAAGGCGGAGAGGATTTTATACCCGCCTGCGGCCATCAGCGTGGGAATGCCGAGCAAAAACGAGAACTCCGTGGCCGCAGGCCGCGCGATGCCAAAGGCCATCGCCATCAAGATACTGGCCCCGGAGCGTGAGGTGCCGGGAAACACCGCCGCGAGGAGCTGCGCCAGCGCCACAGCCACCACCACAGTCCAGGTGATGTCAGAAACGCCGGTTTTGCCTTTGTGCCAAAATTCCAGCAGAAGAATGATCACGCCGCCGATCAAGGTGGCCCAGGCCACGGGGGGAATCGTCTCCGGCAGCTCGATGTCGAATTTCTTGATCGCCAGACCACCGACCGCCGTGATGAAGAATGAAACGAACAGCTTGAGCAGGTAATCCCGCGTGCTGGCGTCTCCCAGCGTGGTGGCGAGCTGTTTCACCCGCTGCGTGAAAACGGCCAGCACCGCCAGCACCGCGCCGCTCTGGATCACCACATTAAAAAGATCACTCTTCGCAGGCAGCAGCCCGAGATTCTGCGGGATGAGCAGGTGCCCGGTGGAGGAGATGGGCAGAAATTCAGTGACACCTTCAATGATGCCGAGGAGGATGATCGCGAGCCAGTCTGGCATGGATGAGCGGGAATGAAAATGGGGTTGAGGCGGAGAGGAGACTTTCGGACGTGGCGGAGAGCTTTGCAAGCCCGCGAGCTTCACTCACTGCAATCGCTCTGGAAATTTCGCCCCACTCCGTCATCTCTTGCACAGAGAGTGTTTTCAAGCTGGCCTTTGCGACGAATTTGGCTAACCTCGCGTCCCCCTTCCGGCATGCCAACCAGTGCCCCCCGCTCACCAAACCACTTTCTGCGCCGTCATTGGACGGTCTGGAGCACCATGCTGGGGCTGTGCGCCGCCTGCCTGCTGCTGACCTCAAGCGCCGCCGCCCAGTCCGGCTCCACCATCCGCGTCCGGCTAGCGGACGGCTTTGATTTTCCCGTCGGCAAGCCGGACGCCACGGGCTACTACAAAGCACGCGGCTACTGGCCCAACGGCCACCTCGGCGAGGACTGGAACGGCGACGGCGGTGGCGACAGCGACCTAGGAGACCCCATTTATGCCATGGGCCGAGGTGTGGTGATTTTTTCACAGAACATCGGCGTGGGCTGGGGAAACTGCATCTTGGTGCGGCATGTCTTCCGCGAGCAGGACGGACGCATCGCCATGGTGGACTCCCTCTACGCCCACCTGCATGAGCGCAAAGTGCGCCTGCATGAGCTGGTCGAGAAAGGACAGCTCGTGGGCACCATGGGCGGCAACAACGGCATGTACTCCGTGCATTTGCACTTTGAAGTCCGCAAGAACCTCAACATCGGCATGAACCGCAGCTCGTTCGCCCGCGACTCGTCAAACTACTACAGCCCCACCGCTTTCATCAACGTGCGCCGCGTTCTCTCCTCCAGCATGCAGAAGTATGACGTGCCGGTGAACAATTTCGCCCCCTACGGCCGCTCCCTGGCGGATTCAGGCAGCGACGGCTCGCTCAACCCCGGAGTGAGCGTGCCTGCTTTCAGCGCCGGCAAGGCCATCAGCAGTGGCGATGCCGCCACCAAGCCCTCGGATGACTTTTGGTCCCGGCTGAAAACAAAAATGCGCGGCGGAGAAGTCACTCCCGGGTTTGAAGACAAGCGCTGATCCCCATTCAGGCGTGAAGAATAGCCCTTGCCTCATCACCTCTCGTGGTGGCATCTTTGCTGCTGTCTGAGGTCAAGCCCACTCCCGGCCATGCAACTCCCAAACCGCCCTTTCTCTTCCCGCATTTCTTTTGGCGGCAGTCTTGTACCTGTTCTTATCGTCGTCGCCGCGCTCGGACTGAGCACGGCGATCTTTTTTCTCTTCACACGGAAGAAAATGGCCGCGCAACAGGAGGCGGAGGCCGTTGCGGCCGCCCAAACTCCCGCCAACGAGGCCAAAGCTGCCCCTGATGCCGCCAAACCCGCGCCGGTGAAGCCCAAAACGGAGACGCCAGCCGTCCCGCCGCCCGCTCCCGTTTCCTTCGGCTTTGCCCGTCCGCTGGATCTGGGCAAGCAGCTCGTCCGCAGCCTGATCACCGGTGATTTCGCCGCCGCTGGAAAACTCGCCGCCGCCGCAGATGCCGCGCAGTCAGACAGCGCCACGAAGCTCTTTCAGCAACTCTCGGACATGGGTTACAAACCCGGCGCAGAAGACCAGGTGGCGCTGCTTGGCCTGGTGGAAAACCGCACCCGCATCGCCATTCCCTTCACCAAGCCCGGCACCAGTGAAACCCTGCGCATCCAGCTTGATCTCGTGCGCGACGAGCACATGGGTTGGAAGATTGCCAAAGCCATGCTGCCCAAGGAAATGAGCGCCGCCATGCCGCAGACACCGCCCCCGACCGCCGCCGCAGGCACCACGCCATCGCTCCCACCCGCGACCGCCTCCCCTGCCCCGATGAAGTCGCTTTTCGCAGTCGAGGACAGCTCGGACGCGCTCGCCTTTGCCAGTGATTTCGTCAGCCACCTGCTGAAGCACGACTTCGCGAACGCGCGCAAATTTGTGGATGAGTCCAAGGTGCCCGTCGAGCGCCTCCTCGGCCTGTGCATCGTATTTGAAGAGGGCAGATACTCGCTCAATGCCAACAAGCCGCTCATCGTCACCATCGCCAACCCGGAAGTGTCCTGGGTCATCGCCCAGGTGCAGTCCGAGGAGTTGCAGCAGACCACCGAGTTCGGCGTCGAGCTCAAACGTGCCGACATCGCCCAGCCCTGGAAGGTCGCCGGCCTGAATCTCTCCGACATTCTCGGTTCCTTCGCCAAAAACGCTTCAAAGCTCGGGGTGCCTTACACGCCCATCGTGAAGAACCCGAAAGGCGGAGAATCCCTGGCTCTCTACTTTGAATACGACCGCGCCGAGCTGCACCCGCGCGCCCAGAAGCAGATCGAGGTCATTGCCGCATTGATGAAGGCCGACCCGTCCAAAAAACTGCGGATCGCCGGCCACACGGATGAAAAAGGCGCGGACTACTACAACATCAATCTCTCCCGCAACCGGGCGGAAACCGTGAAGCAGCAGCTCGTCGCTCTAGGCGTGCCCGCCGCGCAGGTGGAAACCGAAGGCATGGGCAAGGCCCAACCGCTCAGCCCCAACAAAAAATCCGACGGCACCGACGACCCCGAAGGCCGCAGCCGCAACCGCCGCGCGGAAATCTATCTCGATTTCTGAGGCTTTGACGTGTGTCTTGCGCCGTTGTTGCGTCCGCCTAATCTGGCGTACGCATGAAGAAAAAGACCCCGCCAGCACCTGAGCATACCCCGTCCTCATGGAAACCTGGTGTCATCATGGCGGTGTGCGGTTTGGTATTCCTCGCCCTGCTGGGCTGGGTTCTGCGACCGCAGAAAAAGTTCACTCCGCTGCCCGTTTCGACGCCTGTTTCTCTCGTCAAAGTCGAGCCGTTTGTCATGCCGGATGAAAAGGCGACCTTTGCGCAGTACGCAGGCTCGGAGAGCTGCAAGGAATGCCACGCGGATCAATTCACCAAGTGGCTCGGTTCGCACCACGGCCTCGCCGAGCGCAAACCTGACGCCAAGTTCGACGATCCTGCGTTTGTGCCGACCCGCAGCTTCAAGAACGGATCGCAAACCACCGAGACGCGCAAGACCAAGAGCGACTACGAGCTCATCGCGCTCGGTTTTGGCGACAAGATCACGCCTTATCGAGTCGAACGCGTGATCGGCCACGATCCGCTGCGTCAGTTCCTCGTCGATGGTGGCAACGGCCGACTTCAGGCCATGGAAGCCTGCCTTGATCCAAACAAGAACGAGTGGTTCAACGTGTACGGCAACGAAGACCGCAAACCCGGCGAATGGGGGCACTGGACCGGTCGCGGCATGGTGTGGAACCAGATGTGCGCCACCTGCCACAACACCCGCCTGCGCAAAAACTACGACGCCGCCACCGACAGCTACAAGACCACCATGGCCGAGATGTCCGTGAGCTGCGAGTCCTGCCACGGCCCGATGAAGCCGCACAACGAGTGGCAGCGCACCAATCGCGGCGTCAAAGGCGATCCCACCCTCGTGAAATGGTCACGCGACCAGCACATCGAAAACTGCGCAGGCTGCCATGCTCGCCGAGGCGAAATCACCGGCGATTTCGTGCCCGGCGAGTCCTTCTGGGACCACTACCACCTCACCATCACCGACCAGAGTGACACGTTTTATCCCGACGGCCAGATTCGCGACGAGAACTACGAGTTCAGCAGCTTCTTCAGCAGCCGCATGCACCACGCCGGTGTGCGCTGCATGGACTGCCACGACATGCACAGCATGAAGACGATTTTGCCCGGCAACCAGCTCTGCATGCGTTGCCACACACCCGGCGGCTTCCCCAACGCGCCGGTCATCATGCCCGAAGCGCACAGCTTTCATCAAACCGACAGCACCGGCAATCAATGCATCAACTGCCACATGCCGCAGACGGTGTACATGCAGCGCCACCCGCGTCATGACCATGGATTCACCATTCCCGATCCGCTGCTCACGAAGCAGTTCAACGTGCCGAACGCCTGCAACAAATGCCACACCGACAAAACCACCGACTGGGCGCTGGAAGCCACGCAAAAGTGGTGGGGACCGAAAATGGACCGAAAAACCCGCGCACGCGCCACACTCATCGCCAAAGCGCGTCAGGGCGATGCCGAGGCACGCGAGGGTCTCATCTCGTTGCTCGGCAGCGATGAGATTCCGCACTGGAAAGCCAGCGCCACACTGCTGCTCGACCGCTGGATCAATGAACCTGCCGTGCAAACGGCCGTTAGTGCCCAGTTGCAGCACGCTCATCCCATCGTGCGTCAAAGCGCCATCCGCACGCTCGAACCGCTGCTGCAAAACGGCTCCATCCGCAGCACCATCGAGCCCTTGCTCAATGATCCGGTGCGCGGTGTGCGTGTTTCCGCCGCCTGGGCCTTGCGCGAGTCATTGAACCTCGATTCCGCCGCCGGAAAAGACCTCCAGCACATGCTGAACTGGAACGCCGACCAGCCCAGCGGGCAGATGCAGCTCGCGCAGTTCGATTTTGCACGTCGCAACACGACCTCGGCCATCAAGCACATGGAAACCGCCATCCGCTGGGATCCCAATTCCCCGCCCTTCCATCACGATCTGGCGATGATTTACAGCACCACGGGCCAGACCCAGCTAGCCATCGCCAAGCTGCGCGATGCCATCAAGCTCGCGCCCAACCACGCCGAGTATCACTACGAACTCGGCCTCGCCTTGAGTGAAACCGGCGACATGCCTTCAGTCATCGCATCACTGCAAGAAGCCGTGCGCCTCAATCCGACCTTTGCCCGAGCCTGGTACAATCTCGGCCTCGCCAAAAACGGCCAAGAAGACATCCCCGGCGCCATTGAGGCTCTCCAACGCGGAGAACTCGCCGATCCCCGCGATCCCGGCATCCCCTACGCCCGCGCCACGATCCTCGCACAGCAAGGCCGCAAACAAGAAGCCATCCACGCGCTCGACACGACCCTGCGCATCGCTCCTGGTCATGGCGAGGCGCTGCAATTGAAGGCGATGCTGTCGCGACCTTGACGATCACCCGCCCTTCTTCCACTCCTCGCCTTCTTCGTCGTCATCTTCGCCGAAGCCGTCGTCGTACTCTTCGTTCTCCTCAGCACCGCTTATACCGGCGATGGCGTTGATGTCCTCGTCGCTCAATTCCTCGATTTCATCGTCATCGTCGTCGCCTTCCTCCTTGGCAGCGGCTTCTGAAGCCTGCTGGGCCTCAAGCCCCTTTTTCTCGATCTGCGCCAGCGTGTCGCTCACATCCTCGACCGCGTCCCAAACGGACTGCGCCACAAAGATCGGCGCGCTTTGCTGAACGGCCATCGCGATGCTGTCGCTGGGCCGGGCATCCAGCTCGATCATCTTGCGGGTGGTGTGCAGCTCGTTCTCGGCGGAGATGATCAGCCGCGCATGGAAGACGCTGCCGTTGATGTTGTTGATGATGACGCGCTCCACCTTCGCGCCGAAGGCCATCAGCAGGTGGCCCACGAGGTCGTGCGTGAGCGGACGCTCCTTGGACACACCGCGCATGAACATCGAGATCGCCGTGCCGACCGATTCATCAATGTAGATCACGAAAACTTTCGCTTCATTGCCCAGGAACACAGCAAAGCTGCCCTCCAGCGGCAGAACCGCGCGCACCTGCACTTCGACGACATCTTTGTTCATGATAAACACAGACTAAAACCGCTCCAGGCCCGCTGGCAAGACTCGCGCTGCGATTTTATACACCAACCGGTGTTCCGCCCAGTCCCAGCACAAGATAGCGCCGCGAGATCTCCACATACTTCAGCGCCAGTCTCGCGTTTGCCGCCTGCTCCTCGGGCGAAAGCGTCCGCACCACGCGTGCGGGCGATCCAACCACGAGCGATCCTTCGGGGACCACCATGTTCTTCGTCACCAGCGCCCCGGCGGCGATGATGCTGCGCGCACCAATCTGCGCGCCATCGAGAATGATCGCGCCCATGCCCACGAGCACCTCGTCGCCCACCGTGCAGGCATGCACCACGGCACGGTGCCCCACGGTCACACGCTCGCCCAGGACGCAGGCATGATCGTCGCTCACATGCAGCACGCTGCCATCCTGCACATTGCTTTGCTCTCCAACAACGATGCGGTTGATGTCGCCACGCAGCACCGCGCCATACCAGACGCTCGATCCGGCATGCAGTTCAACAGCGCCGAGCACCACGGCTCCGGGCGCGATGAAAACATCGTCCGCGATGAACGGCTTCGACTCCGGGAGCAAGAACTTTTTCAGCGTTTCCATGTCTGTGGTTGGGATTTTTATGTTTGAGAAACAAAACGGGCAGCGCCATAAAAACAAGCCACACCGCAGTTTCATTCTGGCGCGGGCCGCAATCAAACCAACGACGAATCAACTCAATCTCATGAACAAAGCTCAACTCATCGAAGCCGTGCAGAAAAACCTCGGCGGTGAAACCTCCAAGCGCGCCGCCTCCGACGCCCTCGACGCCGTGCTCGACGCCATCGCCAAAGGCGTGAAGAAGGGACCGGTCCAGCTCATCGGCTTCGGCACCTTCAAACCAGTCACCCGCAAGGCCCGCACCGGCCGCAATCCCAAGACCGGCGCCGCGATGAAGATCAAGGCCTCAAAAAACGTGCGTTTCGTCACCTCCGCCGCCCTCAAGAAGTCGCTGTAATTCACGCGCCACTCTTTCACCCGCGCTTCGCCCCACGGAGCGCGGGTTTTTTATGCCAACGTAGAACGGGTTTTCCAACCCAGTCCGTCATCTCCCCTCTCAATCCTTCAACTCCTGCTCCATCCGCTCGCTCAGCCACTGCTTGATCATGCTTTGGTAGTTCAGGTAGCGGCGGCGGGCCACGCGCTTAATGCGGCTCAGCATGCGGGGGTCAAAGCGCAGCGTGATCGTGGTGGACTCACGCACATCAGCGCGATGAATCGACGCCTGCATCAGCCGGGGTTCGAGCTGATGCGCCACCCAAAATTTTCCCTCCACCTCCTCGGAATCAAAGGCAGGCACGTCCTTCCAGGCGCGGATCGGTTTCAAGTCGGGTGATGCGGTGTCCATGGTCGTGATGGGTGAATTCAAATGTCCTCCGCCTTCTTGCGCTCGAAGAAATCATGCTCCCCCGGGGTCATCAGCCGCGCGAAGACCACGCGGTAGCGCTTCCCGTCCGTCCAGAACACGCTGAACACCGGCTTCCCCTGGAGCGACTTGCCCAGGTTGTAGTAGCGGGCCTCGGCGTCGTCGTGCTGGCCGTCGGGCAGCAGCTTGATCGAGAACGGGTCCTCGAACGACTCCTCGATGTCCTTCGGCGGAAGTTGTGAGAGGTCAAAAGCAGCGCCGATCCAGTCGAAGTCCATGAGGTGGGTTGGGAGGAGGTTTATTTCCGGTATTCAATCAGTTCTATCTCATAACCCTCAGGGGCGTCAATGAATGCAAAAACGCCGCTCGAACTCGGCGTCGGTCCGTCGGAGAGCGGATAGCCAAGGGAGGCGGCATGTTTCGCAAACTCCTCGATGCTCTCCACCTCAAAGGCCAGATGCGTCAGGTCACTGCAAAACGTCACCTGCCCGCTGGCGGGATAACTGCAAATCTCGATGAGTTCATCGCTGTTCGGCGTCTGCAAAAACACCAGCTCTGAGCCACGCGGCGACTTGTGGCGGCGGATTTCTTTCAGGCCAAGCACCTGCGTGTAAAAGTTGATCGTCTTTTCGAGATCATTCATCCGGTAGCGGGTGTGGAGGAGTTTTTTGACCATGCTGTCTTATGTCACAGGCTGCGGAGGGTGGCAATCCCGGAAGCACCGCCGGTCCGGAGCGGCATTCTCATGGGTGACGCATGCGGCTCTTCGCACTGTACTCACGCCTTCAGGCGGCTCAGAACCGCCTGAAGGCGGGAGTACAAACGGCCGGACCGGAGGCTTGAAACTTCCCTTTGCCATCCGGGAGGACTGAGGCTAAGCCTTGCGCCGTTCATGGGAAACCCAACCAACAGCTTTCAGATCATCCGAATTATCAGCGGACTCCTCTGCGCGTGACGCGGCCGGGGCAGTCCGTTTGATATTTTGATCTGGCAAGCGTGCCCACTGGACAACCAGCACGCCCAACGCGTCCGCTCTCCCCCTTCTGGCTTGTCCTGTTTTCATCTGATTCTCTTTTACCATGACCCCAGTGACCATCTATGACACCACCCTGCGTGACGGCACGCAAGGCACCGGCATCTCCTTCAGCACGCTCGACAAAATCCGCGTGGCAGAAAAGCTCGACGACTTCGGCGTCCACTACATCGAAGGCGGCTGGCCCGGCTCCAACCCCAAGGACGCGGCCTTCTTTGAAGAAGCCGCCAAACGCACCTGGAAAACCGCGAAGATCACCGCCTTCGGCATGACCCGACGAGGCAAGATGAAGGTGGAGGACGACCCGCAGGTCAAAATGTTGCTCGATGCGAAGACGCCCGCCGTCACCGTCGTCGGCAAGACCTGGGCGCTGCACGTCACCGAGGTGTTCCAAGTCTCGCTGGAAGAAAATCTGGCGATGATCGCCGACACCGTGGCCTATCTGAAAAAACATGGCCGCGAGGTGCTCTATGATGCCGAGCATTTCTTCGACAGCTTCAAGGAAGACCCTGAGTACTCGCTCAAAACCGTCAAAGCCGCGCAGGACGCCGGTGCGGATCTGATCGTGCTATGTGAGACGAACGGCGGCGCGTTGCCGGAGTTCGTTGAAGAGACGACGCGCAAGGTCATCGCCCATCTCGGCCGTCCGGTCGGCATCCACACGCACAATGACGGCGGCGTTGGAGTCGCCAATGCTCTGGCCGCCGTGCGCGCCGGAGCCAATCAGGTGCAGGGAACGATCAACGGCTACGGCGAACGCGTGGGCAACTGCAACCTCACCACCATCATGCCCGCGCTTCAGATCAAGATGGGCATTCCGCTCGGTCTCGACCTCACACGCTTGCGCGAGCTGGCGCAGTTCGTGAACGAGCTCGCCAACGTGCCGCACGACATCCGCGCGCCGTACGTCGGTCTCGCCGCGTTCACGCACAAAGGCGGCCTGCATGTGCATGCGGTGCAAAAACTCGCCCGCACTTACGAGCACGTCGATCCCGCGCTCGTCGGCAATGAACGCGTCATCAGCATCTCGGACATGTCCGGCCAGTCGAACGTGCTGGTAAAGGCCGAGGGCATGGGCTTCAAGTTTGCCAAGGGCGCGCCGGAGGTGCAGGCCATCCTTTCCGAGGTGAAGCGCCTTGAAAGCGAGGGCTGCGAGTTCGAGGCCGCCGAGGCTTCATTCGAAATGCTCATCCGCAAGCAGATCGGCCAGCACCAGCCGGTCTTCAGTCTCATCGAATACCACTCCACGCACCGTTTCCACGGCGGCGAGCACGGCTTTGAGACCTGCGAGGCCACGGTGAAGATCGAAATCAACGGCGAGCGAGTTTACACCGCCGACGAAGGCGACGGCCCCGTGAACGCGCTCGACAACGCGCTGCGCAAAGCCCTCCTGCCCTTCTTCCCGGCCCTGAAAAACATGCGCCTGGCCGATTACAAGGTGCGCATCATCGACGGTGGCAGCGGCACGGCGGCAAAAACGCGCGTGCTCATCACCAGCACCGATGGCAACGCCACCTGGAGCACCGTCGGTGTCAGCTTCAACATCATTGACGCGAGCTGGCGCGCGCTCGTGGATGGCATCGAGTATTTCCTGTCACGCAAGGCGGCTTAACACCGTGGCGTGTGATGACATCTTTGAGGATGGTGTCGCAGCGCGCCTCCTCAGGGCTATTTCGAGTGTCCAGCGGAGCCTTTCAAACTCCTCAGCCAAGCCACGAGGTCGAGCAGATCGGCCTCGGGCATGGTTTGATCGAGGCCCATGGGCATGAGGCTGGTCGTCAGAGTCGTGTCGCCGGTGATGGTTTGATGAGCGATGGTTTTTTCCTGGCCGGCCATGTCGATGACGAGCAGTCCTTCAGCCGTGTGGGATTTGATGACACCGAGAGTCTGCTGGCCGTCGCTGGTTTCGATGACGTGGGCCTCGTAATCGCGGGCGAGCGTGTTGGAGGGGAAGAGGATGCTTTCGAGCAGGTCGCGCTCGGTGCGGATGGCACCGATCTTCGTGAGATCCGGGCCTATGGCGCGGCCGATGGCACCGACTTTGTGGCAGGCGATGCAGGTGCCTTTGCCAGCCTTGAAATGCTGCTCGCCTCTCGCGGCGTCGCCGCGGGCGATGACTTTTTCTGACAAGGGGCTGAGCTGGCGCTTTTTGGCCTCGGTGGCGGCCACGGCGATGTTGTAAGCCGGGAGGATGATGGTCTCGAAAATCTCCGGCGGCAGATCAGCGAGCGCGGTGCGGTACAAACTTTCTTGCTGGCTGGCGATGGCCGGATTCTGCGCGATCTCACGGGCGAGTGTCTTGGCGATCTCGACGTCCTTGTGGCGTTTGAGCAGCGGCAGCAGCGTTTTGAGCTCGACGGGGCCAACGGTGGACAATAGCGGGGCGATTTGCGGCATCTGCTCCTTCGTCATCGGCGCTGCGGCAAGCATGCCCGCAGCCTGAATCTTCGCGGCGGAGGATGATCCAGCATCGGCGAGGACGTTTTTGACCATGTCGAAGGTTTCGCCGCTGAGTTTCACCGACTTGGCCGAATCGAGCGCCTTCAAGCGGATGGCAAGCGGGCGTTTCGTGTCATTCGCGATGGCCTGGAGCGCGGTGTCGAAGTGCGGGGACTTGAGTTTCTTGATGGCGTCGAGAACGAGCGGCGTGGGAGCTTTGGCGAGGAGTTTGTCGAGCGCGGGGAACCAGGCTTCGTTGGTGACGTTCGCGGTTTGGGAAGCGAGAATATTTAGAGCGGTGTTTCTGGAACATTCTTCCGAACTACCGAGCATGCTGGAAATCACTTTCTGAGCAGATTCCCATGTGAGGGCAGGTATCAAGAAACGCTCCAACTTAGACATCAACTTGAGCAGTTTTGTCTTTGATCCTGCTAAAGCCATTTGTGATGCAGGTCCGTCTTCAGAATTAGCTTCGGCCAAAGCCTTCATGGCATCCTCCAGCTCACTCGTAATCATATCAAGAGCAGCTGATCTCAGTTCATTCCGGTGATCAGCGACGGATGCTACTGCATCAATTACAAGTTCATCATGGCTCCTCAAAGCCATGTCAAAGAATGCTTGGTTGTCGCCGTTGCGAATATATCGAACCTCACAGTTGTCTGCAACTCGGAGCGCCCTTGCCAGAAGAGTGGACGCTGCTCCAGCTCCATTTTTCTCCAGGAATGCGCGAACAAATATTTCTCCACGACTACGAAATACGCGGCTAAGGGCAAGAATGACTGCATGCTCCAATGGTGGATCCAAAGGCAGGGCAAGCATACGCTCTAACTCCAAATCAAACGGCTGGTGTGACATGCGCTCCAGTTCATGTATAGCCGACGGTGATACGTTTTCGAACCGTGAAATCGCCAAGCACTCACGGAGTTGTATTTGCGGATCAGCGGAATTCAGGTTGGCGATTTGAGATTTGATACTGGTGGGGTGACTGAGGGCAGCCAAGCTTTTCTGTGCAGACGCCACTACATTGGGTTTTGCGGCCCTAATCCGGTACACCGCCCCAAGCAGATCCGACTTCGCCATCAGGCTGGCCGGGCAGCCGATGCGGAACCAGCCGCCGGTGTCGATGAGGAGGAGGGAACCGTCGCGTGGGTCTTCCATCACGTCGGTGAGGTGGATGTCGGGGTTGTGGAGTTTGAGGAATTCGTTTTCGACGGCCTTGTAGGTGCTGCCTTCAGGGGTGAGCTCCATGCGCACGAGGCGCTGGGTGTTGAAGTGGGTGACCATGAACTGCAGCGGAGCGCGGGTTCCCTCACCCGCTTTGGTGGATGGGTTGCGGATGAGGGCATCCGCGCTCCGCCAGAAGCACGCGCCACTCACAGCGACGTGGCCGAAGTTGTACATGACGGGCATGGTTTCGAGCGTGCGTGGCAGATGGGCGATGGCTTTGAGCTGGTCGGGACGCTCATAGACGCCGCCGTAGAGCCAGTGGACGATGGTGTCGCCGCGTGGTTGCGAGTAGTAGAGGTTCTGGACGCCGATGATGTCGCCTTCAGGAGTGAAATCGACTTCGACGGGGTTGTCGCCGCAGCCGAGCGAGTGCCAGGCAACGTCGCTGCCGTCGGGCTGGCAGCTCCAGATGCCGCTGGCGAGAGATTCATCGACGAGGGTGCCGTCCTTTTGCACGACCTTGTGGCCTTTGCGGCCATGGCACCAGTAGAGGCGGCCATTGGTGGGATGCAGGAAGGGGCCGTGGACGTCGGCGGCGTTGCCGGTGTATTCGAAGCCGCCGACGATCATCTCGCGCTGGTCGGCCACGCCGTCGTTGTTGGTGTCGGTGAGCTTCCAGAGGCCGGGAGGGGAGCAAACGTAGAGGCTGCCGTTCAACCAACACGCGCCCTGGGGAAAGGTCATCTTGTCGGCGAAGATCGTGCTTTTGTCGAAGGCGCCGTTGTTGTCGGTGTCTTCGAGCATGAGAACGCGATTGGGCGGATTCTCCTCAAGCTGCTTCTTGTTCCAGTTCACGCCCACGGCATCGCCGACAAAGAGGCGGCCTTTGTCATCCAGGCAGCCCATGATGGGATGGGTGACGAGGGGCGCGGCGGCGGCGAGTTCGAGGGTGTAGCCCTCGGGGAGATCGTGCTTGGGAAGCGAAGAACGAAGGGCGGAGGGCGAAGAGTCTGAGAGTTTCACCACGACGGGCCTCTTGCCACTGGCGGGGATTTCGTTGCCTTTGTCTGGTGGGAGGTCGGCGGCGAGGGCTGGGAAGGCTAGGAGGCAAAGGAGACGGCGCATGAAGCTCCATACGTCCTGAATAGGGCGCATGTGTCACATGAGAGGCATGGGACGGATGGGAAGAATGCCTGTGTTACAAACGCCGCACTTCCTGGACTTCGAGGCCGGTGAGCTTCCACTCGCCTTTGGCGGGGGTGATGGTGACGCGGGCGTTGTAGATGTTCACGCGGGGGTGGCTGTGGCCCCAGTGTCCGACGATGCCGCGCGCCATCCAGTTGCAGTCGGCGATGAAGCCTTCGTCCTTGGAGGTGGCCTCCACTTTGTCCACCGTGGCGGAGAATTCGGCGATGGTGACGCGGGTGCCCTCGCGGCCATCAAGCGTGAGCGCCTGGATGGTTTCGAGGTAAAGCTTGCGCAGCAGCTCGCCATCGACGCTGCGTTCGAGCACATCGTACACGTCGGATTCGACACGGTGGTCGAAGGCGCGATAAACGTTGCGCAGCAGCGGGGTGACAATGCGCTGGGCCTCATCGACCTGGGTGATCGCGGGGCCGCCGGAGCTGGTCTGAATGGGAATGACCAGAAGCTGACTCATCAGCACGGCACCGAGCAGCCAGACGGCGAGGTAGGGCATGCTGCCGCCGGGCAGGCGATAGTCTTTGACCTTCAGATAGGTGTAAAACACGAGGCCGCCCAGCAGCCACACGATGGCCCCAAACGGTACACGCACAGGCACCGGAGCCTCATACTGTGGCACGCGGGTGAGCGGAGCCGGGCGAGGTAGGCGACCCTGATTGCGCCAGCGATGCGTTTTGACGGCGGAGCTGATCTCAGCCGTCTCGCTCTGCGTGCCAAAGAAAACTCGCAGCGGCAGCTTGGTGCGCTCTTTGAACCAGCCCTTCCAAGTTACTTGCAGCTCAGCCGGAGCGGGAGGTGTGGCGAACTCCCACATAAAACCGACCATCGCCTGATTCAGCGCCACCTCCTCTCCCTCGGCGATAGGGAGCGTGTTGCCCGGCAGGCCTTTGATCACGGACACATACAACTGCGGTGTCGCCAGGGTTTCATCGCCGCTGCTCATGGCGCACCAGTTCTCCGCTCGTGACATGGCCTGCTCGCTCAACTTTCGCTGCTGCTCGGCGGTGAGACTGGCTGGCAGGGGTTCATCTGGCGACAGCCACGAGAGCATGGTGGCGGCATCAAACAGCACCTCGAAGCGGGTCTGATACGGCTCCACATAAAGATAGGCCTGTGCGAGAGGCTCCTTGATGATCAGAGCGTTGCTCGTGGGCAAGGGCGGTGGCGCTGCCTGCGCCGGGGGAGGCGCTGGCGTTGCTGCAGGCTTTATTTCCGCTGCTGGAGGGGTCACGGGTGCAGACGCTGGCTGGGACGAAAGCGAGGGCAGCGTTTGCAAAGGCTGCAATGGGCCGATTTTGATCGTCTCAACGGGATCTTGGGAGTATGCGGCGGTCAGCAAGGAGACAATGACGAATGCCGAAATCCGAATGACGAAGGAATGACAAAATCCGAATGACAAAGATGTGCCCAAACCATGGTGCGGGTCCGTGTCTTCGTGCTTCGTCATTCGGGATTCTTTCGTCATTCTGAATTCGTTATTCACCGCTTGCGGCCTCACAGCACCCACGGCTTGCGCCATTCTTTCGAGAGCAGCTTCGAGGCGGCGGCGTTGTCGGCGATGGTCTCGGTCTTCGGATCCCACTTGAAGCCGGTGCTGCCGCTGCGGAGCGCGACATTGGCAAGGTGAGCGATGCTGATGCTGCGGTGCGAGACCTCGATGGGAGTGGCGGTGGGTTTGCCGTCGTAGATGCAGGAGAGGAAGTTGTCTGTGTGGTCTTTGCTCTCGTAGAGATGGATTTCGCTCTCTGCAGCCTTGTCGCGGAGGATTTCAGGATGGCTGGCGGTGATCTTGCCACGGTTCACATAGATCCACTTGCCTTCATCGCCCTCAAACATCACACCGACGTGGTCGAAGGGCTTCTTCGCGTTCGGATTGGCGAGCGCGGCCTCGACTTCGGGCATGAGCTTGTGCTCCGGGCTGGCGACGTGCATGACCACGCCGCTTTCATACACGCACTCAAAGGAGAAGGCGGTCGCGGTGTTGTAGAGCGCTTCCTTGTTTAGCGTGCCGGAGACATTGCGCAGCTCGACGGGGCCGGTGTTATCAGTGCCCATGCCCCATTGGGCGATGTCGATGTGGTGCGCGCCGAAGTCGGTGATCATGCCGCCGGAGAAATTGAAATTGTGACGCCAGTTCAGCGGCAGCAGCGCGGGGCGGTAGTCCATGTGCTCCGCCGGGCCGAGCCACATTTCATAATCGAAGTCAGCAGGCACAGGCGCGGTGTTGATCTGATCCGCCATGCCGTTCCAGTTGGAATGACCGCCGGGAAGGCCGACGCGGACGCGCTTCAGCTTGCCGATGCGACCATTGCGCACCTGCTCGCAAGCGAGGCGGAAGTAAACATCGCTGCGCTGCTGGCTGCCGGTCTGCCAGGTGATGCCAGCTTTGGCGACTTCATCGCTCATGAGGCGGCCTTCGGCAATGTTCAGCGCCAGCGGCTTCTGGCCGTAGATGTGCTTGCCTTTGCGGGCGGCATAGACGGCCATGTAGGCGTGCCAGTGGTCGGGCGTGGAGACCTGCACGGCGTCGAGGTCTTCTTTTTCCATCATCTCGCGGAAATCGGCGTAACTGGCGCAGGCTTTGACCGGCTTGTTCGCGGCTTTCGAGTAGTGCTCGTCGATGATCTTCTTCCCGGCCTCACGACCGCCGGTTTCCTTGCCATCGTAGCCGTAGTGGCCGTATTCCTTCATCGGATCGGCCACGGCGATGACCTGACACTTGTCATTGTTCAAGAAAGAAGGCGTCCAGTCACCCGCGATGGTGCCCCAGCCGATGGCACCGACGGTGATGCGCTCCGAAGGCGCTGGACGGCCGCCTTTGCCGAGCGCGGTGGCCGGAATGATCGTGGGAAAACCGAGCGCGGCGGCGCTGGTGGTCAGGAAACGACGGCGGGAGAAGGAGGGCGGGCTGGATTGCATGACAGGCAGGCTTATACCGAGAGGCCGACCAAGGCCAATGAAGATTTAAGTGGCCAACAACGCTCAAAATCGCTGAATCTATGATGGACAGCCAACCAAGTGCTGGCGCATGATCAGGACACCAAGCCCATGGTGCATCGTCCACTGCTAAAACGAATTCTGGTGCCGTCATGCGCCCTGCTGCTGATGCTGGGGGTGCTTCTGCTGCCGCGCGGCGAGATCAAGCCGCGCATGAAAGTGGCTCTGAGTGTGTGGCCTGGCTCGGAGGCATTGGTGCTGGCACATGACGCCGGACTGCTGCCGCCTGGACGAGTCCGCTTAATCGAAACGCCATGGTCCTCTGCGGTGACGCGGATATTTGATGACGATGTGGTGGATGTGGCGATCATGACACTGGATACGGTTTTACAGCTCAGAAGCAGCGGTCACAAGCTGCGGGTGCTGCGTGCGCTGGATGAATCCACCGGAGGTGACGCGCTGATCGCCCGCGCTCCCCTCAATGGCTTGGATGGTCTTAAAGGGAAGCGGGTGGCTGTGGATGTGCAGGGCACAGGGATGTATCTGCTCATCAATGCTCTTGAAAAAGCTGGCCTGACCATGCAAGACATTGAAACCGTGCCGATCATCCAGCCTGAAATTGATGACTTGTTCAAGAGGGGGAAAATCGATGCCGCGGTGACTTCCGAACCGTGGCTGACTCAGGTTAGCAGTGAAGAAATTCGGATCATCTATGATTCAACCCTGCTTGAGACGCCGATCCTGCGCCTGCTGGTGGCCTCCGAAAGCGCATGCCTCAATTTCAAGGCTGAACTGCCGGTGATGATGCGGGCGATCACCGATATGACTGTGCGAGTGCGTTCACATGCCGATTTTGAAGGCATGGCATCCATTCTTCGGCGGGAAAATGTCTCGCTGGCCGGGTTTGTGAAGGGGCTGGAGCGCTGGCAGCCGCTGGATGCGCAGGCCAACGCAGAACTCCTGAACGGGCCGACGCCGAAACTGGAGCGCATGGCGCAAAGCATGGAGGCGCAAATGCTGCGGCATGGGCTGCTGCCTGCCCGGCCTGGCGTGGCCCCCTGGATCGACCCACAATTTTTAAGCAGCGCATGGCCATGATCGCCCCTCGCACCCTCAGAGGCCGCATTACCCTGATGATGCTGGTGTTTGGTGTGTTGATGATCGTGGTCAACCACTGGTGGAGTCATAATTGGGTGCGGGAACGTTATTTGTCGAGGTTACGGGCAGAGGCGGCGGAGTCAGCGAGTCCGCTGGCAGGGATCCTGCAGCATTTGCTACGCAGAGGGCAGGTACGGGCGGCAGAACTTGAACTGACCTACGCTTCGTTGTCTCCACGGCTTGAGCTGGGACTGGTTTGCGACCGTGAGGGGAGTGTGCGCCTTGCGACCCAACTGCAATGGCGGGGAATGAGCATTATGGAGACCCCGCTGAGCGAACAGTGGCCGCTCATTCAAAAAGTGATGGACGCAGAGAAGCCGGTCAGTGTTTGGGCGGCAGGCAATGACGGACTGGTGGTGGCCTCCCGGTTCTATGAGGGTTATGATGCCGCCAGCAAAGGGTTCCTGGTGATTTTTTATGACTACAGCCGGGAGCTGGAGCAGATGAAGGCCGACACGCTGCATGATTTCCTCAGGCAGGTCGGAGTGCTCTCGGCACTGTGCCTTTTGTTGTGGCATGTTCTGGATGAAATGTTCATGCAACGCGTGCTGCAGATGATGAGGCATTGCCAGGGAGCCGCCAGCAGTGGAAGGATGCCAAAAGTGCTGGAGGGCAATGATGAACTGGCGCTGATCTCAATGGAGTTTGCGCAAACGGTGCGCCAGCTTCGCGAAACTGAAAGCCACCTGCTGGAGGCCGCTGAGGAAGAGCGGCGCAGGCTCGGCAGAGATCTGCATGACGACCTCTGCCAGCGCATCACCGCGACCAAACTGAAAGCGGAGGTGGTGCATGAGCTGCCGCCAGATGCAGAAGAAAAAAGAAGGATGCTAACACAACAACTCACGGAGGAACTGGCAGAGTCGGCGGAGATCGCTCGGAGCATCGCCCGGGGACTCTCCCCAGTGGGACTGGAGATTGACGGGCTGGAAGTTGCCTTGTTCGACGTTGCATCCTTTGTGGAAAAATCATTTGGCGCACGCTGCACGGTAAGCTGCGCGAACATTGAAGGACTTTTGTCAGGAAGTGAACAAGAGATGCTGTTCCGCGTCGCGCAGGAGCTTGCGGTCAATGCAGGCAAGCATTCCAGGCCAAAGCAGATGAGCATCAGCGTGGAAGGAGCACCGACAGAGGTGACGCTGCGTGTCACTCATGATGGAAAGCCTTTTGATGGGAAGCCAGAGGCCGAAGGCCTGGGCATGGGCCTGCACTTGATGCAGCAGCGGCTGATCACCCTGGCGGCGGTGCTGGAACGTGCGACGCAGGCCGGCCCACCGAAAATTAATGTGACCACAGTACACATTCCACGAAAGCGTGGCACTGATAATGACAGCGCAATTGACGCCCTATGAAACAGCTCGAGGCCACCGCAAAGTCAACCATACGGGTGGGAATCGTCGATGATCACGCGATGATGCGTGAAGGTCTGCGGCTCTTCATCGAAAACACCACTGACATGCAATGTCTGTGGATGACCGGCGACGCCGCTGAGGCGGTGAGGCTGGTGGAGGAACATCCTCCTGACGTGCTTCTGGTGGACATCTCCCTGCCTGGACGCTCTGGCTTGGAGTTAATGAAGGACATCCGCCAATTGCGCCCACAATTGCCCATGCTGGCGGTTTCCATGCACGATGAAAAGCTCTATGCGCAACGTGCTCTGAAGGCGGGCGCGCGCGGCTATGTCATGAAGAACGCCCCGCATAAGACGCTGGGCAACGCCATCCACCGGATGCTGGGAGGTGGCATCGCGGTCAGCGAGGAAATTTCCGATGACATATTAAAATCGTTCGTCTCAAGAGCCGCCCCCACGACCACTGCCACAGATCCCACCGCGTCCAAGGACGGGATCACCGACCTGAGTGACCGCGAATTCGAGGTGTTCCGCTTGATCGGCGAAGGAAGGAATACTGGGCAGATCGCGGAGTTGCTGCGCATCAGCTCTAAAACGGTGGATGTTCACAAGCTGAACATCCGAACCAAGCTGGGCATCAATGATGGCAATGAGCTGACTTTTTTTGCGATTCGCTGGTCTGAAGGTCAGAAAAATCGCTGATTTACGAACGCAGTGACAGAGTTTGGCCGCAGATGAACCCCAACTGTGGCTTTCCTGAATCTGCGTTAAATGACCAGTCTTGATGGCACCATGTATCTCATGCAATGCGGCGACGGCGTAGTCCTAGGCTGATCAGTCCGAGCAGCAGCAGCAGCATACGACCTGGCTCTGGAACCACGACCAAGATACCGTGGGAGGTGAAGGCGCTGACATCCCAGCCAAGACTGAAGCTAGCCAAGTCGGGGAGGTCAAGATCACCGCCACCACTGCCGCCGGAGCGGAAGTTTGTGCCGACGTTGAAGCTTCCAACGGTGATGGTGGCCCAGTCGATCAAATTGAAGACATGGCCGATGTCCGGTGTGTTGGCAAGATAGCCATTGTTGGACACCTTGATGGTGGCCCCGCCCGCAAGCGCCAAGGTTCCGGTGGTGATGTTGAGGAAATCATGGTCCGCGCCGCCGAGACCATTGTTGTATGCACCCAGGTTGAGCGTGCCGATGACAGCCTCAATGCCGGTGTAGGTGTCTGCGGCGAGGGCATCCTTGATGAGCTGAAGGTCAGGAGTCGCCGCCAATTGCGAGGTGGTGAGGCCGAGCTCGGTGGTGGAACCGGTGCCGAGGCTGAGAGCTGTGCTGGCAGCGGTGAAAGTGAGCGTCTTATTGCTGGTGTCGGTGTTGCCTTCGCCAGGAGCCAGAATGGCACCAGAACCCAGGATCGTGCTGCCAGCGATGGAGCCAGAACCAGCGAGCGTTGTGTCCGTGTTGGCAACCGTGACTGTGCCAGAACCCGTGCCGGAGCCGCTGGTGTTGTTCACATAGAGGGTGCCTGCATTGACATTGACCGCACCGCTGTTGCTGTTGGCGTTGGTAAGAATCCAAGTTCCAACGCCATCCTTCACAAGGCTGGTCGCACCGCTGCCATTGTCGGTGATTTGGGCCGCCAGGGTGTTGTCTCCAGTGTTGGAGCCGCCCAGGGTGAGTGTGCGGGCTGTGTTGGTGCCCGCGAGGGTAATAGCAGCGGTGCTGGTGTAGGTGATCGCGCCCGTGCCGGAGGAATCGAGTGCGGCACCCGATGTCCCGATGCTGAACTCGCGGTTTGTGCTGTCTCCCGTGCCGATGTAGCCAAGGGTCGCGCCGTTGATGACGAGGTTGGCGGCAGCGGCGCTAGAGTCACCGATACTGCTGGCGCTTCCGCCATTGGTCAGCTTCGTGACCTGAAGTGTGCCGGCATTGATGGTGGTGGTGCCGGAATAATCACTGTCCACGGCGGTGAACCGCAGGACGCCAGCGCCGGCCTTGACCACGCTGTCGCCGGTGCTGCCGGTGCCGAGGGTGCCATCGCTGATTTTGGCGGAGACGACGAGTTCTGCATCGCTGCCTGTGACACTTGTGCTGTCGCCGGTGGTGAAGGTGCGGCTGACAGGGCCGGACAGGCTCGTGCCGGTCTGGGTTCCACCGAGATTAAGATTGCCGGAGAGCAAGGATGCCAGGGGGTTGTTGGTGGCGTCGTAGGTGACGTTGCCAAGCAGGGTGAGTGTGCCTGCACCAGTGGTGACGTTGTTGGTGCTTGTGCTGGTGGCACCCGCGCCACCGAAGGTCAGCGAGGCGAAGCGGTTGTTGAAGCCATTGAGATTGAGCAGAGCGGTTTCGCCAGCGGTGGTGGCGTTCACTGTGACCGGAGTCGTGTAGGGCAGTGTGTCGCTTGCCGCCAGGGTGATGGTGCCCCGGTTGATGATGGTAGAGCCGGTGTAGCTGCTTGGGCCACCGAGGGTGAGGTTGCCTGTGCCGACCTTCACGAAGTTGAGGGTGGAGCCGGTGTTATTGCTAATGGCACCACCAAAGGCGGTGTCGGTGGCGTCGCCCACGGTGAGAGTCACAGTTCCCGTGGTGGCGCTGGTGGTCAACAGACCACCCTGGACGGCGGAGTCCCCGGCCAGCGAAGCCAGTGTTACCGAAGTGCCACCGCCGTTGATATCGATGGTGCCACCGCTCTGCAGAGTGACTGCGGAACCAGTCGGGATGGCATTGGCGGCACCATATTTCAGGAGACCTCCGCTGACGATGGTGGCACCCGTGTAGTCGTTGCCTGTGCCGGACAGCACCAGGGTTCCGTTGCCAGCTTTGGTAAGGCCGGAGCCTGCTCCGCTGGTGAGCTGGCCGCTGATGGTGGCAGTGACCTGCGGACTGGCGACGGTGATCGTGCGGGCAGCAGTGCCCAGGTTGACGATGCCGCTGAAGGTCAAATTGTGTGTGCTCGCCGTACCGCCGAAGGTGAAGTTCCCACCGACGGTGACCGCGTTGCCTATGATGCGGGCGGCAGTGCCGGCCTGAATGGTGGTTCCATCAGCGATGACCAGGGTGCCGGTTCCGATCGGACCGTTGGTCAGCGTCGGAGGCGTTCCGGCGGAGGCTGCATCTAGGATGAGGGTGCCTCCGTTGAGATTGAAGCCGGTGGTCCAGTTGCTGGCGACGTTGCTCAGCACCAGTGAACCGTTGCCAGTTTTGGTCAGCGGTCCGCTCATGCCCGCATTCTGGGTAATCGCGGCGCTGATGATGAGGCCCATCGGCGAATTGCCGGAGACGTTGATGACCGGGTTGGCGTTGCTGAACTCTAGGGAGGCAAAGCGGGTCGCATCGGTGTAAGTGCCGCTGATGGTCGGGGTGAAGGCCCAGTTGTCGTTCACCACGGTGATGGCGTTGGCTTCGGTGAGAATGAGGCGGTGGGTCGTGGCGGCGGCGGGAGCACCGAGGGCGACCTGCGGGGTGGCCGATCCGCCGGAGTTGTTGAAGGTGAGGCTGGCTAGGGTGTTGGTGCCGGAGACGGTGTAGGCCGGGAAGTTGAGCTGGGCACCGCCGTTGAGGGTGACAGCGTTGGCGGCGGCGATGGTACCGTAACCCAGCGCCGTGGTTGGGGTGATCGCGACGACGGAGTTGTTGATGGTCAAGCCGCCCACAGGGATAACCGTTCCTGCCACTGTCGGAGTTATGTTGACCCCGACATTGTTGAAGACCGTGCCACCCGTGTAAGTGTTGAGGTGGTTGGCCAGGGTCACGGTGCCGCCGCCGGAGAGCACGAAGCGCACCGGTGCGCCTCCGTTGTCCACGATGCGGGAGTTGATTGTCATCGTGTTCTGGTTGTTCCGGAGGTGGAGGTATTGGAGCCCGCTGGCACCGACCGCTCCAGCGGTGAGGCGACCTTGGTCGAGTGATGCCCCGATGGAGGCCGTGGTGTTGTCCCCGGCCCGGATCATGCCACCGGAGGTGAGGTAAAGGGTATCCAGGGCATCGGCGAACGCCAGTGTCTGGCCGTTGGCGTTGGTGTGCCATACGAGGGAGTTCAAGAGGAAATTCCCCGCTGTGCCGACGCCGCCGATGTCGGCGATGGTGTAGGTGGTGGCGTTGCGGAGGCGCTGGTTGCGAGTAGCCCCGGAGTCGGCACTGGTGAACCCGGCCGCGTTGTTGTCCAAATCTTCGCCATAGCCGGTGAAGCCGCCGCCGATCGTTAGTGCTCCGAGGCCTACGTTCCCGGAGCTGGCGTTTGGAGTGGCCAGGTAGGTGAGGAAATCTGAACCCTGGTAGACGCCCCAGGGAATCACCCCGTTGATCATGGTCGGGGCCGTGGTGAAGGTCATGATCGGCCCCTGTCCACCTTCCGCCGCGCCGAGATTGCGCCCAAGGTTGAACGTGCCCGAGGTCACATTGAGCACGGCATCGTTGCTGAGGCGGCTGAGCGAGGGAGCAGTGACGTTGTAGCCGCCTCCGAGCTGCGGCGAGTTGAAGGTGATCGTGTTGGCCCCGGCGTCGAGATTGAGGGCGGCAAGGTTCGTCGTGACTTCCCCCTCAGCGCGCGGGTTGACCGTCCAAGTGCCGCCGCGAAGGGTGAGCAGGGCGGTGCCGATGCGGGCATTCGAACCCGCGAGCTGGGTCTCGTTGAAGAGCAGAGTCGCGAAGTTTACCTGCACGGCGGAGGTGCCGGAGAGGGTGGCTTCGTCGCGCAGTTCCAAGGTGCCGCCGCGGATTGCCGTGCTGCCCGTGTAGGTGTTCTGGCTGTAGAGGGTGAGGGTAGCATTGCCGGATTTGTCGAAGCTGAAGTTATTGCCGCCGGAGCCGCCGAGCACACCCGAGAACGAAGTGGCGGGGTTGTTGAGGAAGAGGGTCGCTGCCGTGGCGCTGGTGTTGACCACGCGGCCCGCACCGTTAGGCACCAGGGTCGTGGACGTGTTCGCGATTCGAGCAAAGGCCTGGTTGAAGCCGTTCAGGTCAAGGCTGCCAGCGTTGATGACAAGGTCCACCAAGGTTGCCGTGGTGGCGGTGGGTGCGACCAGCCAGGTGTTGTGGCCACCGTTGAGGGTGACGGTGCCGTCGTTGATGAAGAGCTGGGCGGTGTTGTAGGCCTGACGGCTGATCGTGAGATTGCCCGCGCCTGACTTGTAGAGGCCACCACTGCCGAGGATGCTGGTGTTGAGCGTCAGGTTCCCGATGGCATGAACCTGGAGGATGGTGCCTCCAGAAGTGAGCGCCCCGGCGATGATGCCGGTATTGCCGGTTTGGGCCACGAGGGCACCACTGGTGAGGGTCAGCGTGTTGAGCGTCCCGGCCATGCCGAACATAAGACCATTCGGGCTGTTGTTAGCACCCATCAGGTTGCCGCGGGAGGTGAGGCCGCCGCCGCTGTTGAGGGTGAGGCTGTTGAGCGTGGCCGCCTGATAGAGGTTCGTCGAGGCGGTGGCAAGGGCGTTGACCGTGGCGGGGACGATGAGGTTGAACCGGCCCACGGCACTGCTGGTGGCGTTCGCCCCGAGGGTGATGCGCTGGGTGCCGTCCGAGGACACGTTCGTGATCAGGGTGTTGACGGCGATACCGTTGACGGCGGCGGAAATGCTCTGACCGACTTCCAGTCCGGCATTACCGGGCAGGGCGACGATCCCGGAGCCGCTCGTGGTCAGGCCGGAGAGAGTCGCACCGATGCCGCTGGCGGAACCGGGAAGGAGCTGGTATTCCGCATTTGTCAACGGACGCAGGCCGGTGGTGGCGACGTGCGTGGTGAGGCGATATTGGCCGCCAGTGGTGCTATCGAGGGCCAGGATGTCCGGGCGGATGGACATCGTCTTGGTGCCTGCACCGCCACTGCCGCCGACGAGATTCGCCGTGGTCGCGACGATGTTGACCGAGCCGCTGCCAAGAGCACCTCCGAGGGTGTTGGCGGTGTTGATGTATAGTGAGCCGCGGTTGGTGGTGCTGGAGGCGGAGAGTGTGGTGACGTTAATGACGGTCTGGTTGGTGCTGCCGGTGAGATTCCACTGGCTGGCGCCTTCCAGGTTGGTCAGGACGTTCAGCGCCTCAGAGACGTTGGTGCCGTCCTTGCCGAGGAAATTGAATACACCGCCGCGGTTGGAGATGGTGCGGTTGCCGCCGAGGGTGCTGACGGTGCCGCCGAGCCGGTTGTTCAGGGCGTTGGTGCTGTTGTCCAAGGTCAGAGCACCGCCCTCGCCGAGGATCGTGGTGGTGAATCCGACGGTGGCCGTGGCACCATCAAGCAACACGGTCCCGCCATTGATTTGAAGTTGATTGGCGTAGTTGCCATCGTTGTCACCGCTAAGGATCCAAGTGCCGGCGCCGACTTTGGTGATGTTGAGCGCTCCGGTGGTGTAATTCTGGAGGAAGCTGCCGGAGAAGGTGCCGGTGACACCGTCGAAGCCGGTGATGAGGTTGCCGGTGGCGGTGGCATGGAAGTTCGTAATGGTGCCGGAGCCGGTGATGGTCCCCACACCCACGTTGGCACCGCCGCGCATGTCGAGGATGGTGTTGGAGGCAAGATCCACGGTGGCGTTTTGATAGTAGCCCTGGGTGGCGACGTTGCTACCGAGCAGAAGCGTGCCGGCCTGCACATTGATCGCCGTGAGGCTGGAGCTTATGCCACCGAGGTAGAGGGCACCGGCACCGGTCTTGTTCAAGGTGGTGGTGCCGAGGATGCGGGCAGTGATAGCCAAGCCGGCCTGGGTGTGGGTGAGGCCGTTAAGCGTGACGTTCGTGTCCGTGAGGGCACCGACATTTACCGTGGCGGTCGCGCCTAGGTTCACATTGCCCGCCAAGTAGGGCATGCCGCCGATTTGGCGGTGGTCGGCAGCGGTGATGTTGCCGCTGCTGATCGTGAGCACACCGGTGCCGGTTTCCGCAAGCGGGCCGACGTTGCCATTGGTGCCACCGTCGTTGATGAAAGTGAGGCTAGCGATGGTGTCGTTGAACCCGTTGAGGAAGAAGCGTGAGCCGCCGCGGATGGTGACGTTGGAAGTGTCGGCGATCTGGTTGTTGGCGAAGTGACGAACCATGGACGCGGTGTTGAGGGCGGAGTCCGCGACCACGTTCGTACCGCCGGAAATCACGAGGTCGCCGGTGATGGCGTTTGTCGTGGCGGTGGGCACCGCGAGATCCGGGTTGCCGAGGTTGACAATGATGCCGTTCGCGTAGGCGGTGCCGACGTAGGTGTTGGCATTGTCCAAAGTTATTTCAGGAATAAGATCGGCGCGGTTTAAGCCGGTCATGATGAGGTCGAGAGTGCCCGTGATCTCGGAATTGATGACGAGGCGATTTTCGACGTTGTGGACGAAGAGCTGGCCGATGCCGCTCGTGATCCTGCCGCGCGTGGTCAAGGTGCCGATGTTGCGCTGCACATTGTCCGTGGCGGCGGCAAGGACCCCCCCGGCGCTCAAGGTAAGCAGGTCGCTGCCACTTTGGAATCCGATGGTGAGCTGGGCGTCGTGGCCACCTAGGGTGAGGGTATTGATCGTTGCACCGCCGGAGGGCAGGTTGGCGGTCAATGCGGTGCCAGTAGTGAGCTGGTCGTTCTGGATGCGGACATTGGCCGTCGGCGCGGAGCCGATGCCAGTCAAAGCCAGCGTGGATACGCCGGAAATCAGAGTGTTCGGGGCGAAGAAGAAATCATACTGCGAGGCGGAAAGCGGCATGATGCCGTTCACAGGGTCATAGGTGGCGAAGGATGCCTGAATACCGGCCTGCGCGTTGGCAGCGCTGCCGACATAAGAGGGGTTGGTGCCGATGACGGTAGCCCAGGCCCCGATGATGCCATTGTTCAAGGTGGGGGCGGTCGCAAACTTCACATAAGGGTTTTGGCCAACGATGCCGCTTAGTCCGTGGAAGCTGATGGTCGCATTCGTGGTGCTACGACTCAGGCTGCCGAAGGACATCGTGGCGCTGCCGATACCCTGGGTGGTGCCGGTCAGTCCGATGGAAGCGGCAACAAGCGAGGCTCCGGACTCCAAGGTCAGGTCGCCGAAGGTGGCCACGCCCTGGAAACCGCTGCGGCTGTTGAACTGGAGCGCGCCGCCGTTGAGGACGATGTCGCTGCTGTTGGCATTGGTCACGGCGAGGGCACCCTCGGTGAAGCGGTTGTTCAGCGCCTGGAGGCCCGTATCATCCCAGCGTAAGACCGAGCGGTTGACGGTGACGGTGTTGCCTCCAGAGAAGCGCGCCTGGTCCTGGAGAATCGTCAGGCCGCCGAAAAGAGTGGTGGTGCCGGTATGGCTGTGGTTGTCCGTCAGGGTGGTGGTGTTCCCGCCGCTCTTGAGGAAATTGAGGTTGCCGGCCAGGCTTCCAGAGAAAGTTAGGGCCGCAGTAGTGAGACTGTGGAAATTCACCGCGCCACCGATGGCTGTGTTCGTGATGATGCCACCAGCACCGGGGAGAGAGTTGCTGGCAGCGATCGATCCGACACTCTGGTTCTTGCCATTGAGGTCGAAGGTCGCGCCAGCTTGGACGATGAAATTGTCCGCGCGCAGGGTAGATGCGGCAGTGTTGGAGGTGCTGGCCTCGGTGAAGCGGTAGAAGAGTGCGTTCTGCGTCGGGGCGGAAGCACCGAGTTGGATCGTGCCGAGGTTGATGCGGGTTTCGCCCTGGTAGTGGTTTTGAGCGTTGAGCAGCAGGGTGCCGTTCCCCGACTTGGCGAGGCCGCTCGTGAAAGGGGCCACAATGCCGCCCATGCCTACATCGAGTGTCAGGGTGGTGCCTGCTCCCATCGTGTGGACGATCATGTTGGTGGCGGCGGTATTGGTGGTCAAGGTGCCGGCTCCGGTGATGGTGGCGCTGGTCTTGGCGAGGATACCGCCCGATTGGACCTGAAGGTTGCGAAGAGCATTGATGGTAAAGGGCCCCGCATGCTCGAAGGTCAGTGAATTGACGTTGTTGCTGGTGACGGTCGCGGCAGCGGCACCGGAGTCGAGGGCACCAGTCAGGCGAAGGTTCCCGTTGGTCACAAACGTGGTGCTCATTTCGGCGTTGGTGAGCGGGCGAATACCGTTGGTGGCGTCGTAGGTGGCAAAGCGGGTGCTTGCCGTAGTTCCATCGCTTGTGGCGGAGGTGTCGGCGATCAACCATGGCAAAATGCGTGTGTTGGTGCCGGTGGTGGCGGTTTGCCCAACAATGGTCACTGTATTGGTTGGTGCGGTCAGGGTGGCGAGAATCACGTTGGTATTCGTCGCACCAATGCCTTGGCCGAGCAGATCACCGCGGATGAAGGCGGTCCCGTTACCGGATCGGTTGAATGTTCCCGTCCCTGCAGTGGTGATGCGGACGTTCGCTCCGGCGTTAGCCAGAGTGATGAGGCTGTAGCGGCTCGAAATGGTTAGCGACTGGTCCGTAGCAAGAGCCTCGTTCACTGCCGTGGAGCTGTTTCCGATGAGGTTGAGGTGGCCGCCGACGAGGCTAACAGGGCGGGCCCCGAGACGTGCCGCCGCCGCAGCGGTGTTGTCCAATTGCAACTCGGCCTGAGGGACAATGCCAGTGTAGCCGGTGCCGTTTACCGTCACCGTGCCCGCGTCCCCAAGACGACCGGAACCGCTGACCACAATGCGCCCTTGGTTGATGGTCGTGGCGTCGAAGGTGTTTCCGCCGTTGGTCAGGGTGAGGGTGTTATTACCCACCTTGGTGAGGGTGAAGTTGCCCGTGACGGCACCGCTGAGGGTGATGTCCCCGGAGGTGACGCCGCTCAAGGAGTTGATCCTGGCACCACCGATGCTGGTCGCAGCGGAAAGGGTCAGCGGACCCGCGAGGCTAGCGGCCGTGGCAGAGGAGTTGATCAGTGCCGCCTGGGTGCTGACCGGGTGGATGCCGGTGACGTTCCCGGCCCCGACGATGCCGACACCGGCGATGGTAACCGGCTCCGCGCCGATGGTCTGGCCGTTGAGGTCGAGGACCGCACCGCTGGAGATGGTGGTGGCATTGGTGGTGTCACTCAAGGAGGAGGCATGGCCCAGCTTGAGTATGCCCAGATTGACTGCCAGTGTGGTGAAACCTCCGGCACCGTTCAAGGTCAGCGTGTTGGCTCCGGTCTTGGTGAGGGCAAAGGCACCGTTGATCGTGCCAAGGCTCAGGTCGCCATAGCCGCCGATGGTGCTGGCACTACCGAGGGTGAGCGTGCCAGCGAGGCTGGCAGCGTTCGGGCTGCTGTTCCAAAGGGCACCACCGGTCGTGGCGGTGAGGACCAAGGCAGGTGCGGCAGCGGGGGTGGTGGCACCCGCACCGTTGATGGTGATATTGCCCGCCACGGCGGTCTGGCCGTTCAGGTCCAACATGCCGGATCGAGAGAAGTTGTACGTGCCAGCGAGAGCCGCTGTGGTGGGGACGGAAATCTCGACCTGGGTGCTACTGACGACCTTAGTGACGACGGCACCCACAGGGATACCGGTGCCGAAGATGGCTGTGCCGACCTCAATGCCCAAGCCGGTGGTGGTGTCAGCGCCACCGAGGGTGATCGCGATGGTACCCGTGGTGTTGGTGGGCAAGGTCGTTGTGTTGATAGCAGAACTACGCACCGTGGTGCCACCCGATGGCAGGGCGTTCGCGCTGTTGAGAATGACGGAGCCGCCGGTGATGTTCAGTGCGCCTGTGAAGGTGGCAGTGTTATTGCCGCCCAGAATCAAGGAGCCGTTGCCAGTCTTGGTCAGACCGTTGCCGCTGTCGGTGATGGTGCCGATCAAGTTCAGGCTGCCTGCCGCCGCTGTGGCAGTGCGTCCAGGGTTCACGAGGGCATTGGCCCCGGTGATGGCGATGCCTGTGCCATCCACACCGAACCAGCCAGTGCCGAAGCTGCCGGTGGCACCGTTGGTGATGGTCAAGAAACTGTCCGCACCCAGGCTGAGAGATTTGGCGACTGCGCCGAACTGAGTTCCGAAGGTGTCAATGGTCGCGCTGGTGGAGGCCGCAAGGGTGTAGTCGTTGTTCACGATGGCCGCGAGATTGTAGTTGTTCGCGGTAGTGGGGGCGGCGTTGGTGTACCAGAGTTTGCTGGAGGGGATTGCCTGGAAGCCATTGGGCAGGTCATTGCCAACGGTGTCAGGGCCTGCATAGACGAGGTTGAAGCCACCGCCGCCGCTTCCATTCTGCAATTTGAACTGAATGGTGTGCAGGCCCGCAGAAAGATCGACGGAAACAAGGGTCGAGGCACCGTTGCTGCTCTGGAATTCCTGGATGGCCTGACCGCCACCCGTGGCGTTGGAGGAGGATACCGCCACGCCGTCGATGTAGAGGATGAACTGATCGTCCGCAGCACCGCGGAACTGGTAAGTGCCGCCAGTGGTGATCTCGAGGAGGCCGGAGTGAGCGGCGATACCATTGGTAAGGGTCGCCGTCTGGCCCACAGGGCGCATGGCGAGGCTGTTGTTATTGAGTAAAGTGGTCGTGAAACCCGTAACACTCAATGGGGCAGCGGCGGAGCCAGTGCTGACAAGGCTGGGAGCAGCGACAAAGCTGCTGAAGCTGCTGGAAAGGCCACCGGCGGTGAAGCCCGCCGTCGTGGCGTTGGCGGAGGTGATTTCCGGGCTGGCCTTTTGGATGACCAGCGGGTAGGTGCCGCTGAGAGCAATGGGGTTGGTGCCGAGGGTGGTGGACTGGTTGATTTTCACCAGATCAGGGAAGATCAAAGCGCCCTGGCCGACATTGACGGGCTTGTCACCAGTGTAGTTGAAGATTTGCACCGTGGTGCCAAGAGCGACGTTGATCTGCGGTGTGCCAGCTCCACTGTTGTCGAGATTAAGGATGCGCAGGTTGTAACCATTGGCCCCGGAGATGTTGAGGATCTGATCGTCAGCAGCGCTGAGCTTGAGGTTGGCGATCTCGATCAGGTTATTGATGTTCGTTTCTAGGCTGTTGAACTGGCTGGTGTTGCCCACATGGAGGTTGGCCGCAGTCAACGATCCATTGATGACGAAGTCATTGAGGTAAGTGATAGTGCCGCTGGAGCCGGTTCCGTTATTAAGCAGGGCAAGCATGCCGCCGTTCAGAGTCGCTGTGAGGCCAGCTCCGATGGGAGCGGTGGAGCTATTGTTCAGACCAGAGAGAGCGAGAACACCTGCACTCACGCTAAGGCCACCGGTGAAGGTGTTGTCATTGCGGAGCGCCAAAGTGCCGAGACCGGTCTTGGTGATGCCGAAGGCGTTGCCGCCGTCACCGATGATGCCACCGAGACTCAGGAATGCGTGCGGTGCCTCAACATTGATGCTGGTGTTCCCGGCAAGGGTGATGGCACCGTTGAGCGTCAAGTTGCCGAGGCCGAGAAGGGCCAAGTTCGTACCAGTGAGGTTGACGGCATTGTTGAGCGTATTGCTAGTGCCACTGCCTGCGGTGGTGGAGGTGAAGTAGGTGTTGTTGGCAATGGTCAGTGTGCCGGTGCCGAGCGGGCCGGAGGTGAAGGCGTCTGCCACGCCGCCGCTGACGGTGGTGACATTCGTGCTGCCGCCCACGGCGAGGCCCCCAGCGGAGAGGTTGAAGCCGCCCGCGAAGGTGCTGGTATTGCCGGTCATTTGGAGCAAGCCAGCACCGGTCTTGAGGATGCCACCATTGGTAATGAGGCCGTTGACGTTCAGCGTTGGAGTGACGTTGGCGACGGTGGTATTGCCATTCACCGTCACGGGGGAGATGTTGAACGTGCGGGTGGCACCGCCAAGGTTCACCGAACCGGCTCCGGTAGTGGTGATGCTGGCCACGGAACCGACGTTGAAGGAGGTAGCGGTGACGTTACCATTGAGGCTCAGGGTGCCAGTGCCGGTAGTGACACTCGCGGCGGTGCTGGAGCCGTCATTGATGAAAGAAAGTCCGGCCAGGGCTTGGATTTGGTTGTTCAAGTTCAGAACACCAGCTCCGTAAAGGACAGGCACCACACTGGTGTGGATCTGGCTGGCGGCATCAAGCCGGACCGTAGCACCGTTGATTTCGAGATCCCCGTTCGGGATGGCGACGATGCTGGTTCCATTGGCTCCGAACACGTTGAGGGCGAGAGTGCCTGTGTGACTGATGCTGCCGTTGAGCTGGGTGCCGCCGGTGTAGGTGTTGGCCCCAAAAATGTTCACCACCGTGCCGTTGAACGGCATGAACACGAAGCGGGTCGCCGCGCCGAGGCCATTGTCCACGATGGAGGAGTTGAAGTTCACGGTGCCCTGGTTGACGCTGAAGTAGAGGGGGGCCGCGCCACTGTTTTGGGTGCCGCCAGCCGTCACAGAACCGTTGCCTATGGCCGAGCCAATGGTTTTGCCGGTGAAGTTCCCGGCAGCGATGAACCCGCCGGAGGTCAGGTTGAGCGTGTCCGCGTTGTTGGCGAAACTGAGGGTCTGGTTATTGGCGCTGGTGACGAAGGCGATGGCGTTGGCCGCGTAGGTGCCGCCACTCTGGTTGGGAATGACAAAGGACGCGCTGGCCGGGCGTAGATTCTGGGTCGCGGAGCCTGCCCCCACCGGAATCAAGGAAGCGTCATAGCCCTGATAGCCGACGGAGTTGAGTGTGGCGAGGCCGCCCGCTGCGTTCCCGGCGGTGGGAGCAACGTAGCTGCCGAAGTCAGTGCCGGTGGTGGCCCACGGAATAACCCCGTTGACCATCAGGCTGGTGCCATTTGCGATGTTGATACGACCGGCGTTCCCCATCTGGCCCGTCGCCCCACCCCAGAGGAGAGTGGCAAAGTTGGACTGGGTGAGTGTGCCGATATTGAGGACGGCGGAGCGGACGGTGCCGTTGGCTCCAACAGTGGCGGTAAAGGTGTTCTGAGCGCCTTCGAGACTGATGTTGCCGACTGTCTCCGAGGAATTCGTGGCGTCCCGACCGGTAAGGGTGAGGTTGGAACCGCGCATCGAGATACTGGCGGAATCTAGGATGCGGTCAGCGTGGGCGATGGTGCCCGCGTCCGTCAGGGTGAGCGCGGCATTGCGCAGCACGATGGAGGAGGTGCCGGAAAGGCGACCCTCATCTTGGAGTTGGAGGGTCCCGCCAGTCAGGATGGTGCCTCCGGTGTAAGTGTTGTCGTTGAAAAACGCCAAGGTGCTGCCGCTGGCCTTGTTCAGAGTGACTGCTCCGGTGATTTGGCCGCCCCAATTGTTGGCGTCGGCAGTGCTGGCGATGAGAGTCGCCGCCGAAGTACTAGTGACGACTGCGCCAGCGAGTCCCGCGCCGAAGTTGTTCGCGTTGCGGAAGTTGCCGACCATTTGGGAATATCCATTGAGGTTCAGCGTGGTGTTCGCGGCGAGCGCGAGGTGCTGGCCCGCCGTGCCGCCTTGCACCCCCTGCCAGATCGTGTTTTCGCCACCGTTGAGGACATAGGTGCCACCAAGCAGGGTGAGGTAGTTGGCCCCGGTGTTGAAGTAGTTTTTGGCGTTGAGGTTCAACGTGCCGCCGGCCGCGCTTACGGTCATGTTGGTCACTCCGTTGGCCAGGGTGCCGTTGACATTGAGTGTGGTGCCGCTGTCCACGAAGAGGAACCCTTCGGTGGCGCCGAAGATGCTGCCGGTTGGCGCGACTCCGGTGGACACGCCGACTCCTGGAACTTGACCGGGTGCGCTAAAGGCAATGACCGCACCTGGATTGCCAATCGAATTGGTGCCGCCGCCCGTGACAAGGAGGTTGCCACTGGTCAGGTTGAGCTGGGTTCCGCCTGTAGCGCTGAAGGTCAGGTCCGTGCCGGGGCCGGAGAGCTTGAGGGCATTGATGGTACGTAGATTCAGGCCGGAGAACGCCGTGTCCGCTGTGGACTCAAAAGTAATGGTACTGGTTGTTGAGGGTGTCGGAGGATCGTTGGCCCTGATCAGGTAGTTGTCGATCACATTGCCGATCCCCGCTTCTGGGGTGATGACGAAGGGCGAGGTGACATAGCCCGAGTAGGCCTGGATGTTTCCTGCGGCACCGGTGCCATTGTAGGAGGCGAAGTTTGTTCCCGAGGCATCCTTCACGACGCCGCGCACGATGATCCCGTTGGTCATTCCGGGCGTGGTGGAGAAGGAGATGCGGTGGGTGGTGGCGTTGAGTGTCTCAGTGCTGCCGAAGAGCGTGGACGAGCCACCGGAGAGTGTCAGGGTGCCGAAGGCGAGGTTGGCGTTGGCCAGGCCAGCATTGTTCAGGTTGATGACGTTGCGGCCCCAGGTGGAGGTGTAGTTGCCGAGGGTTTCCGTCGAAACCGAAGTGCCGTTGGCGTTGTACGTCAGCGTGCCGGTAGCAAGTGTCAGAGCGCGAGCCGTGCCGCCGCTGCGGAGACGGTCGGTGACTTGAGTGGTGGTGTCGTTGACCGTCAGAGAGCCGCCGCCTTGGACGACGATGGCCCCAGTGCCGCCGATGCTGCCGACGCCGTCGACGCCGACCGTCAGGGTGCCGCGGTTCACGGTGATGGCCGCCACGTAAAGAGAGCTGGCGACGCCGATGTTGACCGCTCCGGTGTTCGATGCAGTAGGGCGCCCCAGGGTGATCGGTGCTGTCGCGGCGTTTACGGCCGTGGTCGTGAAATTGATCGTGCCGCCACCCGTGAGAGTCAAGCCAGTGCCGGAGCCGCCGACACCCCCGGTGATGTTCAGTGTCGATCCCGTGTCCGCTCCAATGAACGACGCGGCACCATTGAAGATCTGGGAGGCGATGGTGTTCGTTCCGCTAACGCTGCGGATGGCCCCGGTCTGGTTGAAGCCAGACTGGGTTCCGAGTGTGATGACCTCGTTGATGGTCACCCCACCGGAGAGGTTCACGGCCGCGTTGACCCCTGCGACGGTGGCAGACACGACCAGATCCCCGGAGGTGTTGCCGACGCCCACGACGCCCAAGGCATTGGCGTGGGTGTTGTTGTCGATGACGAGCACGCCCCCACGGATGGCGAAGCGTCCGCCCCACCCGGTGTTGTCGGCGTTTGATCCGAGGTGGACGGTGCCCTGGTCCTGAATTTCGATGTTGTCACTGAAGCTGGCGAAATTCAGCGGATTGTCCCAGGTTAAGGTCTTGCCTGCGGTGACTTGGATGATCTTGAGGTTGGCGGCCGTGGCGTTGCCGAAGGCGATGACGGGGTCTCCGGTGGTCAGGGTGACGTCGTCAGTGAAGCGGAGGATGGAGCCCGAGGCAGCGGTGGGGCTGAGGCGGATCGTGCCCACGTTGCCGAAGGCACCCTTGTTCCCGACCTCAATGACGCCGAGTTGGATGTCCAGGATGGAACCCGCGCCGCCGAAGGTGTTGCCGCTGTTCCCGAGGCGGAGGGTGCCGTTACCCGCCTTGGTCAAGGTCACGTTGCCCGCGCCAGTGGCACCGCCGCTGATAACGCCGGCGAGATCGAGGCTGGGAACGAGGTTTGAGGCACGTGCACCACCCACGACGTTAAACACGGGTGCCGCGCCATTCACAGTGGTGGCAAGGGCGACGTTATCCGTCAGGCGCAGCCCGTATTGGTTGTTCGCCGTGAGAACAATGCCATTGGCCGCGCTGCTGAAGCTGGAGGGGGTGATGATTTTGTTCACTGCCTGATTCCAAAGCACTGTTTGACCGGAGCGGCCGATGGTCAGCGTGGGCGGCGAAGCGCTCATCGAGATGGCTCCGATATTGATCACCTCGTTCTGCACATCGCCATCGCCATCATGCAAAAGGCCGAGGGTGCCGCCTTCGTTCAGTGTCACAGGCAAGGTGGAGGAGGTGCCGGTGAGGTTGATGACGAGGTTGCCCAGGCCGGTCTTGGTGATGCTGGTCAGTGAGGAGGCGTTGGTGATCTGGCCCTGAAGAGCGGCAGTGATAAACGGGTTGTCCACATTGACCGTGAGGGCCGCTGTGTCCGCACCGCCGTTGTTGACGAGGTTGTTGAAGGTAATCGGGCCGTTCAGAGCGACGACGCGGGTGGTTCCAGCGGTGGTGTTGCGGAAAATCGGGGTTCCGTCGAAGACCACAGCATTCGCGATGCTGCGGGCGGTATCATTGGTCAGCAGAGAAGTCCCCGCCGCCATGGTCAGGGTTCCCGTGCCTAAGGGGCTGGTGGTGATGCCGTTGAAGCCCGTGCCTGCCGTGAAGCCAGTCGGAACGCTGTCCGCTCCGAGGACGAGTCCACCCGAGCTGATAGTGACTCCGCCCGTGAAGGTGCTGGCTCCAGAGAGCTGAAGAAGGCCTGTGCCGGTTTTGTTGATGCTGGAACCCACGCCCGTGATGCTGGAGGCGATGTTGAGGGTCGGCTGGTTGATCGTATAGACCTGTGAGCCGATCTTGATGGCGTCGATGTCAAAGGTGTTCACCCCTGCCGTAGCCAAGGCCAAGGTGCCGCCGGTGATGGTGGCGGTGGTGGCGGCGTTGCTGCTGGTGGCGGTGATCGGGGCGGCGCTCGCCAGGGTGAGTGTGCCGCCAGTGCCGATGGTGACGGTGGGATTGCCTTCACCGCCCACATTGTTGAAAGTGATGCTGTTGAGGGTCTGGTTGACCAATGCCGAGCCGGTCAAGCTGGCACGACCGTTCATGGTGAGATCGGTGTTAGCGGCGATGGCGCCGCTCACCGTCAGGTTGACCGTCGTTCCGGTGCCGGTGACACCGCCGTTGATGGTCAGGCCACCGGCGGGGATGACTACATCACCAGGGGTGGTAGGGCTGATGTTGAGAGTGCCTCGGTTAACCACTGTCCCGCCCGAGTAGGTATTGACAGCAGTGAGAGCCAAGGTGCCCGCGCCGTCCTTAACGAGACGCACCGCATTGCCAAAGCCGTTGTCGGCGATGACGGAGTTGATCGTGAGGATGCTTTGATTGTTGTAAGTGATAAGTTCGCGGGTGCCGCTCCCTTCAATGCCGCCGGCTGTAAGCACGCCACGAAGGGCGATGGTGCCGATAGCGGTCGTATTATTGTTGTCGCTGCGCAACAAGCCACCGAATTCAAGGTTCAGGATGTCATTGCTCTCGGCGAAGGCAATGTCGTTGCTGAAGGCACCGGCGATGCGCAACATCCCAGTGGTTGTAGTGTCTGCGAGAGTGTTGGCCAATCCTAACGTGGTGGTGAAGGCGGCAGTGGCGGGAATCTGCGTGATAAGGCCGCTGCCGAAGGCGGGGTCATAACCCACATAGCCGCCCTGGCCAACAATGCCGATGCCATTGCCCGTATTGTAGGCTGCGTAGTCGGTGTTGTTTGCAATGGCCCACGGTCCGAGAGCACCGCCGAGCACTGGCGTGAGCGCCGTCTGGAAGATGATGCGTGAGTTGTTGCCCTGCTGTCCCAGGTTGGTGCCGGTGAAATTGAGGGTGGCATTGCTGCTGCGATTCAGACTGGCGAAGGTCAGATCCGTTGAGAAGATCGTCCCAGCAGTGGCCGTCGCCGTAATCGTATTGGCACCCTGACCCAAGGTAAGTGCGCCCAACGTCTCGGTGGCAGCAGTGCTGACGCGGCCCGTGTAAATGATCGTGCCGCCGCGCAAAGTTATGCCTGCGGCGTTGCTGAGGCGATCGTTATTTTGGGTCTGGAGGCTGGCGTTGTTGTCAAAGGTCAGGGTGGCGTAATTGATACCCACGCTGGTGACATTGAGGAGGGTTCCATTGTCGCGTAGGGAAGTGGTGCCGCCGAGGAGGCTGAGGGTGCCCTCGACAGGGTTCGCGTTGGAAAGGATCAAGGTGCCTCCACCGACACGTCCGAGATTCATGGTCCCAGTGATCTGGCCGCCGAAGGTGCCGCCTCCTCCCGTTACGAACAGCGGCGTAGTCGGCGGAATGGTGGAATTGGTTAAGGTTCCAGCACTGCCTGGTAGGCCGGAACCAATGTTGGTCAGAGCTCCGATATATTGCGTGTTGCCGTTGAGGTTGAGGGTGGCTCCCACGTCTAAAGTTACTTGGCCTGGAGCAGCAGCGCCGTTTGCAAAAAGTGTGTTCAGCCCGCCATTGAGCACTATTGTACCGCCCGAGATGTTGGTCGTGGTGTTGAAGAAGCTTGGCACATTCAGATTCAGAGTACCTCCGCCCGCCTTGTTTGGAAAAGTCATGAGGGCGGCATTGAGGTCTAGGGTAGTCCCGGTATCCACCTGGAGAAGCCCGCTGTTGTTAATAAAGAACTGAGCACCGTTGATAGCGTTGTTGCCACCCGTATTGATGAGTCCAGCGGACAGAGTCAGGATTCGGTCAGCCGTGCCGACGGTAATGCCGGTTCCGTTGATTTTGAGTGCGTTGAGCGTGCGGCTGGCGCTGAGGCCAGCGTTGGCGGTGAGTTCCAGAGTCGCGGTGCTTGCTGGGGTATTGAGATTGTTCCCTGTGTCGTAGGAGGTGAATGCCTTCACCCCATCCGTGGTGTCATACTGGGCGAAGTCACTGCCAATCATGAATCGGGTGAGCACACCGTTCTGGACGAAGCTCGCCATGGAACCAGTGAACTTGAGCTTGTTGTTCACACCTAGACTGCTGATGCCTGTGAGATCAAGGGAGGCTCCACTGTTCGTCAAAGCAAGGGAGGCGAAGGTCAGCGTGTTGCCACCGGAACCACCTGTGCCGCTCATATTGATGGTGCCCATGATGCTGGTGCTGGTCAAGGCACCCGCTGATTCAGTCGTGCCTGTGGTGTCATTGCCGATGAAATCCAGTGTTCCGCCCTGGATGTTGATCGCCCCTGTGTCGAAGAGGCGGTTATTGTTGTTCGTCGTGTTGTTGAGGCGCAGGATGCCGTTGGCGTTAATGACGAAGGTGCCCGCAGTCCAGGCTCCGTTAGCACCGCCAAGGGCCACGGTGCCGCGGTTCACGGTGAGGGCACCAGTGGCGGTGTTGGCGGCGTTTAGAGTCAGGGTAGCATTGCCGGAGTAAGCCAAGCCACCGGCTCCGGCACCGCCGTTTTGAACAATGCCATTGATGGTGGTGTTGCCCGAGCCAAGCACGGTGAGGATACGTCCAGTGGCGTCGTTAGAGAGGCTGACGTTCCCAGTGAGTGTGAGATCACCGCCCGAGATGTTGTTGACCAAAAGACGGTTGCCCGCGTTGTTGGTGAGGACACCGGTCAGTTCGATGCTGTTGGTGCCGCTGAAGGTGACAGGATCGCCCGTGAGGAAGACCGTATTGCCAAGGGCATTGGCTCCCGTGAGATTTCCCGCCTGCGCCGTGAGCACCCCGCCGCCGAAGTTAAACTGGCTGGTGCCGGTGCCGATTTGGGCGACGCCAAGGGTTTTGTTCAGGATCAAGGTTCCTTGGGAGAGAGTGGTGACACCAGTGTAGGTATTGGCAGATGTGCCACCAAAGGTGAAGGAGGCGTCGTTGGCGATGGCAATATTCCAACCAGTGAGTGAGGTGCCGCTGTTATTCGCGATGACGCCGTTCCAGACGGTGGAACCGAAGCCTCGGATGTTGATGGTTCGGGTGGCCGCAGCCGTCTCGAGGTTAACGAAGTTGCCGTTGACCGTGAGGAGGGCACCGCCTTCGAGGTTGTTGCTGATGGTCTGGTCATTGACACCGGCCTGCTTCTGAACGTTGCCATTCAGCGTGATGGCGTTCTGACCCGCAAACACCGCCGTGCTGTTGTTGTTGAGCTGGATGAGCTTGTTGGTGGTCAGCGCTCCGCCATAGGCGAAGATGGCGGCGTTGCTTATGTTGATCTGGGAGGCGGCACCGATGCCGTTGGCGGTCAGGCCCAGGTTACCGCCACCTGCGGTGATCACGCCGGTGAAGGTGTTCGCGGAGGCGGGATTGAGGATCCAAGTGCCGCCGTCGTTCTTGGCAACGTTGAGGACGTTTGGGTTGGTGGCGTTGGTGCTGTTGGTGAGCACCAAGTTCATCTGGTTGTTGTCGGTGTTTGAACCGCGCAGATCGAGGGTGAGGATACGCGCCACGCTATCTCCACGGGTGGTGTGGGCAAAGGTGCCTGTGTTCCAGACCAAGGCACCCGAGCCGGAGGCATCAATGCGGATGACACGATTGTCAGTAAAGTTGGCTCCTTGAAGCGTGAGGTTGCGATTGGCGATTTCCCCGCTGCCCACATAAATCAGAGGATTTAGATCGGCGTTGCCCGGGTTGTTGGCGATGAAAGTGCCTGCCGTGCCGAGGGAACTGGAAACGCCCGTGCCGATGGAGGTGACGATGAGATTGCCGTTATCCACCTGGATATTTCCGTTGTAGGTATTGGCATTGCCGAGGATGAGCGCACCGCCACCGTTCTTGGTGAAGCCTGCGGTACCGGTGCTGTTGCTAATCACCCCAGAAAGGATGCCGGCGGTGACCATGGCACCGGTGTTGCCGTTGTTGTTGACCGTGACCACGCGGCTGGTGCCGTTCAGGTTGATATTGTTGGTGATTTCCGTCTCGCCGAGGGCGGTGGAGGAACTGAGGACGAGGGAGGTGGGAGCGAACGTCGCGCTGCCCCAAACGATGGGGCTCGCCGAGGCACCCGCCAAGGTGACCACCAGTCGATCCGTGGTGGCCGCCGCGAAGCCGGAGGCACCACCGGTGAGCTGCACATTGCCCGCAGCCAAACCTAGAGTGCGGTCGAAGGTGCCGGAGGTTTCCAAGACACCACCGTTGATGGTAATAAGACTGCTGGCGGAAATGCCAAGAACAGAGCCGGAGGTGAGTGCACGGAGAGCGCCGCCGGAGATGGTGGTGGTACCGCTGTAGTCATTGGATGTCAGTGGGTTGAGAATCCAGAGGCCGGCGTCCGCCTTGGTCAGAGAGAGTGCTTCGTTGGCATTCGGGTTGTTCCGCAGGCGGATGCGCATCTCGTTGTCCCCCGTGGAGGAGCCGCCAAGCGTCAGCGTTTTGGCACCGACGGTCAAATATTCAATGTTTCCCGTATTGCTCCAGATGAGGCTGGCGGTGCTGGCTCCCGTGCCTGCGGCTGCGGACTCGTTGCCGTAAGTTCCAGAAGACCGGATGGTCGCGTTGCCTGCCAGAGAGAACAGACGGTTCGTGCTGACACTCGGCGTCTGCGTGGTCAAGTAGATGCCGCCGCCGGTGGTCGCGCCAGCGGCAGCCGCGCCGGTGTAAGTCAGTGCTCCTCCATTAAAGATGAGATTGGAGGCCGCGTTCGATGACGCACCCAGACCACTGGCGATCCCGCCATCGGCCAGACTGGTGACGGCGAGGTTGCCGGTGTTGATGACGGTGATGCCGGTGTAAGACTGGGCACCGAGGATAGCCTGGGAACGGGCGCTCGTGCCATTGATGACGACGTTGAGTATTCCGAGGCCATTCTGCAAAAGACCGCCGAAGGTGGTCGTGCCGGTGGTGGCGGTTCCACCAAGGCTTACCGTGGTTTGAGTCGCGCTGCTGTTGGTGATGATGCCGGTGCCTGTCAGTGCGCCGATGTTGATCTGCGCAAATTGAGCAGTTTCGGGAGCGCCAGCGTAGAGTGCGGTGGATGCACCCGCCCCGTTGACATCAAGGATCGCCCCCTGGCGGATGGCGGTCTGGTTGCCCGCCGTGGTGAGAAGGCCCAATGCCGCCGTGGCACCGGACATCTGGATGGCCCCCTGGTTGATGGTGGTATTGCCGGTGTAAACATTGTTGCCGAACAAAATCAGGGCGCCGTTTCCTGTCTTCGTCAATGAGCCAGCCCCGCTGCTAATGGTGGTGTTGGAGGAACCTGAGCCGATGGTCAGCGCATTGCCCGTCGTCAATGCCGCCCCCGAGGCAGGAGCCACGGCCGGGGAAGATCCATTGGTGGTGATGACAAGTTCCTGCGCGGCGGTGCCCAGTGCAAAGGCACCTGTGATGGAGGCGGTGCCTGCGGAGTTGTCAAACAAGAGGCCGCCGGGGTTGGTGGTGAAACCAAGCGCCCCGCCCAGAGTGAGGGCCGCGCCGCCCGTGAGTTTGAGACTGTTCACGGAACCCACGCCAGAGGTGCTGGCTGCGCCGGCGATGGAGTAATTGGTTGCCGCCACTGGAGCCAAAGCACCCGCCCAAGCGGTGTAGCCTGTGTATTGGCCGACGGTGGCACCGCTGGTCACCCAGTCCAACCCGTTGAAGGTGGCATAGCCGCTCTGGATGCCGTTGCTGCCAGCAGGGGCGGTGCCGCTGAAGGTGATAGAGCCAATGCCGGGCTGGTAGTCCAGCGTGGCACCTGCGCTGCGGGCACCGATGTCAATGAAGGTGAGGGTGTCAGCACCAGTGCCGTTGGTGATGGAAACCACACCATGGCCGGCCGTGGGCACCAGTCGGCCAAGGCTTTCGGTGCTGCTCCCCGAGGCATTGCCCACATAATTGAAGGTGCCGCCCGCGTTGCCCATGAGGGTCACTGCGTCGGTCGCAAAGATAAGGTTCGTTGTCGCACTAAGGATGTCCGTCGTGCCAACATTACCATTCGCAGCACGAAGGATGCCATTGGCAACCGTCAGGTTGCCAGCGAAGTTGGTAAACGGCTGCGGAGTGACCACTTCGCTCACGGGAATCGCGACTGCAAGAGTGGCACCCGCCGCGCTGGCGAGCGTCACCGTGGTGGCACTGGTGATGTCACGGATATACCAGACCTGACCACTCGGCAGTCCGGCGCTAGTGACCCGTTGGCCTGGCACCAGATCCGCAGTGCTGGCAAGCGTTAGCACCGGGTTCGCCCCCGTGCCGCTGGCCGTGGTGTTGGTGAAAGTGGTTGTCGCGCCACTGACAGCGGTCGTCGTAGCAGTGTTGGCGGCAGTGCTCGCCACGCGGTTCGCGCTCAAAATCAGAGTGGTGCTGTCAACGATCTGGGAAATAGTGGCACCAAATGGAATACCGGTTCCGGCAATTCTCTGCCCAACAATCAATCCTGTGGTGTTGCCTGAAGACAAAGTAACCGTGGAAGTGGCCGTGGTGCCCGTTGCGGCCAGGTTCAGGGTGGTGACCGCGCCACCGAAGCTAGCCGCCGGCGGGGCCAGAAGCTCCCAAGTGCCGGTGCCGAATTTGAGCACATTGGTCAGGTTGGCACTGTTGGTGATCAATCCGGTCACTTGGTTGACGACCGCCGCAGGTGCGTTTCCTCCTAGGTTCAAGGTTCTGGCAGCGCCTGTGCTGGAGGCCCAGGTGTTCGCAAGCACCAAGGCCGAGGGAGCCGAGCCAAACTGGTTGGCCAGCACATAAGCGTTGGCCGCAGCGATGTCCAAAGTTTTGGTTGTCCAAGTCTCTCCAGCCCCGGTGCCAGCGGCACCGAGGAAGCTCAGGGCACCACCCGCAAGAGCCACACGGCTGGTTGAGGAAGCGTTGAGGGCACCCACAGATGAAATCGCAAGGGTGCCATCATTGATCAGCGTGTTTCCTGCGAAGGTCGATGCCGTGCCCTGGAGGCTGAAAGTTCCCGAACCAGCTTTGGTCAAGCCGTGGAGCGCTCCGGTAGCCAGAATACTGCCCGTGATGACCGTCTCGGCACCGCCTTGCACTGTGTAAACGTTGGCCGAGGTGCTATTGTTGTTCCAAGTGTTGCCCGTGTAGGTGAGGGTTCCGCTCGTGTTATTGTTGATGGTCCACTGCCGATAATCTCCCACTGCCGGCAGGGCGCTGGTGAAGGAGATATTGTAACCGTTACGGCCGGTGTAGTTGAAGTTGACGGTGTTGGCCCCGGTATCACGGATGAGCGCACCGAAGGTCACGGTCTGATTCTGAAGAGAGCCGCTGCCGAGACTGAGAGGGCCGGAGAGGTCATGGTCCACAAAAATCGTGCCGGAGGTGTTGTTGCGGTAACGCACTGTGCGCCCCGCAAAGCCGGAAGCAAAATCCGTGCGCGCCTCAAGGGTGCCGTTGTTGAGGTCCACCTGGCCAGTGCTGGTGTTGATCCCCAGGGCGCTGTTCACCGCCACGCGGACTGTGCCGGAGTCAATGCGGATGGTCTGCGCGAAGTTGTTGTTGGCATTTTGCAACCACATCGTGGTGCTGATCAGGTTGCCTGTCTTGATGAAGCGGTCGCCAGATGTGTCCACCCCGGTCACCTGGCCGGTGATGTTCCAGTTGCCGTTGCCGTACAACAGGTTTCCGTCTCCCGCCCCGGTTCCCAGATACAGCGAGCCGCTCACGGTGGCGGTTCCATGCGTGGCCCAAGCACGTGCCTGTGTGTTCGGATTGCTCAACGAGAGACCGCCCGCCAGGGTGTTGTAGCCGATGCTGACGAAGGCACCATTGCCGTTGACTGCACCCGGACCACGGCCCGCGATGCTCACCTCACGATTAAGCGTAATACCGGCCGTGGAACCTGCGCCTGAGGTTGTACCCTGGATGACGAGTGCACCGCCGGAGTAGCCCGGGTTGCCCGTCTGGGCGATGCCGGTGATGGAGATGGCGGTGCCGGTGAGGCTGCCGAGTTGGTTGGCATTGGTGATGACCACATTGCCCCCCTTGATGGCGATGTCTCCAAAGAGGGTGCCGGAGTTGTCAGCGGTCAGACGAAGTGTGCCGTTGCCTGTTTTGATAAGACCGGAGATTCCTGAGAGGGTGGACGAAATCGTGGCCAGATTGGAGCCGAAGCCGTTGTTGTTCACCGCGATGATAGGCGAAGCTGACCCTGTGGCAGGCGAGAGCGTCAACGTGTCGCCGGTGATCAGGTATCCGTTTGAATGAAAGATCAGTCCGCCTGCGGTGATGGGTTCCCCCAGCGTCACAACCCCCGCTGTGCCGGTGAAGAGCGCGGTGTCCGTACCGTTGGTCCACTGCTGATTAAGGCCAGAGATGCCGTCCCACCAGTTGGTGGGCAGTGATGTGCTCCAGGTGCCAAGGGCACCCAGACCCGTCCCGGTGGTTGCATCATTTCCAGTAGCGTTACCATCGCCGTCCCAGAACAACGTGGCACCGCTGGAGGGCAGGCTCCACATCGGCAGCAGCGTCGTTAAAATGAGAGCCATGAGAATCCTGCCGTGGCGGCGCAGTGCAGGAAGCAGAAAGCTGGTATTTTTCATCGGTAAATGGGCTGGAGAAAGCATTGGAAAGCCATGGCTGAATGCAGCGGCGGGGGCTGCATTTAACCCATGGGTTGGTTTGCTGCCCATTTGAGCTAAATCATTGGTTTTTAGCCATCGGACGAAGTCTTGGAGGCGAGTAAAGACCGCTCGAAAACCAGGTAAATAAACAAGCTATTAGAATAAAGGATCCCCTTACTCTTGTCCTTTGCTTGCTGTCAGATGCCGCGTTCTCTGTATCCACGGTTGCAGCAGAAGCCGCGCTCAACACCTTTCGCGCCCATGTCCCGCATCCCGGAGGAAACCATCCAGCAAGTGATTGCCGCCACTGACATCGTGGCGCTGGTAGGGCGTGCGGTGAAGCTGCGGAAGGCGGGCACAAACTACGTCGGGCTGTGCCCGTTTCACAACGAGCGCTCACCGTCCTTCAATGTGAGCCCCTCGCGCGGCACTTATCACTGCTTCGGCTGCGGGGCGGGCGGCACGGCGATCCGCTTCGTCATGGAGCATGACGGCATGTCGTTCATCGAGGCGGTGAAACGTCTCGCCGACGCGGCGGGCATCCGCATCGTCGAGGAAGTGTGGGATGCGAACGCCGAGGCGGAGGCAAAGCAGCGCGCGCTGCTGCTGCGGGCGAACCGTGAGGCGGCGGAGTGGTTTCACCTGCTGCTCATGAAGCACCAGCTTGCCGCGCCTGCCCGTGATTACCTCAAAGCACGCGGCATCAACGCGGAGATGGCCAAACGCTGGCAGATGGGCTATTCGCCGGAGCACAAGGGATTGTACCGTGAGTGGATGACGCAGCAGAAGCTCTCCGAGCAGGCCCTGGTGGAGGCGGGCATCTTCAGCGTGGCGGATCAGGATGAAAACGGGCGCGGTGGCCGGGCCTACCCGCGCTGGCGGCATCGGCTGATGTTTCCCATCCGCAACGACAACGGCGACGTGATCGCCTTCAGCGGCCGGTTGCTCGAAAAGAAGGAAAACACCGGCAAATACGTCAATTCGCCCGAAACGCCGGTGTTTAGCAAAAGCCGCGTGCTCTTCGGCTTTGACAAATCGAAGCGTTTCATCGCGAAAGCGGACCAGGCGATCATCTGCGAGGGCCAGATCGACATGATCATGGTGTTCGAGGCCGGTCTGCAAAACGTCGTCGCAGGACAGGGCACGGCCTTCACCGAGCATCACGCGAAAATGCTCAAGCGCGTCTGCAACGAGGTCATTCTCTGCTACGACAGCGACAACGCGGGCCGCGAGGCCACGGAAAAAGCCTTCCGCATTCTTTCGCCGCAGGGCATCAGTGTCCGCGTCGCGGCGCTGCCGCCGGGTGAGGACCCTGACTCCCTGATCCGCAAGGAGGGCGCGGACGCGCTACGCGGCATCATCACGGACGCGCCGGAGTTTCTGGAGCATCAGATCCGCCATCTGCGGGCCAGTGCGAAGTCCGAGAGCACCGTCGAGCGCGTGCGCATGGCCGAGCAGGTGGCCTCGGCCATCAGCATCTTCTCCGGCGTGGCCCAGCGCATCACCGCCGTGAACAAAGTGGCCAAACTGCTCGAAATCTCCGAGGAACAGCTCAACGCCATGGTCAAACGCGCCGCAAACGACTCGAAAAACAGCGCGTCACAGCAGCGCGGGCCGGATTCGTCCGTGAATGTCGCGGATGATGCGAAAAAGCTGCTCAACTCGCAAAACAAGACCGCCGTGCTGCTCTGCCAGATGGCCTTGAGCGATGCCGAGGTGCTGCACTGGCTGCGTGAAAGCGGCTGCGAGGACATGCTGCGCGAGGTGCCCGGCACCGAGCTGCTCTCCCTGCTGGCGCACAGCCGCTACAATCCGCTGGATGAAACTTCCCAGCCCGCCTTCATGGCCGGCCTCGACCGGCACCAGGAGGCGGCCTTCACCCAGTTGCAGGCGCGTGCGCGGCCTCCGGGCGGATTGCATGAGGCGCGGCAGGCGCTTTACGCGCTGGAGATCGTGCGGCTGCAGAGCCTGATCCAGCGCGCTCAGTCAAAACTGCGCCAGCCGGGACTTTCCGTGCCGCAGTTGGAGCAGTTGCAGCAGGAGGTCATGGAACTCAGCGCGATGAGGAAAGAATGCCTTGACCGTGCCAAGGCCTCCCCAGATAGTCCGAATCCCTGACCGACGCTCCCGGAACCCCCGAGGCATGTATGGCCGTCTCCAAAAGCTCCCATAACGGAAATCATCATTCACCCGCCGCCAGCCATGCAGAAAAACCTGCGGCTGCGTCGAGTGATGACGTGGCCGTGAAGCGCGGCCGGGGCAGACCGCGCATTCATCCGCCCAAGGAGAAACCATCGGTCGAGCTCGACGCGTCCGGCCTCCCGCTGCGCCGCCGCCGTGGTCGTCCGCCGAAGGGCGGCTACCCCGGACGCCTCGCGCAGATCACCAATGTCACGCATGATGACATCCACTCGCCGGACGTGCAGGCGCGCCTGCGCAATCTCATCCGCACCGCGCGTGAGCATGATCATCTGACCTGGGATGACATCAACGACGCCCTGCCTTCCGGCTTCGTGACCCCGGAGCTGATGGACGCGCTCATCACCCGTCTGCGGGCGATGGAGATCAAAATCATCGACGAGGCCGAGGTGGATGGCGCCCCGGCACGCGCTTCCGCCGCGCGTGAGCGCATCGCCGCAGAGCGTGATGCAGCGGCCGCGAAGCTGGACGTGTTTGACGATCCTGTGCGCATGTACCTGCGCCAGATGGGCCAGGTGCCTCTGCTCACCCGCGATCAGGAGATCCAAATTTCCAAGCGCATTGAAAAGGCGGATCTCAGCCTGCGTCAGTGCCTGCACACCATCGGCTTCATCGGCCAGGCCTATCTCCAGTATGCCGAGGCGCTGAACAGCGGTGTGGAGCGTTTTGACCGCATCGTCAGTGACCGCAAGGCGGACGAGCGCGAGATGTATTTCAAAAAACTCAAGCCTCTGCTCGACCAGGCGCGTGAAGCGCATGAAAAGGCCGCCAAACTGTTTGTCGCCCTGGGCGAGGCCGGTCCGCGCAAGCGCCAGGCCTGCCAGGAGGAGTTCGACGCCACCCGCCTCGCGTTTTTCCGCCAGTGCGAGAAGTTCTACTTCAAATCCAAGCTGGCGGAGGATTTCGTCACGCTTCTGCGCCAGCGCCTGACCGATCTGGAGAACCTGGAGCGCCACGCGCACGACCATCCGCGCCAGGAAGCGGCCAAGGAGGCTGTGCGCGCCTTTGAGCGTGAGTGCTGGATGACCGCCGCAGATTACCGCTCGCTGGTGACGGCGATGCTGAAGCACGTCGCCGACTCCACCAAGGCAAAGACCGAGATGATCGAGGCGAATCTGCGCCTGGTCATCTCCATCGCCAAAAAATACACGAATCGCGGCCTCTCCTTCCTGGATCTCATTCAAGAGGGCAACATGGGCCTCATGCGCGCGGTGGAGAAGTTCGAGTACCAGCGCGGCTACAAGTTCAGCACCTACGCCACCTGGTGGATCAGACAGGCCATCACTCGCAGCATCGCCGACCAGGCACGCACCATCCGCATCCCGGTCCACATGATCGAGACGATCAACAAGCTGATGCGCGTCCACAAGCAGCTCCTTCAGGAGATGGGCCGTGACCCGACGCCGGAGGAAATCGCCGAGGAGATTCATCTGCCTGTGGACCGTGTGAACGCCGTGCTGCGTCTTTCGCAACAGCCCGTCTCCATGCAGACCAAGGTCGGCGAGAGCGATGGCGACACCGAGTTCGGCGACTTCATTGAGGACAAGGAGGCCGGCAATCCGATGGAGTTGACCGCCATGCACCTCTTGCGCGACAAACTGCGCGACGTGCTCGACACGCTCAATCCGCGCGAGCGCGAGGTGCTGGAGCAGCGCTTCGGCCTCGCCGACGGCGCTGGCCGCACGCTGGAGGAAGTCGGCAAGCAGTTCCAGGTCACCCGCGAGCGCATCCGCCAGATCGAGGCCAAGGCGCTGCGCAAACTGCGCCATCCCACGCGCATTCGGAAGCTCGGCGGCTTCTTCGGCGCGAGCTAAAGTGGTCCGCACCTCGCGAAGCGCGCCGAAGGCAATCCTCTGTGCGGCGCGTCGTAGACCGGAACGTTCCCATTCACTGTTTGCGCCGTGCAAACCTCCATACGAGTGAAAGAGCTGTCAGAGCGTGGCCATCCGTGCTCGGAGCGCCGCACAGAGGACTGGGCGGACCACATTGCTACCAACAAGCCCCCACGTCGCTCCTGCCTTCCAGGTCACGCAGGTAAAGGTAGCCTTCCACGAGCTGCGAGGTGAACTCGCCTTCGAGTTCGATCTTCACGCGCTCGTATTCACCACCTTCGATGTCTTCCAGCACATCGAGACGCGCCAAGCCGGCCTCATTCACGTCCCAAACCTCGCCTTCGATGGAGAGGCCATTTTCTGAGCGGATCATGCCGGGATAGCCGCCGAGGTCGAACATGCGGTAAAGCGGCTTCGTCCGCGCTGAAGCCACAAAAGTCTGCTCCTTGATCCATTCATGATTCTCGCCGCCGCGTTTCAGCGTGCCGTACACAAACACGCGTGTCATGACAGTTCGTCCTCCCGTTCATTCAACCAGGTGCTCAGCGAGTAGCGCTTCTCCACAAGCTCCTGCGCCCGTTCAGCGATGGCAGGCGGCAGTTCCTCGACCAGGGTGACTTCTTTGGTGAGATTCGACGCCCAGCCGCTCCAAAAATCCAGCGGCACAGTCACCTGCTGCACGCTGCCTTGATGCAGCAGGCCCAGCTTGCCGCGCCGCTGGCCCGCGCCCGCGATTTTCGCTGATCCACGCACCACATCGTGCAAAGCAGGTGCCACAAAGCAGAACGGGTTCTCGATCAGGTCTTCCGGCCCGGCGAGTCGGCAGCCCGTCATGCCGGCGGTGTTCAATCCGTCCGCCAAGGCCGAATGAATGAGCCGGTAGCTGTCCAGCGGGCGCGTTTCCGCCCAGGCGTGGCCTGCGGGCACGATCACGGAATAGGTTTCGTCATTCTCATGCAAAACGACTCCACCACCGGTCCAGCGGCGTGTGACGGGCCAGCCGGGCAGCGTTTCGCCGAGTTTGGCGAGGTTTTGCGCGTATCCAATCGTCACCGTGGGCTGGTCCCAGTCGTAAACTCTCAGGACGGGTGCGTCGGCGCTCTCCAGCCAAGCTTGGTCCACGGCCATGTTCCAGGCTCCAGAGTGCGGAGCGCTGTCCAGGTGCAAAATCAGTCGGTCAAACAGGCTCATGGGTGATTTTTGCACATGATGCCCAGCGTTTTTGAGCTTGCACCTTCGATGTCGAGTCCGTTGAATATGAGCAACCCCCACAGAAATCATGTCAGCCTCCATTGTCGAACTCCAGCAGCAGGTCACGGATCAGCCTGAAAACTGGGCGGCTCGTCTCGCCCTTGCCGATGCCTTGGTGGCAGGGGGCAGGGGTGACATGGCCGCCATGGTCGTTTCCCTGGCACCTGCCGTCCCCGCTGAATCGGAGCACTACATCCAGGCAGGACGCCACCTGCTGCCCATCAATCCGCAGATCGCGCTGCAATACGCCAGCCAGGCCATGCAGTTGGACGAGATGAACGCCCAGGCCGCCCTGCTCGCCTCCGAGGCCTGCCGTGCGCTGGGGGATGGCGACGAGGCGGAAAAGCATTACCTCGTGGCGATGGAGCTGGACTCATCGCTGGAAGCGGGAGCGCAGGACTTGAAGGAATGGATCGACGGCAACACCACCAGCTTTGCCTCGAAGGCCACCGTGCCGATCAACGTCCGCCCTTTGCGGCAGCAAACAATGCCGTCGCCTGACGCGGAGGTGGCCGTGGCCGTTTTGGAAGAGGAGGATGATGATTCTGCCAGCCCGGTGCTGTCCGCCCTTCCCGAACCCAGCGGCCTGTCCGCGCCCAGCAGCGTGACCTCCATCCCCACCCCGGATTTGGACGCGCCCGTTCTTTATGCCGCTTCTGGCGTTGTGGATGAAATCATCGACGTTCGCCCGAAGCGGCGGAATCTCTTCGGTCCGAGGATCGCCGCCACAGCCGCAGCCATCCTGGTGCATGCGGCGCTGTTTCTGCTTCTTGGCGTGCTGGTGATCGTGCTGCCCGAGCCACCGTCGGCCGAGATCACCGCCACGGCCGTCACCGAGCAGGAGCAGGAGAAGCCGGAGACGAAAAAAATCGTCGTTCCCCAGCCCACGCCTGCCACCGCCGCTGTCGCGCGCCCCACCACCTCCGCGATGACCGCCGCCGGCGTCTCCGAGGTTTCGCTGCCAGACTTTGACTTCAAAGCGCCCACCGAGGCCGTTGCCGAAGTGGCCACCACCGACCTCGGCTCCAGTTTCTCCGTCGCCTTTCAGCCGAAGGGCACCGTGCAGGTCAACTTCTTCGGCATCAAGTCCAAGGGCCGTCGCATCGCCTTCCTCATCGAGGCGGAGCGCTATATGCTCACCGATCCCAAGGGCGGCATCCCCGCTTACGAGATCGTGAAGCAGGAGATCGCGAACATGATCGGCAAGTTTGACGTCTCCACGGCCTACAACGTCCTGATGTTCGATCATTTCCATCTCTCCGCCTTCAGCGAGAAGCTCGTCCCCGCCACCACGTCCAACATCGAAAAAGTCCGTGACTGGCTTTACCCGGTGAACCGCGAGTTTGAAAAGATCGGCCTCGCCGCCATCAATTATCCGGCTCTCAAGGCCGCGCAGGAGATCGAGCCCATCCGCAGCCGTCTGCTTCAGGGCTACATGCTCGCCATCCAATATGCGCTTGAGAGCGATGTGGACACCGTCTTCATCATCACCAGCGGCTGGCGTCACATGGCGCGTTACGAGACCAAGGAAGAGCTGGCCGAATACCTCAAGGACATGCGCTGGACCGAAAAAAACGAGAAGGAGTGGGTGGCAGCGGTGGGAAAGGCGCAGACCTGGCTCAAGGAGGAGAATGAAAAGCGCAAGGCCAAGGGCATCCCCCAGCGCGTCATCCGCAGCATCCACGAGGTCGTCAACGAGCTGAATATCAACGTCCGTCACAAGCCCGGCCCCAATATCGAGGCGGAGGAGCGTGAGAAGCAGGTTCTTAACGCCATTCGCGCCATCTACTCGAGTCAGAACAAGACCAAGCCGCAGATCAACTTCGTGCTCTTCGTCGGCAAGGATGAAAAAACCGTCCCCATGCAGGCGCACTTCGACGAGATCGCCTCCCGCGCCCGCGGCGGCAAGGTCCGCATCCTCCAGGGCATGGCGGGCCTGAAGAACGTGACCGGCGGAAGGTAGCGCCGGGGACGTCCTCGGCCTACCGAGGCCGTGAGCTGCGTCGGATGCAAGACAGGACACGAGCTTTGCGGCGTTTTGAGGACACCATGAGCAGTTTTCGTCTGAGGCCCCGCTTCTCGCACACCATCGAACTCGACATGGAAGACACGCGGGATCGAATCGTGCAGCAGGCCCGCAGCGACGGTGACCGCTGCGAGGTGAAATGCTTTCCCGGCTATCTCACGCTGCGCATACCGGAGGCGGAACAGCACCGCTGGTCACCGCAGTTGAATTTGAGCCTGGAAAGCGACACGCCGGGCAAAACTTATGTCGAGGGCACCTACGGCCCGAACACGAACGTCTGGTCCGCCTATCTCTACGCCTACCTGCTCGTCGGAACGGCGGGCATTTTTTCCGGCATCTTCGGCGCATGCCAGTGGTTCATCGGTGCGACGGCCTGGGGGCTGGGCGTCTTTGCCATCATGGTCGCGCTGGCCATCGGGCTGTATATACTGGCGCAGTTTGGGCAAAAGCTCGCCGCGCAGCAGACCTTTCTGCTGCACCGGGTTTACGAGGACGCGGTCGGTCATGCGGTGGTGGTGACCTGAGACTCGTGGCCGCACTCGCCTTTTTTCCCGCTATCACGGCCTCGCAGGTCTTCAGAGGAAAGGATCTCAGTGACGCTTCACAGCACATGAGCGCGGATGACCTCGTCCAAAAAAAAAGCGCTGGCGAACGAGGGCGTCCGCACTCCCATTCCATGCATGCGCCTCCTCCTTCCACTCCTCATCGCATTCTCGCTTCCTGCCTTGGCCCAAAAGGCCGGTAAAACCAAACCCACGATCAAACTGACCGATGTTGCGGTCACCACGAAGGACATCGTCTATAAAACCACGCCGCAGGGTGAGCTGAAGCTCCACGTCTTCTTACCCGCAGGCGAAGTCCAGATCGCCGCGCTGCGTCCGTGCGTCGTGTTCTTCTTCGGCGGCGGTTGGAAAAGCGGTTCCTACCTGCAATTCGTCCCGCAAGCCGAATACCTCGCCAGCCGGGGTATCATCGCCATCAGTGCCGATTACCGCATCGCCAGCATCCATAAAACGACACCGGACAAATGTGTTGAAGACGCCAAGAGCGCCATCCGCTGGGTGCGCGGCCATTCCGTCGAACTCGGCATTGATCCTGGCAAAGTCATATCCGCAGGTGGTTCCGCAGGCGGTCATCTCGCCGCCTGCACCGCACTCGTCTCTTCCTACGACGCGGAATCCGATGACAAATCCATCTCCGCCAAGCCAAACGCCATGGTGCTGTTCAATCCAGCGATGAACATCGCCACGCTATTCAAGCAACGTGCAACCGGCAACAGCCCGATCACGATCGACACCGCCGAGGCCATCACGCCGAACAACTTTGTCAGCAAAGACACGCCTCCGGCCATCCTATTCTTCGGCACCGCCGATGATCTCAAGGTTGGAGGGGATGAGTATGTGAAAAAAGCCACCGAACTCGGCCTGCGTGCTGAGATGTGGTCTGCCACTGACATGCCGCATGGCTTTTTCAATCGCGAGCCTTGGATGCGAGTGACGGCGAAGAAAATGGACGAGTTTCTCATCTCCCTCGGCTATCTCGGCGGTGAACCCTTGATCAAGCTGCCTGAGGGCGCGCCTGAACTGAAACGGGATAACTGAGCACTCGCAGCTTGGCTCTCCAGAGCCGAGAACGAGCCACCCCAGACACCCACGCGCCGCCCTATCCACGCGGCTTTGGAAAGCCACGCTACACCGCACCGTAAAACCTCACGCATGTTCCCGTCCACCGACTTCCCCAGCCTCAAAGGCATCCACTACCTCAACACCGCCGCCGAGAGCATCCCGCCGCTCTGCGTGAATGAAGCCGTGGCCGAATACATGCAGCACAAGTCGCTGGGCATGCGCGGTCGCGATTTCCACTTCCCACGCGTCGAGGAATGCCGCGAGATCACCGCGAAGCACCTCGGACTCGCCACAGATGAAGTTTCCTTCTGCTCCTGCAGCTCCGAAGCTTACAACCTGCTCGCCAACGCCCTGCAACTCACGCCGAAAGACGAAGTCGTCGTCACCGATCTCGACTTCCCCGCAGGAGCCACGCCCTGGCTCACCGCCCCAACCGCTTCGCGCCCCGTTTCACATCTCTGGAAGAATCGCGGAGGTGCTTTGAGCCTGGATGATCTAGCCTCGCTGCTCAATGAACGCACCGCGCTCGTGCAGGTCAGCCTCGTGAGCTTCTACAACGGCCACCGCATCGCCTTCGCCCCGCTGCGTGACCTCGTGCGCCGCCTCGCGCCGAACGCCGTTCTCGCCGTCGATGTCACGCAGGCGCTCGGTCGCGTCGCGCTCGACTGCCAGGACGCTGACATCATGATTTCCAGCACTCACAAGTGGACGCTCGGCATCCACGGCGGCGGCGTGATCGGCATCCCGAAAAAATCCGCCGCTCGCCTCACCACCAGCGCCGGGGGCTGGTATCACATCGCCAACGCCTTCGACGCCGACCGCTTTGAAAGCGCGCGCATCAAACCCGGCGCACTCAGTTTCTCCGTCGGCATGCCCAGCTTCGCCGCGCTCTACGCCTTGAACGCCTCGCTGCGTTATCTCGACGCCGTGGGCATGGATAAAATCATCGCCCATGCCGATCCGCTCGTCGCGCGTGTGCATGAGGGGCTGAAGGAACTCGGCATCACGCCACTGGCACCCGCGCAGCCCGAGTGTTCCAGCGGCATCGTCGCCTTCCTCCACAAAAACACGGCGCAGATCAACGAGGCGCTGCTCGCGCAAAACATCCACGTCATGCACCAAGTCGGCCGCATTCGCATCGCCGTGCATGGTTATAACACGGCAGAGGACATTGAAAAGCTGCTCGCAACGCTGAAGAGTGCGCTTTGACTTCGCCCCTTGAGTTCGGGTGAATGTGAGTCTAATCAAAGCCCATGGCCGATCCCGACGGCAATCCTACCCCCACGGCTAATTCGCCGCCGCCAGAATGCCCGGCGGTGGAGTCTTCTGGCAAGAGGGCCATGTGGATCGTTTCGGCCTTCATTCTTCTCCTTCTCGGCGGAGGCATCGGAGCGGTTCTGGTTCTTAGCCTAGAACACCTGGGCTCCCAAACACGCTTTTACGGTTGGATGGCAATTCTCGCCGCAGTGGCGGCCGCGCTGCTGCTGGTGGTGGCACTGATCGGCATCGTCCGCTGGCTGTGGCGTCACCGTGGGCAGCATTCTTTTGTCCAAGCTCGGGGGGCCTTTGACTCCCTGATGAACAAACCCGCCACCTTGCCGTGGGCCGCCCACCTATCCCAGGTGTGGCAGACTCAGGGACGTCTGCTGTTGAACGCACTTTTCGTCACCCTGGTCCTCTGGGCAGGCGTTTCGCTGCTCAGTCCGCTGATGATCGGCCTGTTTTCTTTTGCCAGCTATCTATCAAGCCAAGCCCAGGTACAGGTCACAGACACTCAGAATCGCATCGTAGCCATTGAGCAGGAATTTCAGCAGGCCAACGCTTATGCGGAGCAGCGCTTCGAGCAAATCAGCAAGATCCTGTTGAACGTCGAGACCGCGCCCGCAGAGCAAGCATTTGCGCTGCGGGAGGTGCCCGAGGCCATTTGCATCACTGTTCCGCGTGCGGTGTTGGATGAATCAGGCGAAGGCGGCGTGAGCGTTGTGCATTCACTGCCTAATCTTCGGCGCTTACGAGATGTGGTGCGCCAATACATCAGCATGGATCGGGTGACTACCGCCCTGCGCCGGGCGAATCTGGCGCAAAAGGAGGGTGAGCCGTTAAGTGATGCGGCCATGCGCGCTCTAGAACCTTTGGAAGCAACGTCCACGGAGCTTTTTCATCTACTTCATCGTTTGGGACCTCCCGATGCCACAAAGCCAGATCATTGTCTTTGGGGATGGCCCCCCACAGCACCTGACCAACGAGCATCGTCGGTTATCAAGGCGTTCCAGCTTGCTGAAATCCCGGCATCACGGCCCGCGCTAGACGATCAAGCAAAGGAAACCCTGGATTTTTCTCATCTGAACGAGCGAGACATGGAAAGAGCAGTGGCACCCTGGGCTCTCAACCAGACAGAATGGAGAATCATTTCCAACAAAAGGCTGTCTTTTAAGAAAGCCAAGCTGCAAGGCGCATCCTTTAAATCTGCGGTGCTAAACGGGGCCGATTTCAGTTACGCACAGTTGCAGAAAGCAGGTTTTAGCTCGGCCGAGCTACAACGAACCGACTTTAGGTTTGCTCAAATGCAAGGGGCCTGGATGCGATCATCCCATCTCCAGGGAGCATTCTTTGTTTATGCGAATTTGCAGCAGGCAGATTTAATGGACGCAAAACTACAGGGCGCACAGCTTATCGCTGCACAACTTCAAGAAGCTCGATTACACGACAGCCATTTGCAGGGGGCCAATCTCATGGGTGCAGAATGCCAAGGAGGCATTCTGCAAAACAGTAACTTTCAGGGAGCCGACATGAGCGGAACGCGGCTGCAAGGAGCCTATCTAGGCGGATCCCAATTTCAGGGTGGGAATCTGAACTTCGTTCGAATCGCAGGTGAACCGCTATGGTTCACGAATGATCTTGAGCGGATTATTTTAGATCGCTCAGAATCTGAGCCAACTTCAGATGCCACCCAAGAAGCAGTGGAGGTTTTATTGCCGGGAGCATGGATAGATTCGCCTGCCGCGTGGCTACCGAAGCAGGTTCTTCAAATCAAAATAGAAGACGCGACTGCATTTATCGAGGGCTTGAAGCGCGAATCAGAACACGGTTCACCATCTGACAACTTGGCCGAGAAACTGCGATTGTGGTCAGGCTGGCTACAATATTTATCTCCTGACAGCCTGGGCAAGCTTCCCTGGCCCCAAGAACTCGAACCGATCATTCAAAAACTGGTCGATCCAAAGAACATAACAAAAGAGTGGCGCGGCGTGATGCTCGTCTTGGGCATAGATGAACGAATTCATTTTAGCTCTGCACATGGAGCGGCTTGGGTGACAACAGAAACGCGCGACGCCCTGTTGAGGTCTTTGGAGTCGGAGCCGTATTTGACGATGACAAAAAAATCCGCGAACGCAGCCAGGTTGGTCGATGAACTGAGACAAGAGTTGACCAATGAGGTGAATCACCCCGGCAAATTTCCCAACCTTGAGGCGTGGGAAAAGGCGTCTGAGGAACGAAAGTTATGGAGCCTCAAAAAGGCTTATGTAGCCGCCTTGAAGGCGAAAAAGAAAAGCGCACCTCCATCAAAAACGTTGCCTGTAGCCACGGATGATTGAGAACTGGGGCGACGACAAAGCCGAGAAGCTTTTTTTGATCAAAGGCGGGACGCCTCTTGCCGCAGACAGGCGGGACGCCTATCCTCCACGATCTTGGACTGGGAATCACCAAAACTCCTCCTGCTCATCCTGCCTGCGGTCGCGTTGCTGCTGTGGATCGAGTCGCGCTCGTCGCATCCGATGACCGGTTTGCGGAAGCGGCTGCTGCTTGTCGTGCGTGCCATCGGCGTGATGCTGGCGCTCGCCGCGCTGGCAGGTCCTGCGCGTGTGACGCAGACAGGCCGGAAGGCGCTCGGCATCGTTGTGGATGCCAGTCAGAGCATGGGGGCGGAAGGTTTGACGAAATCCCTCGCTGAAGCGGCTCGTGTGCGCTCGGCGCTCGGCAGCGGGATTGATTCGTTCGTTGTGCAGCTCGGCTCGCAACCGGAACTTCTGCCCGAAGGCAGCACTCCGGCCATGCAGGCCGATTGGCAGAAGAAAAACGGCGGCGACAGCCATTACGCGGCTGCCATCGAGTATGCGGAGGCGATGTTTCCGCCAGGCGTGAGCCGCAACATCCTGATCATTGGCGACGGGCACGAGACTCGCGGCAGTTTGCTCAACGCAGCACGCGAAGCGGCGGTTTCCGGCATTCAACTGCACGCACTGCCGGTTTCCGGGCCACGCAGGCCGGATGCGCGCCTGATCTCACTCACGCCGAACCGCACGCGCTTGTTTGAAGGCGCGAGTTTGAGCCTGAAGGCCGTGTTTGAGAGCACCCTCGAAGGCAGTGGCACGCTGAAGCTCTACGAGAACGGCATCGAGGTGGAGAAACGGCCCGTCACGCTCAAACCGGGTGCGACACAGGAGATCACCTTCAACCGCACGCCGTCCACGCGGAACACGTTTCAGTATCGCGCCGTGCTTGAGGGCGTTCGCGGCGACACGCTGCCTGGAAACGACAGCGCCCTCGCCATCGTGGATGTGCGCGGACGTTTGCGGCTGCTTTACATTGAGTCCGATGCCAGCGAGGCACGCTACCTGATGCAGGCGATGGAAAAGGAGGGCATCGAGCTCGATCTGCGCCAGCCGGGCAATCTCGCCATCACGTTTGACCAGCTCAGTGGTTACGACGGCGTCATTCTCTCCGATGTGCCCGCGCATCAGCTCGGCGATCCGCTCATGAACGCGCTGCGGGATTACATCGATAAACTCGGCGGCGGCCTCGTGATGCTCGGCGGGCCGGGATCGTTCGGTGTGGGAGGATATTACCGCACGCCGATCGAGGAAGTGCTACCGGTGCGGCTCAAGGCACCCGATGAAGAAGAGAAACAAAGCGCCGCTGTCGCCATCGTGATGGACCGTTCCGGCTCCATGGCCGGGGAGAAGCTCGAAATGGCCAAGAGCGCGGCGATTGCGACGGCGGAAGTGCTGGGGCACAACGATTCGCTCGGTGTGTGGGCCTTTGATTCGGAAGCGCATGTCGTCGCGCCGATGACGCGACTGACTTCAACGAATGCGGTATCGGGACAGATCGCCGCCGTGGCTTCTGGAGGCGGCACCAACTTGCAGCCCGCGTTTCAACTCGCCCGCGAGGCGCTGCTGCGAGCGAAAGCTCGCGTGAAGCACATGATCATCCTCACCGACGGTCAAACCGCTGGCGCAGGCTACGAGCAACTCGCCACCCAGTGCCGGGGCGAAGGCATGACGATTTCCACCGTAGCGATCGGTGAAGGCTCGCATGTGGCGCTGCTGCAGGCCATCGCCTCCAGCGGAGCCGGGCAGAGCTACAACACGCTCGATGCCAGCGGCATCACGCGCATCTTCACGCAGGACACGCTCATGCACACCGGCCGCATGATCCGCGAAGAACCCTTCACGCCGGAACTGAAGGAAAAGCAGCCGATCCTGGCCGGATTCGAGAAGTGGGACTCACCACCGCTACTCGGTTATGTGAAAACCACGCGCCGCACCTCGGCCCAGGTACCGCTCGTCACAGAAACCGGCGATCCGCTGCTCGCGCACTGGCGATTTGGCCTCGGCAAGGCCACCGCGTTCACTTCCGATGCCAAAAGCCGCTGGGCTTCACTGTGGATCGCGCGTTGGAACGGTTACGGTCGTTTCTGGTCGCAAGTCCTGCGCGAAACCGCTCGCGCACCGCAGGGACGGCTCATGGATTTATCCACCCAGCTCGAAGGCGATGATGCCCGCGTCAGCGTCGATCTTCTCGCCGATGCGGGCACACGTGCAAACAACGCGATCGTCGAGGCCGAGGTGTTTCATGTGGCCGCTGACGCGCTCGGCGCGGCGATGAAGCCGGTGCAGAAACTCACGCTGCGTCAAAGCGCCCCCGGAACGTATGAAAGCAGCTTCCAGCCGACGCAGGCCGGCGTTTACCTCATCCGTGCCCAATCCGGGGCTGAAATGGTCACCACTGGCCTCGTTCACAATCCTTCGTCCGAAGCCAGCCTCGGCACGGTGAATGAGGCGCTGCTGCGAGAAGCCGTGAAAATCACCAGCGGCGACTATCTGGCCGATCCTGGCCGCGTGCCAGACTTGGAGACGACGAAGGCCATTCAACACGAGGAACTCTGGCCACCGCTGCTCGTGCTGCTGCTCATGATTTTCCTCATCGACACCGGAATCCGGCGCTGGGAGCATGTGGTCGGCCTATGGCAGCTCGTTCCAGCTCGCAGGCTCGGGCGGTCCTAAAAACGTCATCAGGTGCCCTGTTGAAAAACATCCCAGAGTGAGAAGTCAGAGGTGAAATGTGAGAAGTGACGCCTTCGGCTGCGCCACTTCTAACATCTGACATTTAACATCTTACCCATTCCTTCCTGAGCTTTTCAATGGGCTGTTAGGCGGCCACGAGATCGTAACCGCGCCACTCTTTGACCGTGACATCGGCGAAGCTGCCGACAGGAAGCTTCTTGTTCACAAAGACGGTGGTGTCGATGTCCGGGGCGTCCATTTCACTGCGGGCGACACCGGGTTCCTCGACGAGCACACGCATTTTGCGCCCAACCTGACTGACGTTGAAGCCTTCGATGCTGCGCTGGATGGCGCGCATGGCCTCGTTCCAGCGGGCCTTGCGGGTCATGTGATGGATCTGGTCTTCCATCTTGGCGGCACGGGTGTCTTCCTCGCGGGAGTAATTGAAGACGCCGGCGCGTTCGAACTTGGTGTCTTCGATGAACTGGAGCAGCTCGTTGAAGTCGGCCTCGGTCTCGCCGGGGAAGCCGACGATGAAGGTGGTGCGGATGGCGATGCCGGGGATGCCGGCACGGATGCGCTTGATGAGATCGCGAATGTAAGCGCCGTCGGTCTCGCGCTTCATGAGGCTGAGCATGTTGTCGCTGATGTGCTGCAGCGGCATGTCGATGTAGCGGGCCACTTTGGGCGATTCGGCGATGGCCTGGATGAGATCATCGCTCCAATGCGCGGGATGTGTGTAGAGCAGGCGGATCCAGAAGTCGCCCTCGATCTTGTTCAGCTCACGGATGAGGGTGGAGAGGGACTCGCCCTTGGAGGAATCGACGCCGCTGCGTGGCTTGGGGCGCTCCTCGGTCCACTTGTCCATGCCGAAGTAGGTGGTGTCCTGGGAGATGAGATTGATCTCCTTCACGCCTGCGGCGACGAGCTGACGTGCTTCCTTGATGATGCTCTCCTGCGTGCGGCTGCGATGGCGACCACGGATACGCGGGATGATGCAGAAGGAGCAAGGGTGGTTGCAGCCTTCGGCGATCTTGATGTAGGCCATGTGCTGCGGCGTGAGGCGGAAGCGCGGCGTGTCGTAATCGGGAATGTACTGCGGCTGGCGGGTGACGAGGTTTTCTTGCTCGTGATCCTTGGTGCCCATGAGCTTCTGAATGATCGGGGCCACCTGCGTGATCTGATCCAAGCCGATGAAGGCATCGACTTCCGGCATCAAACCAGGCAGTTCCTGCGAAAAACGCTGGGAGAGGCACCCGGCGACGATGATTTTCTGCCGCGCCCGCTTTTTGGAGCCCGCCCGCTGGTCCACGGCATCATGCACCGCGCCAACACTCTCCTTTTTGGCCATGTCGATGAATGAACAGGTGTTCACGATGAGCACGTCCGCCAGATCAGGCTCGGGAGTCATGACCATGCCCGCCTGCTGAAGGTGGCCGATCATGATTTCCGAGTCGATGAGGTTTTTCGCGCAACCGAGGGAGACGAGGCCGACTTTGATCATGGGGCGCGGATGGTAGCGCCTTTGCGGCGGTCGAAAAGGAGAAAGATGAGGGCGGAAAGAGCCGGGCTATCTTCGGTTTCTCCTCAATCTATATCTAAAAACACGCATTTTTGTCCAATTTGATGCCCCGCCGCCGCGTTCCAACGCTGATAAGTCCACATTTTCGATTCCACACCACCATGAAAAAAACCACGAAACTGCTCAGCAGTCTCATTGTCACCCTTCTGATCACGGGTTCCGCCCTGGCGGAAGTTCGCACCTGGACGGATACCTCCGGCCGTCAAGTGAACGCTACTTTCATCGGGCTCGAGGGTGAGAATATCGTCCTGCAAGTCGCTGACGGCAGCACTCACACGTTTCCGCTGACCAAGTTGTCCGCGGAAGATCAAGCGCTGGCCAAAACCCTGAAACCGGCGGAGCGACCGGTGACGATCGACAGCCTGGTGCTTTCAGGCATTCAGGGCGCCAACGCGGAGCGCGTCAAAAGCGGCAAAACGCCGCTGACCACCTTCAACGAACTGGCGAGTGACGAGCTGTTTGTCAGGCGGGTCTATCTGGACATTGTCGGGCGCATCCCCAACCACGCGGAAGCCTCCGCGTTCATCAAGGATTCCAAGCCGAACAAGCGCGCCAAGCTGATTGACCTGCTGCTCGACAGCCCCGGATACAGCAGCCACATGTACAACTTTGTGGCGGAAATGCTGCGCGTGAAAGACCGCATGGACGGCGGCAACAACATCCGTGGCATTCCCTACATCAACTGGCTGCAGAAGCAGATCTCCACCAACGTCACCTGGGACAAGATGGCGTTCGACATGCTGACCGCCACCGGCAAAATGTGGCACAACGGAGCGGCAGGATACCTCCTGCGCGACTCCGGCATGCCGCTCGACAATCTGGCCAACACTCTAGCCGTGTTTCTTGGCACTGATGTCGCCTGCGCCCAGTGCCATGACCATCCGTTTTCGGACTGGACCCAGCGCCAGTTCTATGAAATGGCCTCTTTCTTTGGTGCCACGGAAACCCGTTACCGGAATCAGCGAAAGAAAGGCGACGAGGGAATGCAGATGGCGGATGTGAAGGGGAAAATCATGCCAGAGATCGAAAAAATCGTCGAGAAAAACGGCATGGACATCACCCGGCTGCGCAATGGCATTGAGCAGTTCATCAACGCCAACCGCTATGAGGTCAACGACACGGGCAGCAATACCACCAAGATGCCGCATGACTACAAGTACCCCGACGCGGCACCCAACTCGCCGGTCGCCCCCAAGCTCATCAAGTGGGCCAAGGACGATGGTGATCTCGACTGCTACAAAGCGGGTGAGGCCACTGCTGAGAATCCGCGCCAGGCGTTTGCCGCCTGGGCCACTCATCCCACCAATCCGCGCTTCGCCATGGCGATTGCCAATCGCATGTGGAAGCGCGCTTTCGGCCTGGGCATCTCCGAGCCGACGACCAACATTGATGATCCGGACCAGTCCGCCAACCCTGCGCTGCTCAAGTTCCTGGCAGAGGAAATGAAGCGGGTGAAATTCGACCTCAAGGCGTTCATGCGCATCATCTACAACACCCGCGCCTATCAAGCGGCGGCGACCACCGAGCACATCGCCATGGGAGAGCCTTATTATTTCCAGGGGCCGCTGCTGCGCCGCATGACCGCGGAACAAGCCTGGGACTCCTACATGACCCTCGTCCTTGGCGAACCCGACAAATACGAAAAGCCGTTGGACAGTCTGTATGGCAACACCATCGACCTGGACCTGAGCAATCCCAAACTGGATGCTCAAACCGTTTTGATGAAATACGACGCCTTTAGGAAGATGCAGCAAAAGGAGGAGGCTTTGATGGGTGGTGGTCTGGCCGAGGCAGGCGCCATGGAGGATGCCAAAAAAGGCAAGTCCAAGGCCAAGGATGCCGAGCCTGACATGATGATGGGAAACGCCTCATTAAGCTTCGGGAAACTCGTGCTGCGCCGCGCCTCCGAGCTGGACCAGCCCGCGCCCAACGGTCATTTCCTCATCGACTTCGGCCAGTCTCCCCGAAACATCATCGACGGCAGCTCCAAGATCGGCACGGTGCCGCAGGTGCTGTCCATGATGAACGGTCAGGCGCAGCAAATGCTCACCAGCAGCGACTCGCTGATCTTCCGCACCATGGACAAAGTGCGCACTCCTACGGAGCGCGTCGAGGCCATGTACCTCACGGTCTTGAGCCGCCGTCCAACCATGAGAGAAAAACAGATCACGGAGCGCGCCATCGCCGGAGGTGATGACGGCTACGCCAACACGGTCTGGGCGCTCATCAACACCCGCGAATTCATTTTCATCCAGTAATCCAACCCATCTCCAGACTCCGCATTCAATAATCCACCCTGACACTTTCCATGAAAACCGAACTCAACAAACTCAGCCCGCTGGCCCGCCGTGATTTCATCATGCGCACAGCCCAGACCGCCCTCGGCGTCACCGTCATGCCTGCCCTCAACCTGCGCGCGGCGGCCGCCGCTCCCGGAGCTGGCTATGGCAAGGCCAAGAACGTGATCTTCCTCTGGATGAACGGAGGCATGACCCACATCGACACCTGGGATCCCAAAACCGGTGAGACGAAAGGCCCGACGGCGCCAGTCAAGGGCAAGGGCGGCATCGACTACCTCGGCGGCACCATGACCAAGATGGCGGAGGTTTCCGACAAAATCACCATCGTGCGCTCCATGAGCTCCAAGACCGGCGTGCATGACGCCGGCACCTACATCATGAAAACCGGCTATGAGCCGCGTGGCACCATTGTGCATCCCTGCATGGGGGCCTGGGCTTCCCACTTCCTCGGTCGTATCAAAGGTGTCACCCTGCCTGACAGCGTGATCGTCAACAGCGGCAGCGCCTTCCCTGGAGCAGGCTTCTTCCCGCCCGCCAGCAGCCCGATTCCAATCGCGAACCCGCAGACCGGCCTGCAAAACATCCAGCAGACGAGTTCAGAGCTGCATTTCAAGAAGCGCGTCTCCCTCATGAATGAGCTGGACGAGTCTTTCCGCAAAAAATACCAGTCCGAGGACGTCAAGGCCTACACGGAATTCTACGACGAGACCATGAAGCTCATGAAGAGCGAGGACCTCAAAGTCTTTGACCTCGCGCAGGAGTCCGCCGACACCCGCGCCAAGTACGGCAACAGCAGCTTCGGTCAGGGAGCGCTGCTGGCCCGCCGTCTGGTGCAGTCGGGCGTCCGCTTCATTGAAGTGCAGTTTGGCGGCTGGGACATGCACAACAACATCGATCAAGCCCTCGGTGGCACGGGTCAGACGATGGACAGTGTCTTCGCCACGCTGATTCAAGATCTCGCCGCCAACGGCCTGCTGGAGTCCACCATGGTCGTCATGGGGTCTGAATTTGGACGCACTCCCGACATCAACGAAAACTCCGGTCGCGACCACTACCCGCTGGCCTACTCCACGGTCTTCGCAGGCGGTGGCGTCAAAGGTGGCTACGTCTATGGTGCCACCGACAAAGATGGCCGCCGCGTGGCCGACAAGCAGGTCACGCCCATGGATTTCCAGGCCACCATCGGCCACGCCATGGGTCTTCCCGTGGATGAAGTGGTCATGTCGCCCTCCAACCGTCCGTTCACGGTCGGCGACAAGGGCGTCCCGGTGCTCGACATCTTTGCCTGATCGGTCGAACCGTCACACCGCTCCATTCCACGGCACCCGGTCGCAAGATCGGGTGCCTTTTTGTTGTGGGCTGATGTGTTTGGCGGGGAAATGCCCGCCAACATGCACGGCATCTTCGCCACACTATCCGGCTTCTTCGTCCGCCGCAGGCTCCCACGATCCCGAACCAGCCGGATAGTTCGGCGAAGGAAATTCATCGTGTAGGCGATGTTTTGTGCGCCGAACACATCCGGCCCACGGCCAAGCGTCCGCGCTATTCGAAAGACTCCCAATCAGAGATCGAGAACCTTCAATGAGTCGTTGATGAGACGCCTCCCTGTCTGGGCCTGGACGGTGGTCACGCTGGTTCAGGAGACCAGCATCGGAGCCTGCGCCATCTGTGAGCGGCTGGCGGTGAGGTCGAAGGAGGGTTCGCGGTCCTGCGGCTTCTGCACGGCTTTGGCGAGCGCTTTGCTGAGGCCGTCGAGGGAGTAGGGCTTCAGCATGATGTCCACGGGCGGTGGATGGCCCTGGCTAAGGATCATGAACTCGTCTGGGTCGATGACGAAGCCGCTGCAGACGACGACAGGCACGTCATTGCCGACGGCGCGGAGTTCTTTGAAGGTGTCGCGACCGGAGAGCTTCGGCATGTAGATGTCGAGCAGGACGGCGTCGATTTTCTCGCCGCTGCGCAGGAGGATGTCGAGCGCCTGCTGGCCGTCGCAGGCCTCGAGCACGCGGTAGCCGAGGAAACCGAGCATGTTCATGGCGATGGAGCGCACCGGAGCCTCGTCATCGACGACGAGGATGGTGGTCTGGCCGCCGATAGGGGCGGAGACGGTGGGGCCGTTATCGACCGGGCCTTCCTCATCGACCTGCTCAGGATTGAGCACGCGGGGCAAGAAGACACGGAACTCGGTGCCGCGCCCAACCTCGCTGTCGAACTCGATCCAGCCGCCGTGCTCGCGCACGATGTCCTGCGCGGTGGAAAGACCGAGGCCGGTGCCGGTGGTGGATGACCGGGTGGTGAAGAAGGGCTCGAAAATGCGGCCGCGATGCTCCTCGGAGATGCCGTGCCCATTGTCACGCACGACGAGCATGACGAATTCGGAGGCCTCGGCGGGAGCGCCCGACGTGGAGGGCTTCTGGTGGGTGACGTTTTCGACCGCGATCTCAATGACGCCCTTGTCCGCAGGGAGCGCGTCGCGTGCGTTGAGGCAGAGGTTGAGCATGACCTGCTCGATCTGGGTGGAGTCCGAGGTGACGTAGGAGGCGTCCATGCCGCCGCGCATCTGGATGGTGACGCGAGGATCGACGCTGTGCTTGAGGAGGTTCTGCACGTCAGCCAGCAGGCGCTTGAGGTTGGTGGTCTTGCGGATGCTGGTGCCGTTGCTGCGGCGGGAGTAGCCGAGGAGAGATTTGACCAGCTCGGCGGCGCGCGTGGTGGCGTGGTTGGCGTTTTGGAGCTTGTCACGAACCCCGGCCTGATTGCTGGCCGGAGTGAGCTCAGCGAACGTGAGATTGCCACGGATGGCGGTGAGGAGGTTGTTGAAGTCGTGAGCGATGCCGCCGGCGAGCTGGCCGATTGTGCCCATCTTCTGGGATTCGCGGAGCTGGGTCTCCAGCACGCGCATGGCAGAGCGGTCCTTCACGATCCAGATGCGGCCGATGATCTCGCCGGCATCCGTACGCATGGGGTTGGAGCGCAGGGAGAAGACGCGGCTGTCATTGGCGACGAGCGGCGGAGTCTCATCCTGGGCCTCGATGCTGGAAGCGGTTTTTTCGATCCAGGCGGTGATGACGGCCTTTTCCTGGAAGCGCTCCACCAGGGCGGAGAGCAGGCGGGTGGCGTCACGTCCGGCGAGTTCTTCGACCGGCTTGCCGAGGAAATCGTCCAGCTTGGAATTCGAGGCGATGATGGCCCCCTGCGCATCGACGACGAGCACGCCTTCATCACTGGCGGCGAAAAGTCCCTGAAGGGCGGTGAATGCCTCGCGCAGCAGGCGCTCGGCGTTGAGAAGACGCTGGGCGGTCTGGCAGGCGTGCTGCTCGGCGGCATTGAGCGCCTGGCGCTGCTTGGCGAAGATCATGTTGATGTCACAGCGCAGCTTCCAGAAGTCGGAGGGCAGCCACTCGGCGGACTGGGCGTCCGGCGGCACGCCACGCAGCACGGCGGTGGTGCCTTTCATGACGGCGGTGGTCGGCTTGAGCAACCAGCCTGAGATCAAATACGCCCCCAGGAAAACACCACCGCCGAGCAGCACTCCGGTGATGCCGAAGAACCAGTCCAGAGAGTGGCCCATCATGCGGGTGGCTCCCATGGCCGGCAGGAAACCAAACAGCCAGAGGGGGAAGAGAATGCGCAGTCGCAGGGAGTTCATGATGTGGGAGGATAGAGTGCTAGGCGAAAGTGTGGCTGGGTCAGTTGGAAGAGGCGGCGTCAGGCGGTGCTGTGCGGCTCATGATGCGGTGAATGCAGTGCTCCACCGCCGCGTTGAGATGATTTTCCAGCCAGGTCTCGATCTCACCACGCAGGGCGGCGAGACCGGCGGTCTGCGAGCCACGCGGATCGAGGCGGTCGATCCGGTCATTTAAGGCGCTGACGTTTGTGGCGATGCTGAAGATGTCGCTGCGCAACTGCTCGATCTGGCCCGACCAGTCCTGCAATGGAGCGGTCACGGGGCGTGAGGGTGCTTGCACGGGCGGCGAGGGCAATTGCAGGGTGTCCGCCACAAGCACCGGATGTCGGGGGAATTCGGCGTCAGCCGCCAGACGCTGGTTTGGCGAGGCCGCCGGTGGCAAAATGCCCGCCGCCAGCCCCTGCTGTGCCGCCGCGTCATTGAAAACAGGAGGCGAAAAGGTGTTTCCCGGCGTTCCCAGCAGCGGCTCGGTGCTGATGTGCCCCGGAGCTTGCTGCATGATCATCTCAGACGCAGCCGTGGCGCCCGACATGTCAGACGATTCGCCATCAAAACTTTGGCGCTGGGTTGAGAATGAAAATGGTAAAGGCATGCGAGGAATCAGGCAATGAATGTAATTTTAACAATATTAACAATAAAATCCATAAATTTTTTGAACTAATTTGAATGAACGACGCTACTTGAATGTCATGCAGACCTGTTTTCTCGGGCTTGTAGCTTCTGCCAAAAATATCTTAGTTCATTGAAATTAAGTGATTTGAGTCAGTCCATACTCGCTGTTTATCAAAACAGTTCGCACGACCTCTGCTTAAAACCTGGCATAAATCCCACAAAACGCTGGAGCCCTGCCTTGCGCCCCGCCCAGACTTGTCTAACCTCGCCGGTTCATGGACGAACGTATCATTCAACGCTTGGAGGCGCATCTGGCCGACCAGGGGCTGCGCCGTACCAAGCAGCGCGATGTCATTGTGGAGGCCGCCTTTGCCACCGATGATCACTTCAAGGCCGAGGAGTTGCTCGACAAGGCACGCAAGCTCGACAGCACCGTGTCCCGTGCCACGGTTTATCGCACCCTCACCCTGCTGGTGGAGTGCGGCCTGCTGCGCGAGGTCGATCTAGGCCGCGACCAGACTTACTACGACCCCAATTTCCTCGACAAACCGCAGCACAACCACCTCATCTGCCTGGATTGTGACCGCGTGGTGGAGTTTGAGGACGACCACACCGCGCTGCTGCACGACTGCATCACCCGCAGGCTCGGCTTCCAGCCCAGCATGAAGAGCATGCGCATTGAGGCGCATTGCGATGAGCTGATGCGGCTGGGCAAATGCACTTACCGCGACGCCCAGCCCGCAAAAGCCTGAGGGCGTAGAACGAACTTTTGAGTTCGTTCATCAAGGCGGGACGATGAGGAACGAGTTGGAAAACTCGTTTTACATCAGGCACGCCGCCAGCGTTGGAAGGTCTCGATGGCCTCGTACTCGGCCAGACCGAGCGCATCGTACAGACGCGCGTTCTCCCGACTGCTCTCCGGCGCTTCTTTTTCCAGCGAGGACAAAGCGCCGTAACGTGAGAGCGCGTTCGCCTTCCGCTCAAGCTGCAACGGGCTCATCGGGATCGCCATGTCGATCTCATGCGGCTCCAGCGGACGCTCTTTGCCGCGATACAGCCAAACACTGCATGAACCGGCAAACTCCTCGCCCGCGCAGGCCTGAAGCGCCGCGACCAGCAGCCGGAAGCAGATGCCCGCCACGCTGGAAGGGTCCGCCGCGTCACCGGTGATGTAAATCTGATGCGGCTTGTGGTCCTGCAACAGGCGAACCAGCGCGTCAATATCCGCCTGAGTGCTCTTGAAGCGGCGGTAGCGGCCCTGCTCATAGAACGGCAGGTCCGCGAAGACAATGTGCTCGGCGGGAATGCCGAGCGTGTGCGCCGCGTCACGCAGCTCCCCACGCAGGATCAGGCCCTTGAGCTGCCGCAGCAGCGGCGTGTCCTCGCCAAACTCGCCCTTGGCCTCCAGTTGGGCCAGCGCCTCACGCGCATATTCCACCTGCGCCCCCCAGGCCGCCGGGCTGGCCGCGTTGGAGGCCAGTTCGAGCAAGGTGCCAGCAAATTTGTCCGCCTCGCTGTCCGGCACACGCAAACTGCCGGAGGTCAGCGCGATCAGGCGCGCGTCGTGCCCCTGCTCGATGAGGCGGTCGATCGTCCCGCCCATGCCCACCACCGCGTCCTGCGGCTCCGGGCTGAAAACGAGGCAGCGTTTCGGGTAAGGACGCGCGCGCTCAGGCCGGTAAGTGTCATCCTCATCCGGTTTGCCGCCTGGCCAACCGGTGATCGTGTGCTGGAGCTGGTTGAAGATGCGAATGTTGAGTTGATAGGCCGGTCCTTGCTCCGAGAGCAGGTCAGAAAGGCCGTTCTCATTGTAGTGCTCGTCGATGAGCTTCAAAATCGGCCGTTTGATCTTGAACGCCTGCCACACCATCGCGCGGCGCGTCTCACGCGGCGTCCAGGAGGCGGGGCCGACCAGCCAGGGCAGCTTGATGCGGGTGAGTTCCCGCGAAGCGCCGCTGTCGATGAAGAAACGCGCGTCTTCATGGTCTTGCAGGAACGAGGCGGAAATCGCCTCCGTCGTCGGTCCTTCGACCGCCTTGGCCACCATGACGGCCTTGTTGTCTCCCCAGGCCATCAGCACGAGCTTTTTCGCGCGCAGAATCGTGCCCACACCCATCGTGATCGCGAAATGCGGCACGTTTTGCTCACCACGGAAGTCACTGGCGGCGTCCTGGCGTGTCACGCGGTCCAACGTGATGCGGCGTGTGAGCGAGTCGCGGCTCGATCCGGGTTCGTTGAAGCCGATGTGGCCCGTTCGTCCGATGCCGAGGATCTGCAAATCAATCCCACCCACGTTTTCCATCTTTTGCTCATAATCACGGCAGTGAGCGAACACCTGGTCCCCCGGCACCGTGCCGCTGGGGATGTTGATGTTCGCCTTCGGGATGTCGATGTGGTCGAACAACTGCTCCGCCATGAACTTCGCGTAGCTTTCCGGGTGATCCGCGCCCAGGCCGTAATACTCGTCCAGATTGAAGGTGACGACGTTTTTGAAGCTCAGTCCTTCCTCCTTGTGCAGGCGGATCAGCTCACGATAAAACGGCACCGGCGTCGATCCCGTGGCCATGCCCAGCACGGCCGGTTTTCCAGCCTGGTTTTTGGTTTCGATGAGCTGCCTCACCTCCTGCGCCAGCGTGCGCGCCGCCGTGGCGGAATCAGGAAAAATCGAAGTCGGCACTTTCTCGTAAGCTTCGGCGGGAGGACGGATGGGCATGGCGGGTGGGTTGGGAAGATCGAAGGCACCCGCAGACTTTTCCGCAGGCACCTCATTCAATACAGGCTTGGCAGGTCAGTCTTGTCGGTTGTCTCAATCCAGCTTCAAAAAACGCGGCAATGTGGCTCCTGCAACCCTGCTTTCAAAATCACGCCTCAAGACTTGTCGAGCACCAGACAACGGAACGATCTCCCCATGAACGCCGGATGTGTGAGCGAGTGGAATTGGCGCATCGTGGCGGCATCCATCCCCTTCCCTTCGAGGCTTTTCAGCCATGGCAGCGCCATCCGGCCCAGCAAGCGGCCCTGGAGGTCGTATTCGCGCTGTTTCAGTCCCTGGAGCACCGCTTCCTCGATCAGGCGCGTGAAATGGATGTGCGTGGTCAGATCGCACTCACCGAGGTCTTCGAGCACCTTGCCATCCATCTGATGCTTGCGATAACGGCGGATCGTCCCACTGGCGCGTGAGTCATCGAAGAATTCCTCCGCGTCCAGGCCGTAATCGGCGATGAAAATGGCCCCGCGAAACTCGGCCTGTGCCAGTTCACAAATCCACGTCAGCATGGCGAGGTTGATTTCGAGCGTGTGGCCGGTGGGGAGGTCGGTTGGCAGCTTTTCGGCCTCTGCGGCCAGTTCGGGCGAAGAAAAATCGCCCTCAACGAATTGGAAGGCGGCATCCACATACAGCTCGCGCCAACTCCCGCCATTCCAGCGCACCAGATGCACGGGAAACGCATCCGGCAGCTCATTGCAGAGGAAAAAGGCATGCTGCGGGCCGGTTTGAAGTGCTTCGAGGTTCTCCACCCACCGCACGCGATCCCCCAGGCGTTTCGACTGCGCCTCACGATAACGCGGATTCGGCTCCACAATCAGGTAGCGGAACGAACGACCGCCCAACGCACTCAAAACATCTTCGGCGAGCTGCCCGTCATGCGCGCCCTGCTCAATGATCGTGAAATCCGCCGGTTCGCCCAGCGCCTGCCATTCCTGGACGGCCTGCAAGGCCAGCAGCCGGCCAAACAACGGCCCCACGCTCACGCTGGTGAAAAAATCCCCCCCCCGGCCAATCCTGCGCGGCCCAGGGCCATAATAGCCATGCTCAGGATGGTACAGCGCCAGTTCCATGACCTGCGCGAAGGGCAGCGGCCCGTGGGTGAGTTGTTCACGGAGAATTTGAGGCAATGAGGGCATGCGCAAGGCGGGAAAGAACTGGCGCGGATTGTGAAGGGCGGGTAGTTTCCCAGCCCCATTCTTTTCCAAAAGCCATGTTTCGTGATGATCTCGATGTGAAGCCTGAACGCAACTGGCGCGGTGAATCCGGCCTGAAACTCCCCTTTTACCGCCGTGGCTGGTTCGGCGCGCTGGTGGCGCTGTTCATCCTCGGCGTCGTCGCCGCGTTTGGCGTTTACAGCGTGATCGTCGCCCCGCTGCGGCGGGATGCGGAGAAGTTTGACCTGGAGGAACTCAAGAAGCTCGAGTCCGCCAGCATCATCTTTGACCGCAAAGGGGACGAAATGTCCCGGCTCTATGTTTTGAACCGCACGCCAGTGCCGATCACCGACGTGCCACAGCACTTCATCGACGCGCTCGTGGCGCAGGAAGACTCCCGCTACTTCAAGCATGACGGGGTCGATTACATCAGCCTGTTACGAGCCGTGAAGGAAAACCTCAGCGCGGGTCAGGTGACGCAGGGTGCCAGCACGATCACCCAGCAGCTTGCCCGTCAGACCTTCCAGCTCCTGGAAAAGAGCTACAAGCGCAAGATCCTGGAGGCATTCATCGCCCAGCGCATCGAAAAGCACTACTCGAAGCCTGAGATCCTCGAATTGTACCTCAACCGCATCTTTTTCGGCCTGAACTTCTACGGCGTGCAGGCGGCGGCGCGGGGTTATTTTGGCAAGGATGTGAATGAGCTGACCATTGAGGAGTCTGCCACCATCTGCGGCCTGATCAAAAGCCCGAACAACATCCAGCCGCTGCGCAACCCGCAGCGTGCGCTCAAGGAGCGCAACTATGTGCTCGACCGCATGGCCGCCGAGGGCACGCTCGCGTCAGAGGACGCGGCCCGATTGAAGAACAAGCCGCTCATCACCGCGCCGCAGACCAGTGACCCGCGACTCAGCTACGTCTTCGACGCCGTGCGCCGCGAAGTCGTGGACATCGTGGGCGAGGAACGCGCCTCCATCGGTGGCTTCCTCATTTACACCAGCATCGACCAGGATCTGCAAAAGACCGCCGAGACCGCGCTGAGCAAGCAGATGGCCGAGGTGGAAAAACGTCCGGGCTACGAGCACCAGACCTTCGAGCAGTTTCGCTCCATCATCAGCGACTATCGCGCCCGCCTGAAACGCGGCGAGATCGATCCCAGCACGCCGAAGCCGATGCCCGAATACCTTCAGGCCGCCGCCATGATGATCGACAACAAGGACGGCAGCATCCTGGCGATGGTGGGCGGGCGCGATTTTGGCGACAGCCAGTTCAACCGCGCCACCGACGGCGTGCGCCCGGTCGGCACAGCCTTCACACCGCTGGTCTATGCCGCCGCCTTCAGCAGCCAGGGTCTTTACCCCGGCACGAAGGTCGATGACGCACCGCTGGACAACCGCCGCGTCATGATCGGCGGTCTCACCGGCATCCTGGGCGAGTGGGGTGCGGAGGTGGCTGATCCCAAATGGTCGCAGGCACCTATGAGTTCGCGTGAGGCGCTGGTGCAGGGCCGCAACTCCGCCACCGTGCGTCTGGGCGAGCGTGTGGGCGTGCCGATGGTGAAGCAGGTCGCGCAGAAGGCGGGCATCACCTCCGAGATGCGCGATTATCCCTCCACCTTCCTCGGCGCCAGCGAGGCGCGCCTGAGCGAGATGTGCCTGGCCTATTCAAACTTCCCCACGCTCGGCAACCGTCCGCAAAAGCTCAACCTCATCCAGCGCATCACCGACAGCAATGACAAGGCGGTGTTCCAGATCGCGCAGAACGAGCTGCAGACGACGCAAAGCATGGACCCCATCGCCGCGTATCAAACGCACACCTGCCTCGTCGATGCCCTGCACCGTGGCACCGGCAGCCCGGCGATCACAGACTACAAGCTGGGAGACTTCCCCGCAGGCGGCAAAACCGGCACGCATTACGAGTTCAAGGATCTGTGGTTCCTTGGCTACACCTCCGGCATCACTTGCGGGGTGTGGGCGGGCTTTGACAAGCAGAAGACCATCTTCCCCGGAGCCTTCTCCAACCGCGTGCTCCTGCCCGCCTGGGTGGACATGGTCAATGCCAGCGCCGCGCGTTACGCGCCGCAGGAGATCGCCCCGCCGCAGACTGCGGAGCGTATCGAGATCTGCCAGCGCAGCGGCATGCGCGCCACGGATTACTGCTATGAGAAGGTCAAGGACGCCGCAGGCACGGAAAAATCCGTCCGCGCCACCTACTTTGAATACATCCGCGCCGGCACTCCGCTGGACGGCTTCTGCCCCGCGCACACCGGCGAAGGCCTGCCGAAGGAGATCGCTCAGTTTCAGCACCAGAACAGCTTCGGCATCGAGACCGCCCCGATGATCGCCGACGCCTCGAAGTGGTTTCACATCGAGCCGGTTCGCATGCAGGCTCTCACCGTCATCGGTGATGATCCTTACGCCTCGGAGCAGGCCATTCCCCGCGCCCGCCCCGTCAACGACGACGGCACCCCCGTGCGCAAAGCCCTGCCGGTGGATGCGGTCAACGAATCAGAGGATGGCCCCACGCTCAAACTCGCCCCGCCGCCGCCGATGAAGATCGAGCTGTGAGCCGCTGCCATCATGGTCATCGGCGGCTTCTCATTCCCTCAGCTCTGGGCGCACGTGCGCTCAAAATCATGGCTGTGGCTGTTCCGTCGGCAGCAGATCGAAGAGGGCGGACGTTTGGTCAAGCATGGCGACATCGGCCTTGCCGGGGTGAATGTGTGCGCGGAAACCGAGGTGGAGATCATCGCGGGTGTCGGCACCGGCCTATTCAACACCGCATCTGTCACGGCGCATCTGCGTTTGCGTGATGATGGCTCGCTGTCCATGACCTCGCACTGCACCTGCGTGCACGGCACGCTCTGCCAGCATGCCGCGGCGCTCATGCTGATGCTCGACATCGAGGAAGGCCGCCTGCGCATTGAGAAAATGGCGCGTGTGCAAGAGAAGGCCTCGCCCGCACCTGAGGAGAACGATGCGCCAGCGCCTGAAACCGTCGAAACGCCGCCTGCGGAGCCCAAGCCCGTGCTCGTGGTGCGGCGCATCGCGGTGGAGGTGCCGCAGATCACCGCGAAGCGCGGCATTGGCGGCTGGACGCCGCGCAGCATCGCCATCGCGCAGCCTTGCGTGGAGTATGAGGGCTGCCCGCGCCGCTTTGAGATGCTCGTGCGCAGCCCCGCGCATCAGTGGAGTGATGAAAGCGGTCAGCGGCACACGCTCGTGCGCAATCTGCGCTCCGAGCGGCTGCTGCTCACCGATTTGTCCGCGCTGGGCTTCAAACCCTTCGCCGAAGCATTGCCAGGAACCAAGGCGGAAGAATCCACGCTCGGCTTCATGGCCGTCCCAGGCGATCAGGCGTTGTTCTGGGCGCAATTCCTCAAAGACCAAGTCGCGAAGCTGCGCGAGACCGGCTGGCGTGTCGAAGTGCCGGAAAACATCGGCTTTCAAATCCACGAAGCAGCCGAGGACGCGTGGTTCAGCGATCTCCAGAGCGACCAAGGCGGCAAGGACTGGTTCGCGCTCGACCTCGGCGTCGAGATCGAAGGCCGCAGGCTCTCGCTCGTGCCCTTGCTCGTCGATTGCATCGACCAGGGGCTCAACGCCTCCGTGTTGGAGAAAAACCTCAACCAGCGCTTCCTGCTCTCACTCGGTGGAGACAGCGGCAACGTGCTCTCCGTGCCTGCGGAGCGCCTGCTCGTGCTGCTGCGTTTCTTTGATGAGCTGCTGGCCACACGGCCCGTGCGCAAAGACGGCAAGCTGCAGATCGACAAACTCCGCGCCGCACAGCTCGCCACGCTCGACGGACTGCCCATTCGTGCCCCGGAGGAGCTTTCCGCGCTCGCGCAGCGTCTCGACAACTTTCAGCGCATCGCGCTCATCGAACCACCGGCGACGCTGAAGGCCAATCTGCGCGACTATCAGCGCGAAGGCGCGTCCTGGATGCAATTCCTGCGCGAGTTCGGCTTGCACGGCATTTTGGCCGATGACATGGGCCTGGGCAAAACGATCCAGACGCTCACGCACATCCTCATCGAGAAGGAAAGCGGCCGCATGACGCATCCCTGCCTCATCGTGGCACCCACGAGCGTTTTGCGGAACTGGATCAATGAGTCGATCAAATTCACGCCCACGCTGAGTCTGCTGCTTTTGCACGGCCAGTCGCGCAAAAGCGACTTCAAGCATTTGAAGCAATACGACCTCGTCGTCACCAGCTACCCGCTGCTCGTGCGGGATGTCGATGTCATGCAGGCGCAGGAGTGGCACATCGTCGCGCTGGATGAAGCGCAGAACATCAAGAACCCCAAAAGCCTCGCCGCGCAGGTCTGCGGCGGCTTACGGGCCAAACATCGCCTCTGCCTCACCGGCACACCGATGGAAAACCACCTCGGCGAGTTGTGGAGCTTGTACAACTTCCTCATGCCCGGCCTGCTCAGCGACGCCGACACCTTCCGCCAGCATTACCGCAACCCCATAGAGCGCGATGCCGATGCCGAACGCCAGAAGCAGCTCAGCACCCGCATTCAGCCGTTGCTGCTACGCCGCACGAAAGATGCCGTGGCCAAAGAACTGCCGCCGAAGACCGAAATCCTCAACACCATCGAGCTCGGCAAGGCGCAGACCGATTTGTACGAGACCATCCGCGCCGCGATGGACAAACGCGTGCGCGAGGCCATCGCCGTGAACGGTTTGGATCGCTCGCAGATCGTCGTGCTCGACGCTCTGCTCAAACTCCGCCAGGTCTGCTGCCATCCACGACTGTTGAAACAGGAAAGCGCCCAAAACGTCGAGGAATCGGCCAAGACCGCCTTCTTGATGGACGAACTGCTGCCCGAGCTGATCGAAGAAGGCCGCCGCATTTTGATCTTCTCCCAGTTCACCGAGATGCTGGCCCTCATTGAGGCCCGCCTCAAAAAAGACGGCACCAAGTTCGTCAAACTCACCGGCAGCACCAAGGACCGCGAGACCCCGATCCGCGAGTTCCAGACGGGCAACGTGCCTGTCTTCCTCATCAGTCTCAAAGCCGGTGGCTCAGGTCTGAACCTCACCGCCGCCGACACCGTCATCCATTACGATCCGTGGTGGAATCCCGCCGCCGAAGCGCAAGCGAGCGACCGCGCCCACCGCATCGGCCAGACGAAGCCCGTCTTCGTCCACAAGCTCATCTGCGAAGGCACCATCGAAGAGCGCATCGTCAAAATGCAGCAAAAGAAAGCCGCCCTCGTCGAAAGCCTCCTCACCGGCCGCACCGACAAACTCCAGCTCACCCAGTCAGACATCCAGGCGCTGTTTGCGGTGGAGTAAGCAAGCAGATGGCGAATTCCTTGCCATCTCGACACGCCTCCGCTTTGATGGTGCGGTCATCATGAGAAAGCGTCGATGACTTCAAACCAAGGCATGAACAAGAAAGCCCTCAACGAACGCGACATCTGCACCAAGTTCATCACGCCGAACGTGGTGGCCTCAGGCTGGGATGTGGACACGCAGGTTCGGGAGGAAGTCGGTTTCACCGACGGGCGGATCTACGTCCGTGGGAAGATGCACACGCGGGGAACGCAGAAGCGGGCGGATTACATCCTCTATTACAGACCGAACATCCCCATCGCGATCATTGAGGCGAAGGACAACAACCACACCGTGGGCTCAGGCATCCAGCAGGCGCTGGGTTATGCGGACACGCTCGACATACCCTTCGTGTTCAGCAGCAATGGCGACGGTTTCTTGTTCCATGACAAGACGGTGAAGGAAGGAGCCATCGAAAAAGAGCTGCCACTCCACGCTTTCCCGTCTCCCGAGCAGCTCTGGCAGAAATACCGCGCCCACAAAGGCATCGCCGACGACATCGCCCCCGCGGTGGCTCAGGATTACTACACGGACGGCTCCCCGCGTTCGCCGCGTTACTACCAGCAGATCGCCATCAACCGCACGGTGGAGGCCATCGTGCAGGGCATGCGGCGACTCCTACTCGTCATGGCCACGGGCACGGGAAAGACCTACACCGCCTTCCAGATCATCTGGCGGCTGTGGAAGTCGGGGCAGAAGAAGCGCATCCTGTTTCTCGCGGACCGCACCGCCTTGATCGACCAGACCGTTCGTGGCGACTTCCGCCACTTCAAGGACGCCATGACGGTCATCAAGCACAAGGAGATCGACACCGCCTACAACATCTACCTCGCCCTGTATCAAGGCCTGTCCGACAACAACGACACGGACGCTTATAAACAGTTCAGCCCCGAGTTCTTTGATCTGGTCATCGTCGATGAGTGCCACCGGGGCAGCGCACGGGACGACAGCAAGTGGCGGGAGATTCTGGACTACTTCAAAGGAGCCACGCACATCGGCCTCACCGCCACACCGGCGGAGACGGAGGAAGTCTCCAGCACCGAGTACTTTGGCAAGCCTCTCTACACCTACTCACTCAAGCAGGGCATCGACGATGGGTTCCTGGCTCCTTACAAGGTGGTCAAGGTCACGCTCGACATTGATGCGGACGGCTGGCGTCCGCCGAAAGGCTTCAAGGACAAGGAAGGCAGGCTCGTCGAGGACCGCATCTACAACCGCACGGATTTTGACCGCCACATCATCGTCGAGGAGCGGCGCAAGCTCGTGGCGCAGAAGATCACCGAGTTTCTCAAGGGCAGCGGGCGTTTCTCCAAGACCATTGTCTTCTGCGTGGACATCGAGCATGCCGAGGGCATGCGCACCGAGCTGGCAAACGCCAATGCCGACCTCGTGGCCGTAAACAGCAAATACGTCATGCAGATCACCGGGGACAACACCCTCGGCAAGCAGCAGCTCGACGCTTTCATCAGCCCCAGCGAGCTTTATCCCGTCATCGCCACCACCTCGAAGCTCATGACCACCGGTGTGGATGCACAAACCTGCCGTCTTATCGTGCTCGACTCGAACATCGGCTCCATGACCGAGTTCAAGCAGATCATCGGTCGTGGCACCCGCATCAACGAGGACTTCGGGAAGCATTACTTCACCATCATGGACTTCCGCAACGTGACCGCCCTCTTTGCGGACAAGAAGTTCGATGGCGACCCCGTCCGCGTGAAGGAAGCGAAGCAGGACGACGATCTCTCCGGCACCGAGGACGAAGGCGAAGAGGAAAAAGTGATCGACGACGACACCGGGGAGGAGATCATCTTCCCCGAGCCGGAGAAGCCGGATGTGAACATCGTGAATGAAAACGAGGGGGAGGACCAGACGCCGCGCAAGGTCACGGTGAATGGCGTGGAAGTGACGATCCTTCAGGAGCGTGTGCAATACATGGACGCCCAGGGCGACCTGATCACCGAGAGCCTGCGCGATTACACCCGCAAGAGCATCCGTAACGCGTATGCCTCCTTGGATTCCTTCCTGACCACCTGGCAGCAGGCCGACAAGAAAAATGCCGTCATCGAAGAGCTGGAGCAGCAGGGCGTCATCTTTGCCGCGCTGCGGGAGGAGGTCGGCTCGGCCTTTGATCCCTTTGATCTCATCTGCCATGTGGCCTTTGAGCAGAAGCCGCTCACCCGCAGCGAGCGTGCCGCCGGGGTGCGGAAGCGGAACTACTTTGCCAAATACGGCGAGCTGGCCCGCAAGGTGATTGAGCGACTGCTGGAGAAGTATGAGGACTCCGGCTTCCATGATTTGGAAGACCCCGCCGTTGTAACCATGAGCCCCATCAAGCAACTCGGCACCGCGCCAGAGATCATCCGCGCCTTTGGCGGCAAGTCCGCCTACGATCAGGCCATCCATGAGCTGACGCAGCAGTTGTATCAGGCCGCCTGACCAGTTGCGAACGTCCTGCCGCCGATTACTCTCCCCATGTCCGCCGATGTCCCAGATCCCCGCCAGCCCAGCACCCGTGAAGCCATTGCTCACTCCCGAGCAGATGGCGCGGATCTTATCCTCGCGGCGCTCGATCACCTCGGAGGAGTTTCGACAGCAGGTGTCGGCACATCTGGGCCGCCCTCCCTCGCCCGGCAGAAAGAAAACCTTCGTGAATGGGCGCGAGGTCTGGGTCTGCTGTTAGACTCTTCGCTCATTGTTCCGCGTTTAGAGCGCGGCGGCCAGGAACATGATTGGTTTCGTGAAGGTGAACGTGTTTTCAAAGTCACCCGCGACGGCATCTTCGGCCTCTCTCCCGGCATTGATCTTGCCCTCGTCTCTTCGGACATGGACGCACGCCGTTTCCAGCTCTGGGAGGCCTCGCCCATCGAGTATCTGGAGCGCCTGCTGCTGCAAAACGAACTCGTTCCCGGCTTGAACCGCCTGGAGGGCGTCATCGACCAAGGCGACGACCTTGCCATCGTCACCTCCCAGCCTCGCTTTGACATCGTGCCCGTCACCCTAGCGGAGATCGACGCTTGGTTCGCCTCACTGGGCTTCGAAAAGGTCACGCCCTGTGGCTACTACCGCGCCGAGGACAATCTCGGCGTCTTCGACGCCCACGCGAAGAACCTCGTCCGTTTCGAGGACACGCTTATTCCCTTCGATGTCATCCCCTGCCGTCCAGACGGTGGCTTTTTGCAGTTCATCGCTGATACCCTCGCCGCAGGTCATACGGTCTCCGCTGTGCGCACCGTTTCCACGAGCAAAACAAAGGATGAAGGTTGAAGTATGAATGATGAATGATGAATGATGAATGATGAAACCTTCCAATCCATCCTGCGCCCGCTCGCTCTTACTTCATAATTCATAATTCATCATTCATCCTTTTCCTCCCCGTGCCCAACATCTCCTCCATCATCAAGAACGTCCGCAACATCATGCGGCAGGACCGGGGCGTCTCGGGCGATGCCCAGCGGCTGGAGCAGCTCGGCTGGCTGTTGTTCCTGAAGATCCTCGATGACAAAGACCAGGAACTCGAACTCATCCGCGACCGCTACAAGTCCGTCATCCCGGAGAAGTTCCAGTGGCGGAACTGGGCGGCTGATGCCGAGGGCATCACCGGTGACGAGTTGATCCTATTCATTGACCATCCCACCGACGGCCTCTTCGCCACGCTGAAGAACCTCAAGGCCCCGCACGCCCCGCAGCGTGCCGCGCTGGTGAAGGAAGTCTTCGACGGCTCCAACAACTACATGAAGTCCGGCTACGAACTGCGGAAGGTGATCAACCAGCTCAACGGCTTTGACTTCAACAACAGCGACGACCGCCACGTCTTCGGCACCGTCTATGAGTCCATTCTCGTCGAGTTACGCGATGCCGGGAACAAAGGCGAATACTACACGCCCCGCGCCATCACCCAGCTCATGACGCAGATGACCGCGCCCCGGCTCGGCGAAAAGGTGCTCGACCCCGCCGCCGGCACCGGCGGCTTCCTCAGCGCCGCCATTGATTTCATCCGGGAAAAAGAAGTCCGCACCCTCGACGACGAGGCCATCCTCCAGAAATCCATCACCGGCTGGGAGCTGAAGCCCGTCTCCTACGTCCTCGGCCTCACCAATCTCATCCTCCACGGCCTCGACGTGCCCGACTGGCATTACCTCGACAGCCTCAAGACCGAATACAACTCCATCGGCCCACGGCAGCAGGTGGAATGCATCCTCGCCAATCCACCCTTCGGTGCCAGCATCGCCGACGGTGTGGAGACGAACTTCCCGCAGTCCTTCCGCTGCCGGGAATCGGCGGACCTCTTCGTCATCCTCATGATCCAGCTCCTCAAGCCTGGTGGCCGCTGCGCCATCGTCCTGCCGGATGGCTGCATCACTGGCGACGGCTACAAAGAGCGCATCCGCGAAAAACTCCTCACCGACTGCAACCTCCACACCATCATCCGCCTCCCGCAGTCCACCTTCTTTCCCGCCACCGTTTCCACCAACCTGCTGTTCTTTGAGAAAGGCACGCCCACGAAGGAAATCTGGTATTGGGAGCACCGCCTTCCCGAGGGGCAAAAGAGCTACTCCAAAACCAAAGCCATCCAGTTCGACGAGTTCGCGCCGTTGATCGAATGGTGGGACAAGCGCGAGGAAAGCGAAGTCGCGTGGAAAGTGAAGGTCGAGGATTTGAAGCGGGGATTTGATCTGGATGTGAAGAATCCGAACACTACCGTCGAAGAGCACGACCACACCGTCGAAGGACTCCTGCAAAAGATGAACCAGCGGCAAGGAAAGATTGCCAAGCTGCTCATCGACCTCGAACGCAACCTCCTCCACTCCTGATCGTGGCAAAACTCGGCGACTACATCTGCGAAGAGTGTCACCCACTCGGTTCCTTGGGAGCGCAGGAACTTCGACTCATCGGCGTCAGCAACGAGCATGGCTTGCACGCCAGCTCACGCGACACCTCTTCCGATCTTGCCCGCTATCAGCGCATCGAGAAGAACTGGTTCGCCTACAACCCAATGAGGGTGAATGTCGGCTCCATCGGCCTCGCCGATGATGAGTCCAAGACCGGCTTCACCAGCCCGGACTACACCGTATTCTCCTGCCGCGCGGGGCTTGATCCTCATTACCTGCTGCGCTTCCTCAAGAGCGACTACGGCCTCGAAGCCATCGCACGCAACTGCTCCGGTGCCGTGCGAAAGCGGCTCTACTACTCCGGCCTCGCCGAGATCGAACTCCCCGTGCCGAGCATGGACGAGCAGATCGCTTTCGTGAAGAGGATCAACCACATCAGCGAAACCATCCGGTTCATCCGTGAAGAGAACAGTGACCGCCATGAACTTCCCCAGCTCAAGCAAGCCATCCTGCAGGAGGCGATTCAGGGCAAGCTGACCGCCGACTGGCGCGCCACCCACCCCGACGTGGAGCCCGCGAGCCAGCTCCTCCTCCGCATCCAAGCCGAAAAAGCCCGCCTCATCGCCGCCAAGAAACCCCGCCCCGAAAAGCCCCAGCCCAAAATCACCCCCGCCGAAATCCCCTTCGAGATTCCGAAGGGCTGGGAGTGGTGCCGCTACGGCAACCTTTGCGAATACATAACGAGCGGCTCCCGTGGATGGCAACAGTTCTACGCCGATAACGGTGCGCTGTTCATCCGCGCCCAGAACATCAAGACCGACAAGTTGTGCCTCGATGACGAAGCTTTCGTTGATCTACCGAACAAAGCGGAAGGCCTTCGTGCGCGTGTGCTCAAGCACGATGTCCTGATCACGATTACCGGCGGCAATCTTGGAAAGACAGCGCTCGTCGAAGATGATTTTGAGGAAGCATACGTCAGCCAGCACATCGCGTTGACGCGACTGGTGAATACCAATCTCGCAAAGTGGATTCACATGGCACTTACGACAGACCGAGGGCCGCGCGGCGTGCTTCTTGGCTACTCCCGAGGCGACAAGCCGGGTCTGAATCTTCCGAATGTTCGCCACGTCCCAATCCCCCTCCCACCCCTCGCCGAGCAAGCCGCGATCGTGGAGCGGGTGGAGGCGCTGATGACGACGTGCCGAGCGCTGGAAGCGGAGATCGAGCACGCCCGCACCCACGCCGCCCACCTCCTCCAAGCCGTCCTCAAAGAAGCCTTCGCTCCTGCCCAGGAGTGAAAGCCCGCGCTGGGCCAAGCTGACCATCGAAACTTTCAGTCCGTCATCGAGTCTGCCCGCACCGTCTGTTTCACCAGTGGCCAGCGAGTGGAGGACCCTTTCGTTGGAATCACCAAAATGGTCGCCAGCGGCAGCGACGGGACCGTAGGCCGAGTGTGGCGTCAGCCCGCCCGGCTGTTGTGCGCTCGTCCGGCCAACGATCCTCCAAAGAGACGACCGCGCTGTCGCCACAGTCTCGTCCTGCTTTCACGCCAGCCCGGCGCGTGTGAGCAGCGCCATGGCATCGGGATCGCGGCCCATGAAGTCGTGGAAGAGATTCGCGGGGTCTTCCGAGTTGCCCTTGCTGAGGATCATCTCGCGGAACTCGCGGCCGACGGTGGGATTGAGCACGCCTTCTTGTTGGAAACGCGTGAAGGCGTCCGCGTCGAGCACCTCGGCCCACTTGTAGCTGTAATAGCCTGCGGCATAACCGACAGGACTGCTGAACAGGTGACCGAAACGCCGCGCCATCGTTGGCTGTTCGGTCTTGAGCGGCATGAGGTAGCCGTTGAGGATCTTGCGGGCCAGTTGGTCGAGGTCCGCGCCTTCCGTGGTGGCGTGGTTCATGTGCAGCTCGAGGTCGAGCTTGCCAAAGGCGAGCTGGCGCATGATGTCGCTGGCGCTGCGGTAGTTCTTCGCGGCCAGCATCTTCTTAAACAACCGCGCCGGGATCGCCTCGCCGGTTTCGTGATGACGGGCGAAGAGATCCAGGCTCTCACGCTCCCAGCAGAAGTTTTCGAGCAGTTGCGAGGGAAGCTCGACGAAGTCCCAGTAAACACTGACGCCGTTGAGCGAGGGGATTTCGACATTCCCGCAGAGCTGATGCAGCAGGTGGCCGAACTCATGGAAGACCGTGCAGACCTCGTCATGCGTGAGCAGCGCGGGCTTGCCATCGACGGGCGGCGTCATGTTGCCGCAGATGAGGCCGAGGTGCAGGCGGCGGTCCCGCTCCCCGCTCGGCGGCACGCCCATCTTGAGGTAGTTCATCCAGGCGCCGCCGCGTTTCGCGTCACGCGGATGCCAGTCGGCGTAGAAGGAGCCGATGTGGACGCCCTTCTCGTTGCGCACCTCGTAAAATTTCACCTCAGGATGCCAGACTTCGACGGGGCCGGCCTTGCCAGGCTGGGCGCTGATGTTTTCAGGCGCGACCTTGCCCGGCTCGACATAAACGGCCTCGCGCGAGGTGATGCGCAGATCGAAAACTTTCTCGGCGAGCTGAAACATGCCGCCGAGCACACGGTCGAGCGGGAAGTAGGGGCGCAGTTCCTCCTCGTCGAAGTCGTACTTCGACTTGCGCTGTTTTTCGCTCCAAAAGGAGACTTCCCAGGGCTGAAACAGGTCGGCGGACTGATGCGCGGTGTCGGCGCGGAACTCCTGCAGCTCGATGGTCTCGCGCTTGAACGCCTCGTTCACGCGTGAGTAAAGATCCTCAATGAAGCGCAATGCACTGCGGCCTGTCTTTGCCATTCGGTGGGCCAGCACATGGTCGGCAAAGTGGGCCTTGCCCATGATCTGCGCCTTCTCATGGCGCAGGCGGAGGATGTTGAAGACGTTCTCCGTGTTGTCATGCTCCGCGACGCGCCCGATGGAGCTGGCTCCCTCCCAGACCTGGCGGCGGATGCCCTCGTCTTCGAGGTATTCCATGACCGGGATCATGGAGGGAGCTTTCAAGGTGAGGCGGTAAACCGGCTGCTCCGGCGTGCCGAGGCCTTTTGCGACGGCATCGGCCCGAGCGGCTTCGATGGCGGAGGGCGGCAGGCCTTTGAGGCGGTTCACGTCGTCGATGACGAGCTCCCACTTGTTGGTGGAGTCGAGCACGTTTTCCGAATACTTTTGCGTGATCTTGGAAAGCTCCGACTCGATCTCCTCGACGCGCTTCTTTTTCTCCGGCGGCAGATCGGCCCCGGCCTGGATGAAACTCTCCATGGACTCGTCGAGCGCACGTTTGCGCACGGGCGTGAGTTTTTTCGCCTCCTCAGTCTGGCTGTAGGTGACGAGCAGATCCCACAGATGCTCATTGAGCGGGATTTTGGCGAAGAAGGCGCTGACCTCCGCCAGCATCTTGTTGTGTGCCTCGCGCAGGGCAGGGGAGTTGCACAGGGAGTCGAGATGCGTCACGAGACCCCATGCTTCGTTCAGCTCGCGGGTCGTCTCGTCGAGACCGAGCACGACGGTGTCGAAATTCATCTTGCCACGGTCCTGGTCGATGAGCGCGTCGAGGTTCGCCTGCGCCTGTTCCAAGGCGGCGCGAATGTCGGCTTCGATGTGGTCTGGGGTCAGCGTGGACCAGCGGATGTGAAAGTCCTGGGTGAGAAAGGGGGCTGCCATGATGGGGGTTTTGGCGGGCGCGGAGTATGAAGGGCGGGAGGGTTTGTGCAAATGCCAACATTCGTCCCTGCCCGCCATTTGAGCGCATGAATTGACAAAACGGCGGCGCTTCACACCATGCGCGGACGATGTCTGACTCATCCCCGCTCCGCCGCACCCCTCTGCACGCTGTGCATGTCGAAATGGGGGCGCGCATGGTGCCCTTCGCAGGCTGGGACATGCCGGTGCAGTACACGGGCATCGTCGAGGAGCACAAGGCGGTGCGGCAAAGCGTGGGCGTGTTCGACATCTCGCACATGGGGCAGTTCATCGTGAGCGGCAAAGGCGCGGAAGCCTTCCTGAACCGCGTGCTCACCAACAACATCGCTGAACTTCAGCCCGGCCAGGGCCAGTACACGCTGCTGCTGAACGACCGTGGTGGCGTGATCGACGACCTGATCGCCTACCGCACCAGCGAGCGTGAATTCTTCCTCGTCGTGAATGCCTCGCGCATCGACGCGGACTGGGAGCATCTCGAATCCCAGCTCACGAAAGACGACGACGTGATGATGGCGAACGCGAGCGACTTCACCGCCGGTCTGGCCATCCAGGGGCCGAAAGCACGCGAGGTGGCCTCGGCTGTCTTTGGCAATGCGAGTTCCTTTCCTGAGCACAACACCATACTCGTCACCATGACCAAGGATGGGCCGATGTGGCTCTGCGGCACCGGCTACACGGGCGAGGAAGGTTTCGAGTTCTTCATGCCTGCGGAAACGGCCGCAGAGTGGTTCCGCAAAATCGTCGATGCCGTGAAAGCCGCAGGCGGCATGCCCTGCGGACTCGGCGCCCGCGACACGCTGCGCCTCGAAATGGGCTATCCGCTCAATGGCAACGATCTCGCCGAAGACCGCACGCCCTTGCAGGCGGGCCTCGGCTTCTTCGTGGATCTGGACAAGGGTGATTTCACCGGTCGCGAAGCCTTGGTGGCGCAAAAAGCCGCCGGATTGCCGGACAAGCTCGCCGCCTTCCGAATGACAGGTGCCGCCCCGCCGCCGCGTCCGCATTATCCCGTGGCTTATGAAGGCCAGATCGTCGGCGAGGTGTGCAGTGGCACGCAATCCCCCAGTCTTTCCGCCGGCATCGGTATGGCCTATCTGCCTTTAAGCGCCACGGCCATCGGCACCGCCATCGAGGTCGAGATTCGCGGCCGCCGTTTCCCGGCGGAGGTGGTGAAGAAGCCGTTTTATCGCAAAGAGTGAGTCATGCCGACCATCAGCAGATTTCACGGCCTGAGCATTGTGATGCACTACGCCCCACGGGAACATCCGCCGCCTCATTTTCATGTCCACAAGGGTGATGTTGAAGCCATGGTATTGATCGAAACCGGGGCGATTCATCGTGGGTTTCTCAGCACATCAGACCTCGCCAAGATTGCAAAATGGTGCCAGACTCACCGTGTGGTCTTGCTTGAAAACTGGCGTCTCGCCATGTCTCGGTCCGGCCCTCTCAGTCCGATTCCGCCTCTGCCATGAACACTACCATCCCACTCACCGCTAGCAGTACGCCAGACGTGCTGAAGGGTCGGCGGCTCCAGTCCGTTCGTTTGCTGGGTGAGCGCAGGCTCAGTCTGCATTTTCATGATGGATTGATCGCGGAATTGAACTTCCACGACTGGCTGGCCGATAACCGGGCCTCCATGAGCGATCCTCTGCTGGACGAGGCCTTTTTTGCCCAGGTCTTTCTTGATCGCGGGGTTCTCAGCTGGCCGAATGGATTCGATTTGCATCCCGACACAGTTCGAGCCTGGGCCGAGCAGGGCTTCTGTGACTGATCTTTCCCCACACCACCACCCAACATGAGCAACGTCCCTGACAACCTCCGCTACCGCGAATCCCATGAATGGATCGACCCGATGCAAAATCCTTCGCCGGTCGGCATCACCGATCACGCGCAGGCCGAACTGACCGATGTGGTCTTTGTCGATCCGCCTAAACTGGGCACACAGGTCAGCGCCGGGCAGCAGGTCTGCGTGATCGAGTCCGTGAAGGCCGCGAGCGACATTTACGCGCCGGTTTCCGGTGAGATCGTCGAGGTCAACGAGACGCTCAGCAACGACCCCGGCCTGCTCAACCGCGATCCTTTCCTGGGTGGCTGGATTTTCAAGATCAAGCCCTCGAATCTCGCTGAAGCGGACGCTTTGATGAATGCCGAGGCGTATCGCAAGCACATCGGCTGATCAGGCGGGTGGTCCCGTCCATTGGGTATGCATTTTTTGGCTGCATTGAGTGACGAATTCGTTACTCATGACGAACAATCGAGCCATGCCTTCTGAAGCATCTTTTCCTGTCGCCACCTTTCCAGCCGGCTTTGAACCCAAGCCGATAGACGCCTATCACCGCCGTCACCGCACTTTTCCAGCCAAGGGAGTGCTGGAGCGCATCACCAACCGGCTCCAGGACATCATTGAGGCGGTCATCGCCCATGGCTCGATCCATGGCGATCCGTCGATCTACGACTCACGGCATTTTCCCTGGGTGAATGAGGTCGAGGCACACTGGCCGAAGGTGAGAGCCGAACTCGACGCGGTGATGAAATACCGCGATGCGATGCCCAGCTTCCAGGACATCGTGAAGGAAGTCGGCATGATCCAGGGTGATGACCAGTGGAAAACATTCTTCCTCAAAGGCGTGGGCATGGACTGCCAGGAAAACGCCCGCCACTGCCCGGAGACCATGAAGGTGCTCGACATGATCCCCGGCTGCACCACCGGCTTCTTCTCCATCCTTTCACCACGGAAGCACATCCCGAACCATCGCGGCCCTTGGGCGGGTGTTTTGCGTCTTCATCTTGGCCTGATGGTGCCGGAGCCTCGCCACGAGTGCCGCATCCGCATCGCCGACCAGCTTCATGCCTGGGAGGAGGGCAAGGCGGTCATCTTTGACGACACCTACAACCACGAGGTCTGGAATGACACGGACGGCTATCGCGTCGTGCTGTTTGTGGATTTTGCCCGGCCGCTTCGCTTCCCGCTGAATCTGCTCAACCACTGGATCATGAACCTCGCCGCCTTGGCCCCCTTTCTGCGCGAGGCGAAGGGCAAACAAAAAGCGTCGGAGAAAAAATTCTGGGACCGGTTTGGCAAGTGACACCGGCCTGCGGCTGGCTAGTCTCAGTGCTTCCATCCGTCTCCCCCGAATGCCCACAAATTTTTCCCGCCGTCACATTGGTCCCTCCACCGCCGAGGCGGAGAGCATGCTGCAAACGCTTGGTTTCAAAACGCTTGATGATCTCATCGACAAAGTGGTGCCGGAAGGCATCCGCGTGCGGGAAACACTGACTCTGCCGCCACCGCTCAGCGAGGAGCAGGCGCTGCGCCGCATGCGCCAGATCATGAGCCGAAACAAGGTGCTGCGCTCCTTCATCGGCCTTGGTTATCACGATACTTTCACGCCGCCGGTCATTCAGCGGAACATTCTCGAAAACCCCGGCTGGTACACGGCTTACACACCGTATCAGGCCGAGATCGCGCAAGGCCGCCTGGAGGCGCTGATCAATTTCCAAACGATGATCCGCGATCTGACCGCGCTGGATGTCGCGAACGCATCGCTGCTTGATGAAGGCACCGCCTGCGCCGAGGCGCTGGGTCTTGCCGTGGCGCAGGTCGCGGGGGCTTCGCGCGTTTTCATCTCCGACAAATGCCATCCGCACAGCATCGAAGTCGTGCGCACGCGCATGGACGCGCTCGGCATCCGTGTGGAAGTGGGAGATGCGCTCGCATGGAAGCACGACGGCACCAAAGGTCTCGCCGCCGTGCTCGTGCAGTATCCCGACACGCTCGGCGTCATTCACGATTATGCCGAACTGGCCGCCGAAGTGCATGAGGCGGGCGCTTTGCTCATCGTCAGCGCCGATTTGCTCGCGCTTACCGTGCTGCGCCCTCCGGGAGAATTCGGCGCGGACATCTGCGTGGGCAACAGCCAGCGTTTTGGCGTGCCGCTTGGGTTTGGCGGTCCGCACGCGGCCTTCATGGCCGTCAAAGACGCGTTGAAGCGTCGTCTGCCGGGAAGACTGATCGGCGTGTCCAAGGATGCTTCCGGCAAACCGGCCTATCGCTTGTCTTTGCAGACGCGTGAGCAGCACATCCGTCGTGAAAAAGCCACCAGCAACATCTGCACCGCGCAGGTTCTGCTCGCTGTCATGGCGTCGATGTATGCCGTGTATCATGGCCCGCAGGGCCTCAAGGCCATCGCGCAGCGAGTGCATGGCGCGGCTGTGTGGCTGGCCGGCGAGCTGCTGCGCGGCGGCATCGACGTGCTGAGCGACGATTTCTTCGACACCCTCAGTGTGCGTGTGCCCAACGCCGACGATCTGATCAAACGCGCCCTGCTCTACGGCATCAACCTCCGCAAAATCGACGCCACCACGGTCGGCGTCGCGCTGGACGAGCGTGTGCGTGAGGAGGAACTGCTCAGCCTGCTCACCGCCTTTGGCATTTCCAAACCGCAGCAGCCACCGGTGCTCGATGACGCGCAGCCGCTGCACTGCTCGTCGTTGCACCACCGCTCCTCGGCTTATCTGACCCATCCGGTCTTCAATTCCTACCACTCCGAGACGGAGATGATGCGCTACCTGCATCGTCTGGAGTCCAAAGACATCGCGCTGAACCGCAGCATGATCCCTCTCGGCTCCTGCACGATGAAACTCAACGCCGCCGCGGAAATGATGCCGCTGAGCTGGCCGGAGGTGAACGGGTTGCATCCCTTCTGCCCGCATGACCAGTCCGAGGGCTATCGCACCATGTCTGGTGATCTGGAGGCCTGGCTGGCCGAATGCACCGGCTTCGATGCCGTCTCGCTTCAGCCGAACGCCGGTTCGCAGGGCGAATACGCGGGTCTTCTCGCGATCAAACGCTTCCACGCCTCGCGCGGCGAGGATCATCGCGATGTCTGCCTCATCCCTACCTCCGCGCACGGCACGAATCCAGCCAGCGCAGTCATGTGCGGCTTCAAAGTCGTGGCCGTTACTTGTGATGATCACGGCAACGTGGCCCTCGACGACCTCAAAGCGAAGCTAGAGGCGAACAAAGGCAAGGTGGCCGCGCTGATGATCACCTATCCTTCGACGCACGGTGTGTTTGAGGAATCCATCATCGAGATCTGCCAGCTCACACATGATCATGGCGGTCAGGTTTACATGGACGGCGCGAACATGAACGCACAGGTCGGGTTGACCTCGCCCGGCCGCATCGGTGCCGATGTCTGCCATTTGAACCTGCACAAGACCTTCTGCATCCCGCACGGCGGCGGCGGACCTGGCGTCGGACCCATCGCCGTGGCCGCGCATCTGCGTCCGCATCTGCCAGGGCATCACACTTGGGCGGAAGAACGTCGCGAGGGTGCGGTGTGCTCCGCTCCATGGGGCAGCGCCAGCATTTGCACGATTTCGTGGATGTACGTCGCCATGATGGGGCCACGACTCACGGATGCGACGAAGGTTGCCATCCTGAACGCCAATTACGTCGCCAAGAAGCTCGAAGCCAACTTCCCCACGCTCTACAAAGGCACAAATGGCCTCGTCGCGCACGAGTGCATCCTCGACTTCAGTCATTTCCACAAAGTCACCGTCGAGGATGTGGCGAAGCGTCTCATGGACTTCGGTTATCACGCGCCCACGATGAGCTGGCCTGTCGCGGGCACGCTCATGATCGAGCCGACCGAAAGCGAGAGCAAAGCCGAGCTGGACCGTTTCATCGAGGCCATGCAGTGCATCCACGCCGAGATGATCGGCGTCGAGAGCAGCCAGTATCACGCCACCGACAACACCCTCAAACAAGCCCCGCATACCGCCGCGTCTGTCACGAAAAGCGACTGGCCGCATGCTTACACCCGCGAAGCCGCCGCATTCCCATTGCCGTGGGTGCAGGAAGCCAAATACTGGCCGCCCGTCTCCCGCATCGACAACGTCTTCGGCGACCGTCATCTCATCTGCACCTGCGTGAGTGTCGAAGAAGCGGCGGCTAGCTGAAGATTTTCGGTCGTGCGGCTGGGGTGAAGGGTTGGTTTTATCGCAAAAACATCAATTTTTAGCGGATTGATCGGTTTATTGGGACTTGCTTGCCTTAAAAAGTGAAGTTTTTGATTGTGATTTCGGATTTAAAACGCAGTTTGCGCTCCCAAATCGCAATTTTCACCCCAACGATCATGAGTCAGCAAAAAATGGACGGCGCACAAGCCCTCATCAAAACCCTCGCCGACCTCGGCATCGAGTACATCTTCGGTTACTCCGGCGGTGCCGCGATCCCGATCTTCGATGCCCTGGAGACGGTCAAGACGGACATGAAGTTCATCCTCGTCCGCCACGAGCAGGGAGCTGTCCACATGGCCGATGGCTATGCCCGCGCCACTGGCAAGCCCGCCGTGGTTCTCGTGACCTCCGGCCCTGGCGCTGGCAATACCGTCACCGGCCTCATGACTGCCCAGATGGACAGCGTGCCGATGATCGTCCTCTGCGGTCAGCAGGTCACCTGGATGCTCGGCAAGGATGCCTTCCAGGAGGCGGACATCTTCAACATCACGGCCCCGGTCGTGAAGCACAATTTCCTGGTCAAAAGCTCGAACGCGCTGCCCCGCATCGCCAAGGAAGCCTACCACATCGCCACCACGGGCCGCCCTGGTCCGGTTCTGATCGACATTCCGAAGGACATCAGCCAAGGCCCCTTCACCGGCACCTTTGACGAGCCGATGGACCTGCCGGGCTATCATCCTGAGGAGAACTTCAAAATTGATCAGGCGGGTATTAAAGAAGCCGCCCGCCTCATTTCCCAGGCCAAGCGCCCCGTGATCCTCGCCGGTCAGGGAGCCATGATCGCCCGTGCAGACAAGGAACTGCTCATGCTGGCCGAAACCCTCGGCTGCCCGGTCACCACGACCCTGCTCGGCAAAGGCATCTTCCCCGAAACGCATCCGCTCTCTCTCGGCATGCTCGGCATGCACGGCACCGCCTATGCGAACAAGGCCATCTGCGAAGCCGACCTCATCTTCAATGTCGGTTCCCGCTTCGATGACCGCATCATCGGCAAGCCGCACATGTTTGGCCGCAACGCCAAGCTCATCCACATCGACATCGACGCGGCGGAGTTCAACAAGATGATCAAGGTGGACGTCACGATCAAAGGCGATGCGAAAGCCGCGCTGAGTGATCTCCTTCCTCTCGTCGAGAAACTGCCCACCGAAGACTGGCTCACCCACCTCGACGGTTACAAGAAAAAGTTCCCCCTCTCTTATAAGAAGCAGGGCGGTCTGCGCATGCAGCAGGTCATTGATGA